>Ga0194111_10002806_pt1 | contig 21033 bp, 18 predicted proteins | sample TA2KigC300mmetaG_FD_146194 | JGI IMG/M metagenome (GOLD analysis project Ga0194111, IMG submission 146194) | Freshwater microbial communities from Lake Tanganyika, Tanzania - TA2015033 Kigoma Deep Cast 300m | ecosystem: Environmental > Aquatic > Freshwater > Lake | place: Tanzania: Lake... | reverse complement strand
TTCTTGGTGAGGACAGGAGCCCTCTGTACGAAAGATTAATTCAGTTCGAACCGGCAGGAGACATAAGCTGGAATTTTGAGAAGTTTATTGTGGATAAGAACGGAAATGTCGTTGCCAGATTTAAAAGTAACGTAAAACCGGAATCAGAGGAAATAATAAGTATAATCGAAGGATTACTTATCCAATAACCTCAATACACTTCATCCAACACAACTCTTGACTAATAACTCTCTTTGTCTGAAAAAAATATACATAAAAATTAATTTTTTAATTTATTAAATTATATACATCAATTATATACGATATATTAACGGCTGTTTCTGCACAATCGTGAAACAGTTTATTTTTTAACTGTACTTAATCAACATTTAGCCCGAACTGAAAAAATTTCAGAACATCCTGCAGAATCGAATCAGTGATTCTGAAACAGGAAGCGGGTTGACAAACTTAAACTTTATTAGAGGATTTTTATGGAATCATATAAAACAACAGCTCCGTTTTATGACGATATTTTTCCCCTCAATACCGACAAAATTACTTTTGTAAAATCCATCCTCGGCGGTAAAAAAGGCAGTATTCTTGATGCCGGTTGCGCTACAGGGGAGCTGCTTGTAACTCTTTCGAAAGAAGGAATTGATGTTACCGGCATTGATGTTAACGATGATATGCTGAACATTGCCGCGGGAAAAATTTCATCTCTTAATTTATCTGCCAAATTAAAAAATTTAAGTATTCTTGACATTGGAGCCGAATTCATAAAATCAAGATTTATTTTACTCTTATGTCTTGGAAATACACTATCTCATTTGAAAGACATAAATGAAATTTTTGATTTTCTGAAACAGGCATATATGATAATTCAGCCCGGCGGGAAAATAGCAATACAAATTATCAACTATAACAGAATTCTTGAGGATGACATCAGAGAATTGCCTGTTATCGATAACGAAAAAATCAGATTTGAAAGAAAGTATAATATTCGTCCGGACAATAAAGTGGAATTTAATACAAAATTGTACATAAAAGCCGTTGACCGGACATTCGAAAATAGTACACTTCAATTTCCTATATGCCGGAACGAGATTGTAAGACTAATGCTTAACGCAGGTTTTTTTAATATTGTTACTTATGCCGATTTCAAATTTAACTTTTTTTCGAAAAATGATATCTCGGTGATTTTTTCGGGCGACAGGTAATATGCGGATTAAATTAGAAGAATTTACACACCATGACATTCATACTCTTATTAACTGGATAGACTCTCCCGAAACTTTATTTTTATGGACAGGTACTACATTTAAATTTCCCCTTACTTATGAATGTATTTCTAATTACTTTAACGAAAGTGAAACCGGACTACAATCCAACAAATTATTCAAGGCGGTTGATGAAAGCGGCATTATGCAAGGATATATAGAATTAAGCAGAATAGATAGTGAGAATAAACAAGCGTGTATTTCAAGGGTTATTGTAGGCAATCCGAAAATCAGAAACAAAGGTATCTGTAAACAAATGATAGGTAATATTTTAAAAATCGGTTTCGAAGAATATAGTCTGCACAGAATTTATCTTTTTGTTTTCGAGGAGAACATCTCTGCAATCGAATGCTATAAAAAATCGGGTTTCAGAATCGAAGGTCTGCTGAGAGATTCAAGATATTATGAGGGTAAGTACATCAACGTATATCTTATGAGTATTATTGATGAAAAATATAATAATAAAAAAAATTAAATTTTAAAACACTAATGAAATATCAGTCCTGCTCTTTTTGTACAATAACCGAATCAAAATTTATCTTTAAAAATGAATCTGCTTTTGTAATAAATGATAAATATCCTGTTTCTCCCGGGCATCTGTTAATTATTCCTTTCAGGCATTATGAAAATTATTTCGATTCGACTCCGGATGAAGTCAAAGCAATTAACGAATTATTATTTCAATCACAAAAATACGTAAGCGATAAATTTAGTCCTTCGGGATTCAATGTCTGGATAAACATTGGCAGAAAGGCGGGTCAATCAATTATGCATGCACACCTGCATCTGATTCCCAAATATTAAATTCTTCTTTTCAAAAAAAAATACGTCTGCATTTCGATGGATACTGTCCGCATTTAATTTATCATATATGTTATTTTAATTTGTTATTTTGAGTTGTTATTTTTTCCGATAAGCAATATTTTTACATATGCTTACTAACCAAATTTTTTTCCTTCTATGAAAAAATCTATTTTAACTTTATTTTTTATATTATTATTTTCATGTAGTCTGTATCCTCAATGCACGGAACCGGTGAATGGAAGTTCCTCATCTGAATTATCAGGTGTTACTTTTCAGGGAGATACGACCGGAAAAGTTCCTCTTAACCATTCGCTTTACAACCTATGGGAGAAAATCGATAATAGCATGATATCTCCTGACGGAAAATGGGTTTCATACGAATTAAATCCCGGCAAAGGGGATGGTAATCTGATACTTGTCAATTTATTCAATAAAAAGTCCGATACGATAAAAAGAGGATATGATGCGGTATTTTCTCCCAATTCCGATTTTATTGCATTTAAAATTAAGCCGCCCGAAGATTCAACCAGAAAAGCTAAACTTGAAAAAAAGAAGAAAGAACAAATGCCCAAAGATTCTTTCGGAGTGGTTTCCTTTTTAAACTTAGGAGGTAAAGAATTATTTATTGATTCTTACTTTAAAAGCGGTAACCTTGTTTCCTTTAAGGTACCGGAAGAAAATGCTTCCTGGACTGCTTTCACTTTAGAAAATTCTAAAAATAAAAAAGATACTGCTTCGAGAAGTAATATTAAAACGTATGAGTTTATAGTACTGAATCCTGTTACATCAAAAAAATTTGAATTTGCCGATGTTTCGAACTTTTCTTTTTCTAAAAACGGCAGTAAACTTGGATTTATTACTTTGAAGAAAGGTAAAAACGATACTTCTTCTGTTACGCTTTTTGACACCCGGGAACAAAAGGAAAAGGAAATATTCAAATCACAGGGTTATATAAAAAATATTTCATTGGACGATAAAGGAACCCAATCCGCATTTATATATTCGCCTGATACAGCGGAAGTAAAGCGCTACGGTCTGTTTTACTGGTCTGCGGCTGAAAATAAAGTCAGAAAAATTGCAGATATGAATTCAACAGGAATACCTTATGACTGGGAAATCAGCGAACATGCCAATTTGAATTTTTCCGAAGACGGAACAATGTTATATTTCGGGACAGCTCCGAAAATTTTACAGCCGCCAAAAGATACAATACCTGATGATGAAATTGCAAAACTCGATGTCTGGCACTGGGATGATCCGCTTCTTCAGACACAACAAATTCACGAGCTGGAGAAGGAAAAAAAGAGAAATTACAGAGCCGTTTATCATTTAACGGACAAGACAGATGTTGTCAATAGAATTGTTCAACTTGAAGATAAAACCCTTGAAACTGTCAGAACTTCACTTAAAGGAAACGGGAAATACGCAGCGGGAATATCATATAAACCTTACCTGAAAATGCAATCCTGGTGCGACCCGGAATATTCGGATATATATTCCGTGAATGTTTTGACCGGCGAAAGAAAATTAATATTCGAAAAAGCAAGATACCGTGCTTGGATATCTTCCGGCGGAAATTATATACTGTGGTTTAATTCAGATGACAGCTCCTATTATTCCTATTCTAATATCAAAAATGAATACTATCAGCTGACAAAATCCATTCACCTGCAATTTTGTGATGAACTCTGGGATATGCCTAATCCTCCCGAGCCTTACGGAATCGGAGGCTGGATTCAAAATGACAGTTATGTTTTGATTTATGACAGGTTCGACATCTGGAAATTCAGTCCTGATAATTCAGAGTTACCGGTAAAATTAACAGAAGGCAGAGAATCTCAAACAAGGTACAGATACATAAAATTGGATCCAGAGGAGATTTTTATAAAAAACGATGAGAAAATTTTACTTAAATCATTTAATGAAGATAACTATAGTGAAGGATACTACTCACTCATAGTTGATTCAGGGGAACTACCCAAAAAATTAATTTTTCAGGACTATCACTTTTCCGGTCTTAAGAAATCTAAAAAAGCAGATAAAATCATATGGCAGAAATGTACTTACACGGAGTTTAATAATATCTGGAACAGTAATATTGATTTTTCCGGTCAGGAAAAAATTTCCGGATGCCAATCCGCAGCAGACAAAGTATTTGTGGGGTACAGCAGAACTTGTTAAATGGAAAGGACCGAATAATGAAGACATGAGAGGCATATTGTATAAACCGGAGAATTTTAACCCGGAGAATAAATACCCGATGATTGTTTATTTTTATGAAAAATATACAGACAGAATTAATTATTACTACCCGGTAGCACCTTCCCGTTCGGTAATAAATTTTCCTTTATATAACAGTAACGGATATGTTATATTCCTTCCCGATATTTCCTATGATATAGGGTATCCCGGTGAAAGTGCACTTAAATATGTAATGAGCGGCACCGCTTATGTAATCAGTCTCGGATTTATAGATGAAAATAACGTCGGACTTCAGGGACAGAGCTGGGGCGGATATCAGGTGGCTTATATAGTTACACAAACGAATTTCTATAAATGTGCAATGGCGGGTGCTCCGGTAGCTAATATGACAAGTGCTTACGGAGGTATAAGACTCGAGTCCGGTATTGTGAGAAGCCATCAGTATGAAGATACACAGAGCCGCATCGGAGTTACTCTCTGGGACAGCCTTAGTCTGTATATAAAGAATTCTCCTCTGTTCCTTGCGGATAAAATTTCGACTCCTTTACTTTTAATGGCTAACGATGCAGACGGAGCAGTACCATGGCAGCAGGGAATTGAATTTTTTAATGCATTGCGAAGATTGGATAAGAAAGTATGGATGCTGACATATAATGACGACCAGCATAATCTGACTAAATGGCCAAACCGGGTTGATCTGTCCATAAGAATGAAACAATTCTTCGACCATTATCTGAAAGGCGAACCAATGCCGAAGTGGATGAGTGAAGGCATACCCGCAATAAATAAAGAAATTGATAAAGGTTTAAATAATTAATGTTACCGATAAATTTATTAATATGTCCTCTCAAATAATAACAGACAGTTCAAAAAGAAACTGGGTAATTGCAAGCGTAGGAATTGCCGCCTTTATGTCTATTCTCGATGCTTCAATTGTGAATATCTCTCTTCCGGAAATTGCATCACAATTTAAAGTTTCGACAAATGAAGTATCGAGGGTAGTTTTGTCTTATCAGGTATTTCTTACAGGGACCCTGCTCCTTTTTGGAAAACTTGCGGACAGAAGGGGATTGAAAAGAATTATCATGGCAGGTTATATAGTATTTATTCTTGGTTCGTTATTATGCGGACTTTCCTCTAACCTTCATATGCTTGTTCTGTTCAGATGTCTGCAGGGAATAGGTGCTTCTATGCTTTATTCTAACGTGCCTGCCGTTATTCCTAAATTCCTGCCGGTGAACGTAAGAGGTTCTGCATACGGCGTTTTTTCGATGGTTTCTGCAATAGGACTATCTGTCGGAGCACCGCTCGGTGGAATCATTACTCAATATCTTAACTGGAACTGGATTTTCTTTATTAATATTCCTATCGGAATAGCCGCTTTTTTTATTGTTTCAAAGGTTTTTCCCGATGACAAAATTGTACATAGTGAAACTGAGGAATATAAATTCGATTATATCGGTGTACTCTTCAGTTTCCTGAGTATTATTCTTCTCATTTATGTTCTGAATATCGGACAGAAAGCAGGATGGTTATCTTCCAAGACTTTAATAAGTCTTGCCTTGTGCATACTTTTCATTGTTCTTTTCTTGATCAGGGAAAAAACATACAGATATCCGGTCATCAGTCTGAAACTGATTAAAAATAAAAAACTTACACTCGCACTGTTTTCGACTCTTTTCGGTATAATGTTTATGGCAGGAAATAATTTTATGATGCCGTTTTACATCATTCATACAAGAGGATTAACTACCGACCAGGCAGGATTTGTTATGATATTTTTTTCCTTAATCTTTGTTATTGTTGCCCCGATTTCGGGTAAACTTTCAGATAAAATTGCATCTGAAAAAATCTGTGCTGTTGCAATGTTAACCGCCTCTTTAGCCGGTTTATTTTTTACTTTTACGCTCGGATATAATGGTTTATTATTTGCAATTGTCTTTCTCGCACTGATGGGATTTTCCTTTGCTGCGTTTATTTCTCCCAACAATAATATGGTACTGGGACTCGCCCCGGAAGGAGAAACAGGTATTGTTTCGGGTATAATGAGAACATTTTTTAATCTTGGAAATGCACTCGGAGTTTCATTTTCTGTTCTTGCTTTTAATTCCGTACTTACTGCCGAACAGATTTCGAAAGCGTATGACCCGAGCGAAACACAAACTCTCGAAATTGAATTAATTCCCGGATTCAGAATGGCTGTTATAACAGGAGTAGTTACTACATTTATATCTTTTGTTTTGATAGTAATTAGTATTTTTATATCAAGAAATATGAGAAAAAAAGGTGAGCACATGGAATCCCTCAAAGAAAAACCCCGTTACGTAGAGTTCTGAAACTTCTATTTTTTTTGAAGTAAAAAAATATACTTATTCTTCAGTTTTTTTATGAATATGTTTATGAATTACGATTTTCCTGCTTGTTACTTTTAAAGTCCTCCTTATAAAATAAAATATAAACGGTGACAGTATTATTAAATAAAAACTGATTCTGATATGAAAAAGAGAAACAAACATCATCATTATGAAATAGCCGAGTATGGTTATAGACATAACACTGTTAAACTTTATCTCAAATTTAGTAAGATTCTTGTCTATTAAATGTTTCTGGTGTGTTACATAAATCCAGTGAATGTAAGAAATAATTCCGTTTATCGATAAATTTCCGAGATATATCAATAAAGCAATCTGGTTATCAGAATTAAACACATAAATGCTTGTTGACAGCGGAATCAATGCGATGAACATTAAGAAAAATATATTTATCCACAGTACAACTCTGTTTGCTTTTATCAAATATTTTAATTGTGCCTGCTGTCTTATCCAGTAGAGTCCCAGTACCGCAAAACTGATAAAATAATCTAATAATTTCGGAGCAATTTTCTCTAATATATAATCTATGTTTAAATTAAGGTTCCCGTCCCAAAACGGAATCTGAAGCTGAAATATCATAAGTGTCATTACAATGCTGAAGACATCATCGCTCAACGATTCCAGTCTTGAAATTTTTAAAGTATCAGGATTCTCATCGGAATCTTGTTGTTTGTCTTTTGAAAATATTATTTTTAAATATTTCAGAAACATTCCGGAATGTTTTTTTAAAAAACTAAATTATCACTTCTCAAAATAATTTAATAGTCAAAATATTCTCTTATCTCCGTTGTTGTGTTTGCTATTGTTAATGTTATTGTGTTTAATGCTTTATATTTACACTTTATTACTTTGTTTCTGACTTTTATATGTTTATTGATTTAATGACATTTATTTCCTGATTAAAGTCCTAATTAAAGTCAGGAGAGATCCTGAAACAAGTGACCCAGAGTGTACGCTCGGATGACTGGGAGGGAGTTTGAGATGACAGGGTGGGCAGGACTAAATTCGGGTAAAATAAAAAATTTTAATATGATTATTTTTGTTAATGATATTGAAAAAACGGTCGACGATACCTGTACTTTGAAAAATTTGCTCGAATCTATGAATCTCTATGAACAAAAAGGTATCGCCGTAGCGGTTAATAATAGTATTGTTACTAAAAAGAATATCGATGAATATATTCTGAAAAATAATGACAGGATTATTGTTATTCAGGCCGCTCAGGGAGGATAAATGTTTAATAATAAATGAATTATAAATGAACAAAGAAACTAAACCAATATTGAAAAGTGACCTGCTTGAACCTTTTCCTGATTCCAGGAAGATTTATGTCAAAGGTAAAATCCATAATATAAATGTCGCTATGCGTCAAATCTGGCTTAACGATACTCTGGATTCAGACGGCAATATAGAAAAAAACGAACCTTTGACTGTTTATGATACTTCAGGTCCCTATACTGACCCTCATGTTAAAATTGATATTAGAAAAGGTATTCCTAAAATCCGTCAGGAATGGATAGAATCGAATCCCGACCTGATAAAACTCGATTCTTTAAGTTCCGATTTCGGGAAAAAAAGATTAAATGACAAATCACTCGATAACATAAGATTTGACTATGTAAATCGAAATCCATTTGTTGCAAAGTCAGGAAAAAAAATTACTCAGATGTACTATGCAAAGAAGGGAATTATTACTCCTGAAATGGAATATGTAGCAGTCAGGGAAAATCAACAACTCGACGAACTTAAATCAAAGATTAAATTTCATAAAGGGGAAAACTTCGGTGCAAACTTGCCTGATACATACATTACTCCGGAATTTGTCAGAGACGAAATTGCTTCAGGCAGAGCGATTATTCCCGCTAATATCAACCATCCCGAATCCGAACCGATGATTATAGGAAGAAATTTTCTTGTAAAAATAAACGCTAATCTCGGAAATTCTCCTGTAACTTCAAGTATTCAGGAAGAAGTCGAAAAAGCAATCTGGGCTTTCAGATGGGGTGCGGATACAATTATGGATTTATCTACGGGTAAAAATATACACGAAACCCGTGAATGGATTATCAGAAATTCACCCGTTCCCGTAGGAACGGTTCCGATTTATCAGGCACTCGAAAAAGTTGAAGGAAAAGCAGAAGAACTCAACTGGGAAATTTTTAAAGATACGCTTATCGAACAGGCAGAACAGGGCGTTGATTTCTTTACAATTCATGCAGGACTCTTACTTCATCATATACCACTTACCGTAAAAAGATTAACAGGAATTGTTTCAAGAGGCGGCTCGATTATGGCTAAATGGTGTCTTGCTCACCACAAGGAGAGCTTTCTTTACACTAACTTTGAAGAAATTTGTGAGATTCTTGCTAAATATGATGTAGGAATTTCACTGGGCGACGGTCTGAGACCCGGTTCGATTGCTGACGCAAACGATAAAGCTCAGTTTGCCGAATTGGAAACACTCGGGGAGTTAACAAAAATTGCATGGAAACATAACGTGCAGGTTATGATAGAAGGTCCGGGACATATTCCTATGCAGCGCATAAAACAAAATGTGGATTTGCAATTGAAACATTGTTACGAAGCTCCGTTCTATACTCTCGGTCCGCTTACTACCGATATTGCTCCGGGCTATGACCATATTACTTCAGCTATAGGAGGAGCAATGATTGCCTGGTACGGAGCAGCTATGCTTTGCTATGTTACGCCTAAAGAGCATCTCGGTCTGCCCGACAGGGAAGATGTTAAAACCGGTGTTATTACTTATAAACTTGCCGCTCACGCTGCCGACCTTGCTAAAGGACATCCTGCCGCACAAATCAGAGATAATGCTATGAGTAAAGCAAGGTTTGAATTCAGATGGAAAGACCAGTTTACCATCGGACTCGACCCTGAAACGGCAATGAAATTTCACGATGCTACTTTGCCTGACGAAGGAAGCAAAGTCTCTCATTTCTGCTCGATGTGCGGTGAACATTTCTGTGCAATGAAAACTTCATACGATGTCAGGGAACTTGCAAAAAAGCTTGAAGAAAAAGCAGAGGAATTCAAAAAATCCGGCAGTGAAATTTATATTAAACAAAAGTGAAAAGAATTGTAGTTATTTCACATAACGAATATCTGCACAATGAAACCGATATAGTAAACAAGTTATTCGACGTCGGGTTGTATGATTTCCATTTAAGAAAAAAAACCGGTAATGTCACGGATTTTAAAAAATATATTGGTTGCTTGAATACTAATTTTCATAATAAAATAACATTGCATAGTAATTACGAAATTACTTCTGATTTTAATGTAAAAGGAATTCACATCAGATATGCTGACTTAATCGAAAATATAAACAGGAATAATAACATTGTTGGTGTATCGGCTCATAGTCTTGACGAACTGGAAAATCTTGAAAATGTTTTGAATGAGAAAGATAAGAAAATTCAATATGCTTTTTTAAGTCCGGTTTTTGACAGCATTTCAAAAAAAGAATATAAAAGTAAATTTAATCTTACTGATTTAAAAAATTATTTTCATAAAGACAAGTTTTCGTTCGGTGTTTTTGCACTTGGAGGGATTGATGATTCTAATATTTCGGATGTTTTTGAAACCGGATTTGACGGCGCCGCTTTGCTCGGGTATATCTGGAAAAATCCTGACCCTTTGAATAATTTTATTCGAATTAAACAATTATGTAACCTATGAAACCTTTTGTTCTCGGTATAGGTGGATTTGACCCATCAAGCGGTGCAGGAATTACGGCTGACATTAAAACTTTCGAAAACTGCAGCGTTTACGGACTGGGTGCTGTTACTGCTGTTACTTTTCAAAACGAAAATAATTTCTCGGGTCTTAAATGGATTACTCAGGATGATATTACCAATCAATTGAATTCGGTTCTTTCTTATTATCCGCTTGAGTTTGTCAAAATAGGAATTGTAGAATCCCTGAATGTTCTTGATAATATTATTAATCATCTTTTATCTGTCGATAATAATATAAAGATCATCTGGGACCCTGTAATCAAATCTTCCACCGGTTTTATTTTCCAATCTGATTTTAAAGAGAATAAACTTTTTGATATTCTCAGGAAAATATTCCTTGTTGTTCCGAATGTCAGTGAATTCGAAACTCTGTTCGATAAAATTAATGTCACTTCGAAGAATATTCACGAAACGATTATCAGAGAAAATCTGTGTTCGGTTCTGATAAAAAGCGGACATACAGACCCATATAATCATAACGATTTGCTGTATCAGAAAGAAGGGTTAACGGTAATCCACGGCAGGAGACTCGATGGATTCGAAAAACACGGCTCAGGTTGTGTGTATGCTTCCGCCATAACTTCTTATCTGGCGCTTGGAAATAATTTAACTGCTGCCTGTATTTTTGCTAAAGATTATATTAATAATTTTCTGACAAGCAGTGATTCAAAACTCGGATTTCATTTTAATGCCTGATTTATCTATGAAAAAAAATTTTTATATATCGAAATTCCATTATATAACACAGGATTTAAAAGATGTTACTCATCAGGAATTAATACAAGTTGCCTGCGAAAATAAAGTCGACTGGATTCAGTTGAGAGTGAAAAATAAATCCAGTGATGAATTTTTAAAAATTGCCGAGAAATCACTTGCAATATGCAGAAAATCCGGAGTAAGACTTATTATTAATGATAATACCGAAATTACCGCAGAAATAAATGCAGACGGTGTTCATCTCGGTAAAACGGATATGAAACCTTCCGAAGCGAGAAAAGTACTCGGTCCGGATTTTATTGTCGGCGGAACAGCAAATACTTTTGAAGATATTTTATTTCTCGAATCCGAAGGAGTGGACTATATCGGACTCGGTCCCTTAAGGTTTACAGAAACCAAAGAAAATCTGAGTCCGGTCCTCGGTATTAATGGATTTGCGGAAATAATCGGAAAATGTAAAGAAAAAAATATTAATATACCTGTAATTGCAATCGGCGGAATTCAGGCGGAAGATGTTAGAGCGCTGTTAGAAACCGGAATTTACGGAATAGCTGTTTCTTCGGCTGTCAATTTATCAGACAACCCTGTAAACAGTTTGCAAACATTTATAAATTTAATTAAAAATTCGACTTGTACGGTTTGACAGAAAGGATATATATATGAGTTTAATCATTGCGGATAAAACATTTAATTCGAGACTTTTTCTTGGAACAGGAAAATTCAGTTCGAATAAAATTATGGAAGAAGCAGTGCTTGCTTCCGGTACCGAACTTGTTACTGTTGCATTAAAAAGAGTTGATTTGAAAAAAGAAAATGATGATTTATTGAAACATTTAAAACATCCCAGTATAAATATTTTACCTAACACATCCGGTGTCAGAACAGCAGAAGAAGCAGTTTTTGCCGCACAGCTTGCCCGTGAAGCTCTGGAAACAAACTGGCTGAAACTCGAAATCCATCCTGACCCCAAATATTTGATGCCTGACCCTTTCGAAACTCTGAAAGCCGCTGAAAAACTTGTGAAACTCGGATTTGTCGTTCTTCCGTATATTCATGCCGACCCTGTTCTTGCTAAAAGTCTTGAAGATGCGGGTGTTGCTGCCGTGATGCCTCTGGGCTCGCCGATTGGCAGTAATAAGGGACTTAAAGCAAAAGATTTTATCTCGATTATTATAGAACAAAGTAACGTACCGGTAGTAGTTGATGCGGGAATCGGTGCTCCTTCTCATGCTGCTGAAGCACTCGAAATGGGTGCCGATGCCGTACTGGTAAATACTTCTGTCGCTGTTGCATCAGACCCCGTGTCTGCAGCTAAAGCTTATAAAATGGCTGTCATTGCGGGAAGACTTGCTTTTGAAGCCGGACTCACACGTGAGTCGGATACAGCCGAACCAAGCAGTCCGCTTACAAAATTTTTAAGTGAAGAATAATTTATGTTTCTTGACGTGCTCGAAAAATATGACTGGAACAAAATTAAACAGGATATCTATTCGAAAACCGAAAAAGATGTTTTGCTTGCTCTTAATAAACCTAAAAGGGATTTAGAAGATTTCAAAACACTCGTTTCTCCTGCTGCTTTTCCTTATCTCGAACAGATGGCTAAACTCAGCAATAAACTTACTCAAAAAAGATTCGGAAAAATTATACAACTCTTCATACCGCTTTATCTTTCCAATTATTGCGTAAACGAATGCGTTTACTGCGGATTTAACTGTCATAATGATATCGAAAGAATTATACTCGATGAGGAACAAATTTTAAATGAAGTAGAAGCGATTAAGTCCTACGGATTCGAACATATCCTGCTTGTTACGGGTGAAGCGCCTTCTATAGCAGGTATGGAATATTTCGAACGCGTGATTAAGTTAATAAAACCTTACTTTGCTCTGATATCGATGGAGGTACAGCCACTGGAAGCCTCTGAGTATATTAAGCTTAAAAAACTTGGACTCAATACAGTTTATATTTATCAGGAAACATATAATAAAGAAAGTTATAAAAAATTTCACGGCAAAACAAAAAAATCCGATTTTGCCTATCGTTTGCATACACCGGATAGACTCGGTAAAGCTGAAATGCACAGAATCGGAATTGCAAGTCTTCTCGGACTTGAAGATTGGAGGACCGATGCATTTTTCACGGCACTTCATTTGAAGTATCTCGAAAAGAAATACTGGAAATCTAAATGTTCAATTTCATTCCCGAGACTCAGACCTCATAAAGGCAGTTTCAAACCTGAATTTTCGATAAGTGATGCGGAGCTTGTTCAATTGATTACCGCATACAGAATTTTTGATGAAGAAGTCGAACTTTCAATATCTGTAAGAGAAAGCCGTAAGTTCAGAGACAATGTTGTTAAACTTGGAATTACTTCTATGAGTGCCGGCTCAAAAACAAAACCGGGGGCTTATGCATTAAATTACAATGCACTCGAACAGTTTGAAGTCTTTGATGACAGAACTCCCTCTGAAGTCGTAGATATGATTAAATCTAAGGGCTACGAACCTGTCTGGAAAGACTGGGGCTATTATATGCAGTTGTGATTTGAAATTAATTTCATTTTTTCTGAATGGAAGAACACGAATTTTTAAAATATAACAGACAGATTATTCTCGATAATATTGGAATCGAGGGACAGCAAAAACTTAAGCAGGCTAAAGTACTTGTTATTGGAGCAGGAGGGCTTGGCTCGCCTGTTTTGCTGTATCTTGCTGCTGCAGGCGTCGGTAATATCGGTATTGTTGATGGCGATGTAGTTGATGAATCTAATCTGCATAGACAGGTTCTCTATAACGAAAATGACATCGGGAAACTGAAAACGGAGGTTTCTGCAAGAAAATTAAGTGAACTGAACAGATATGTTAATGTAATTACATATTCTCACAATCTTTCCGGATTTAATGCACTCGATATTATTAAAGATTATGATTTTATTGTTGATGGTACTGATAACTTTTTTTCGAAATATCTTATTAATGATGCTTGTGTAATAGCAAAGAAACCTTTTATTTACGGAGGTGTCTTCAAATTCAACGGACAGGTCAGCGTTTTCAACTATCAGGGCGGTCCTACATACAGATGTCTGTTTCCCGTGCAACCAGATGTTAACGATTTTCCGACTTGTTCAGAAATAGGAGTACTCGGTGTGGTGCCGGCGGTTATAGGCTCGATTCAGGCAAATGAATCGTTGAAAATTATTCTTGGAATCGGTGAGATTCTTTCGGGAAAACTTCTTACCTTTGATGCTCTGACAAATAGATTTGATATGTTTGAAATTTCTCCCGATAAAAATAATCTGAATATTGAAAAAATTTTAACCGCTGAAAATATATTTTGCTCTGGTGATACGGTTAAACATATTACACCTTATGAACTGAAAAAAATGCTTGATGAAAAAAAAGACATTCAGATAATTGATGTCAGGGAACAATTTGAATATGAACGGAAAAACATTAACGGTATACTTATTCCCCTTAAAACTCTTCCCGATAAATTAACCGGAATTTCGAGGGAAAAACCTGTAATAATAATGTGTGAACACGGCGAAAGAAGTGTATATGCAGTCCTGTATCTTCAGCAAAGATTTCAATTTACGAATCTCTTTAATCTTGAAGGCGGTATCGCGAATTGGGAAAAATTAATTAATAATTAATATATGTGCAGTTGGTTCCAGAATAAAGAAACCGGTAAAACAATTTTTAAAAAACTCGAAAAAGATTTTAAGGGAAGTTTTAAACTTGAATCAGATGAAGAACTAAAGAAAATTAATATCAGACCGACCGATAAGATTTACGTTATAGTAAATGAACAAGACAATATTATTATCAAGTCAATGAGATGGGGTATCAGATTCGATGAAGAAAAAAAGTCTCCTCTGATTTTTAATATCCGTTCGGAGACAGTTAAAGACAGAAAATTCTGGTCGAACCTTTTCAAAAATAATCCATGTCTTATTCCGATGACATCGTTTTTCGAATGGAAATCGGTTGAAATTCGCCGCGGTGAAAAAGCGGAGAAAAAGAAAATTCCCTGTAAAATTTCTTTTCCGCAGGAAAAGTTGTTTTTTGCTGCCGGACTTTTTACCAAACTGAACAACGGACAGGAACAAAGTACGTTACTTACTACGGAACCGAACACTCAAATAAAAGAAATTCATAACAGAATGCCGGTAATCCTGGAATATCAAACGGCACTCGATATTTTTAAAGATGAGTTTGAAAAAAATCTCGAAAAGCTTAAACCCTGCAAAATGCCTTTTGAAATCGAAATCAACCCTGACGAATCAGGAAAAAATAAATTGTTTGTATGAAAGTTTGTTTTATAACCAGTGAATGCTTCCCTTATGTAAAGACGGGCGGACTTGCCGACGTTAGCGGCTCTTTGCCCAAGGCACTTTCCGAACTTGGAACGGAAGTTAAGATATTTTTACCGCTGTATGATTCGGCAGATGTTAATGAATTTGGAATCGTTCCCGTTAAATCTTTAACAGGTATTCCTGTCAGACTCGGAACAAAAGATGTTGTGTTTAATGTCTGCAAATGCAAACATCCGGATACCGATATTGATGTTTTTTTTATTGACTGCCCGTTCTATTTTAAAAGAGGAAAAATTTATTCCGATGACACCGATGAAGATGAAAGATTCATATTGTTTCAGTATGCGGTTATCATGACACTGCAGCTCCTGAAATACAAACCGGATGTGATTCACTGTAATGACTGGCAAACTGCTTTGATTCCCGAATTGTTGAAAACAAATTTTTCCTGGGACGGACTGTTTAAAAAAACAAAGACATTGCTGACTGTTCATAATATTGCATATCAGGGTAGATTTAATAAAAGCTCAATTCTTAAAGCAAATCTGAAAACAGATAAATTCTTTCCTTTCGGTCCTTATGAATTTAAAGGTGATTTCAATTTTCTAAAATGCGGCATTATTGCTTCCGATGCAGTAAATGCAGTCAGTCCGACTTACTCCAAAGAAATTCAAACTCCTTTATTTGGTGAAGGACTCGAAGGCATACTTGCAGACAAAAAAGACTTCGTTTTCGGAATTCTAAACGGTATCGACGATAATATCTGGAATCCGAAAGTTGATAAATTTATTTTCAAAAATTACACTCATCGCAGTTTACAAAATAAAATCCCTAATAAAATCGAACTTCTTAAAAGATTTAATCTGAAACCTGATGAAAAAATTCCTGTCTTTGGAATTATCTCGAGACTTGCCGTGCAGAAAGGTTTTGATTTGATGTTTCCGGTAATAGACAAAATCATGAAAGAAAATATATATCTTATTGTGCTCGGCAGCGGTGAAAAAATTTATGAGGATTTTTTCTCTGCCGCCGGGAAAAAATACACAAGGAAAAGCGGAATACAAATTGGTTACGATAATGAGATGTCGCATCTGATTACCGCCGGTGCGGATTTCTTTCTGATGCCTTCTAAATATGAGCCCTGCGGACTCAATCAGATGTATTCACTTAATTATGGTACACTTCCTGTAGTCAGAAAAACCGGGGGACTCGCAGATACCGTCATTGATTGTTTTTCAAATCCTGCCAAAGGCAACGGAATATCATTCGATAATTTCAAAAGCAAGGAATTCCTCGATGCTTTTAAAAGAGCTTTATTAATTTTTGAAAATAAAGAGAAAATGAAAAAAATATTAAGAAGGGGTATTATTAAAGATTTTTCCTGGAAACATTCGGCAGGAGAGTATATTGAATTATATTCGAAACTTTAAACCTAAATCTCGAATTCTTCTCCTCTGTATGGTATCGTAATATGCGAGAAGCCTTTTTCTCCCAGTGCTTCTTTCAAACTTTCCTGCTGCTGGTTCTCACCGTGTATTAAAAAAATTTCCGGCTGTCTCCTCTTATCGAAATTATCAAAATATTCCAGTAATTCGTTTCTGTCCGCATGTGCGGAAAATGAATTTAAAATTCTTATTCTTGCATTTACTTTGTATTCATCACCGAATATCTTTACTACGTTTCCGTAGATGTCTTTTGATTCTACCAACCTTCTGCCGAGTGTATGCTCTGCCATAAACCCGATAATCAATATTATATTATTCGGATTTTCTATGTTATTAGCAAGATGATGAAGTATTCTCCCTGCTTCGCACATTCCCGAAGCGGAAATTATCATACAGAATTCTTTTCTGTTATTTAATTTTTTCGATTCTTCTGCATCTTTTATGAAAAATATATTTTTACCTCCGAATACGTCCACACCCGAACTTATTAAATTGTACGTTTCTTCGTCGTAACACTCGGGATGTAATCTGAAAATCTCCGTGGCGTTTACCGAAAGAGGACTGTCGATATAAACGGGAAAATCCGGTATCTCATTTAAGGATTTAAGTTTATTTATTGTATGGATTACCTCCTGTGTCCTTTCGACGCTGAATGCCGGCACGATTATTTTGCCGTATGTTTCGTACGCTTCCAGTATTACTTCTTTTAAATGTGCAGTCATTTTTTCCGCGTCTTCGTGTATCCTGTTCCCGTAAGTTGATTCGCAGATAAAATAATCTACATCCCCGATAAATTCAGGGTCTTTGAGTATTGGTAAATTTTTTCTGCCTAAATCTCCCGAAAAACCGAGTCTTACAGATTTTCCGTTCTCCGTAATTTCTAATGTGATTTGTGCTGAACCGAGTATATGTCCTGCCTCCGTGAATTTTACCGATACTTTGTCATCGAAACCGTCTATGTTAATGGGCATACTATACGGGATGGACTTAAAATGGGCAATTATCATTTTTGCTTCATTTATCGTGTATAACGGATTGAAAAGAGGCTCGTTATTTTTTTTTCTCTTTTTGTTTACAAATTCTACGTCTTTTTCCTGTATGTGAGCACTGTCCTGAAGCATTATCGAGCATAAATCCCGTGTAGCGGGTGTTGAATATACACTGCCTCTAAATCCTTTCATATATAAAGTCGGCAGATTTCCCGAATGGTCTATATGTGCATGTGATAATATTACACATTTTATCTCTTCGGGATTGTATAAAAATTTTCGATTCATCTGAAAAGATTCTTCTCTCCTGCCCTGAAATAATCCGCACTCGAGCAGTAATTTTTTTCCGTTGATTTCGAGCAGATGTTGTGAACCTGTTACGTTTCTCGCAGCACCGCAAAATTTTATTTTCATTTTCTGTTATTTGGATTTTGATACGAATGGATTGTTTTTTATATAAAATCTGTATTCAAATTCCGTTCCTCTGGTTATTCCGACCCTTTTCGCGGTTACAATATCAAAATTTTCATCTTTACCTTCGGCTATATATAATTTACTGCTTCTTAGACTTATTGAATTGAATTTACTGTCGATTCCGAATGAAAGACATAACTTAGCCGGTCCGTTAGTTAATTCATAAACTGACTTCGTTTTTCCGCGATTCTTTTTCATATATTCGATTCCCTCTATCGGCTCTGCCGCTCTTATTAAAACCGCACAACCTTTACCTTTTCTTTCTGTTACAATGTTGAAACAATAATAATTTCCGTAAATAAAGTAAATATAAGCAATTCCTCCTTTTTCAAACATTGGTTTATTTCGTTTTGTGATTCCGGGATGTGAATGGCTTGCAGGGTCAATTTTATCTATATATGCCTCGGTTTCGACTATTTTTCCCGCTAAAATTTTTTTTCCGTAATTTCGCACAATTGTTTTTCCAAGCAGCTGCCTGGCTACTTCTACGGTATTATTTAAATAAAAATCAGCCGGGAGTGGTTTAAATCGCATATTATTTTTTCTCTGATTTGAAAATACCTGATTATTTATATTTTATATATTCAAAAAATCATAATTTACTGAATTCTTTTTTTTGCATCTTTACAAAATTAATATTGCTATTTGATATTATTTTTCATAACTTTATAGTGTACACTAAATTATTATAATAGTTTAGTTGTTACAAATAATGCCTGAATTACAGGCAGAAAGAGGAAATATGAAATGCAAATTAAATATTTTGCTCATTTTTCTGATTTTTCCTCTGTGCGCAAATTCGGAATGGGAACAAACAAATGGACCTCTGGGGGCTACGGTTTACTCTCTTGCGTATGATGGCTCAAATATTTATGCAGGTACTTTAATTACAGGTGTCTATCGCTCTACTAACCTTGGTCTTACCTGGACTCAAACTTTATTAAATGATAAGACAGTATGGTCGGTTGCAGTGTGCAGCGGGCATATTTTTGCCGCTACCGGATGGGATGGTATATGGATTTCGGATAATTTTGGTATGTCGTGGTACCGTGGAGGTCTGAACAATCAATATGTCAACACGATTGCAGTATACGGTACAAATATTTATGCAGGTACATATCAAAACGGTGTTTGGATTTCGACAAATTACGGATTAACATGGTCACAAACGTCGCTGTCTAACAGAACAGTTTATTCTATATCCTCTTATGGAAATTATATTTATGCCGGTGTATGGAATTACGGTGTGTATCGTTCTGCCGATAACGGTTTAACCTGGACTCAAACTTCTCTCAATAATCAGAGCATTTTATCACTTGCTGCTCTGGATAATTATGTATTCGCCGGCTCAGCTTATTATGGAGTAATATATTCTACAAATTATGGAACTACCTGGCATCAATCCGGATTAAATAATGTTCCTGTGTATTCACTTACTTTCACCGATAATAAACTTTTTGCCGGAACAAACGGATACGGTATATATGTTTCTCCAGATTATGCAGTTAGCTGGTATCCGACAACAGTGACGGAAAAAAATATAAGGTCTTTAATCTCATTTAACGGGTATATGTTTGCAGGTACTGAAGAATTTGATATCTATTTTTCTATAAACAGCGGCTCGAATTGGTACAGGTCAGGTCTCAATAATTTAACAATTCTTTCTTTGACTTCACTTGGTAATATTGTTTTTGCAGGTTCGGATTCCCATGGATTATATCGGACTTTCGATAATGGTATAACCTGGGATAAACTTAACACCGGGAATTTAATTGTTAATTGCCTGTTAACTTATGGAAATAATATTTTTGCGGGGACAAAATTTTATGGCGTCTATGTTTCTAACGACAGCGGTATTTCATGGCAGCAAATAGGATTAAATAATAAAACAATATTGTCTCTTGCAAAAAAAGGAAACGAAATATTTGCGGGAACGGATGCTTACGGAGTATTTCGTTCAACTGATAACGGACAGAATTGGATTCAATCCGGTTTAAATAATAAAGCTGTATATTCGATAACCTCACTCGGTCAATATATATTTGCCGGAACCTGGAACTACGGCGTACTGCGTTCGACTAATAGCGGCATTACGTGGTATCAAACTGATCTCGATTATCAGGTCGTTACTTCTTTAACTACACTTGGCAATGTTATTTTTGCAGGTACGTGGTATGACGGTTTATATGTATCTGAACATAACGGCAGGAACTGGCAGAAAACTCCTTTGAATACTCTTTATATTAATTCCATTGTCACATACAGTACTAATGTCTTTGCAGGAACTAAAAGCGGAGTTTATTTATCTACAAATACAGGTTCAAGCTGGACTCAAACATGTAAAGACATTATTCCCCTGAATATCCAGTCTATGATGATAACAAATGGTTATGTGTTTGTTGGAACAATTAACTCTTCAGTGTGGCGTAGATTATATTCGGATATTATCGGAATCGGTAATTCAAATACCGAAGTGCCCACAGAGTTTTCGTTATATCAAAACTATCCAAATCCTTTTAATTCAATGACAAATGTTAAATTCCAAATGTCAAATGCAGATAATGTATCTTTAAAAATATATGATGTTTTAGGAAAAGAGGTTACTACGCTTGTTAATGAAAGATTTCAGCCGGGGACATATCAGATAAGTTTTGACGGCAGCGGATTACCGAGCGGAGTATATTTTTACAGACTTACTGCAGGG
>Ga0194111_10002804_pt1 | contig 21034 bp, 13 predicted proteins | sample TA2KigC300mmetaG_FD_146194 | JGI IMG/M metagenome (GOLD analysis project Ga0194111, IMG submission 146194) | Freshwater microbial communities from Lake Tanganyika, Tanzania - TA2015033 Kigoma Deep Cast 300m | ecosystem: Environmental > Aquatic > Freshwater > Lake | place: Tanzania: Lake... | reverse complement strand
CGCCCCAGCCCCACCGCCGCCCACCGACCGCCCGAGCTTTGCCGCGCTCACCGGCGGAGCACAGCATCCCGGGCGGCCTCCCTCGCCAACCGCTCATCCGCACTCGGACTCTCGCCATTAGCTCCACGGCACGTACACCGCCCGGCCGTCACCGTCCCGGTTCCCCGCCAGCGCCCGCAGCGTTAGCTCGACACCTTCCCGCCGAAACCGCGCGTCCACCCAACCCACCGGATCGCGGTCGCGGAAGTTGTAGCCGACCGCCGGCAAGTTAATCAGTTTCACCCCCTGGCGTTCGCCCAACTCCCACACGTGCGAATGCCCATAGAAGATGGCCTTGACCTGCGGACACGAACGCAAGATCGCGAACAGCCGGTCCCCATCGAGCAGGTCGCCGTCGCCTTCCCCGAGAGTGTGGTGCACGAACAGAACGATCGGCCGATCGGCCAGCCCGGGCAGCGCCTGACTGAGCCACTGTCGCTGACTCAGCCCCAGTAGGCCCGCCACCTTGTTGACGTAGAGCAAGGAGTCCAACACCACCACCCGCACCGGCCCCGCCTCGAACACCACCACGTGCTTCCCCGACACCGGCTGACGCTGGCCGCCCGGCTCCGGAAACACCTTGCCAAAATTGGCGCGATCGTCGTGGTTCCCTAACCCGATGCACACCGGCGCCACCGCCGCCACCGGCTCCAATAACCCCCGCAGTTCCCGGTAGTCCTCCAGCTTCCCCTCGAGCCGAGCCGCATCCCCGCAGATGACCGCCCCCGCCGGGCGCGCCTCGACTACCTCGGGCACCACGCGCTTGAGATTCTCCCACGGGTTGAACCCGCGGTGGCCATCGACTCGATCGCCCGGAATGTGCGTGTCTGCCAACAGCGCCAAGCGCGCCTCGGCCCCGCCTTCGGCTGCGCTTGCCGACTCCCCACCGCCGCGCACGGCCAACACCGTGGCGGCGATCACCGTCTGCTTCAGAAACACGCGTCGATCCACCGTTTGGTTAAGTATGCCAGGCATAATCGTAGGTCGCAGAGATCAACAACCCGTCCGCGGCTGGACACGCCGCCCTCGGCGCGTACGGACCCGCCGACGGCGGTCCATCCCGAGGTTTCATCGTCCATCGTCGTCCCGCCGCCTCGTTGCGCACGGAACCTGGCCGCAGTGTCCCGCGCTCAACCCGATCGTTCAAGCCTTTCCGCCAGTCCACTCCGTCCCCTAGCCGCGCCCCGCCAAGCTCGCTTTAAGCTTCCTTCGCCCAGTGCCGCCCAGGCACAGTACGCGCGGTTCCAGGACCCGGGGCAGCCCGTCCGCGAGCCAAATCGTGGTTTCCAGCCGAGGCTGAGCTTATGGATTCATGCAGATTGAAGTGTCGCGGGGCGACACCTGGTCGTGGCCTGAAGGCGGTGGCGTGGGTCGGCCTCGCGTGGGGCCTGCTGCACGCGCCGCTACGGGGCGAGGACGCACCGCAGTTCGGCCAGGCCTGGACCCGCAACTCCGTCTCGAGCGAGCGGAACCTGCCTGCCACCTTCAACCCCCAGACCGGCCTCAACCTCAAGTGGACAGCCAAGCTCGGCACCGAAACCCACGCCTCACCTGTCATCGGCAGCGGCCGCGTCCTCATCGGGTCCAACAACGGCGATCCACGTGACCCCAAACACCAAGGCGACCGCGGCGTGCTCATGTGCTTGGACGAAGCCACCGGCCAACTTCAATGGCAACTGGTCGTGCCGAAGCGGACCGAGGACATCTACTTCGACTGGCCAAGAAGCGGGATCTGCTCGACCGCCACGGTCGAGGGCGACCGCGTCTATGTCGTCGACAATCGCGGGGTGGTCTTATGCCTGGACCTGCACGGGCTGGCCAACGGCAATGACGGACCGTTCCGCCACGAAGGCAACTACCTGGCCATCCAGCCTACGAACGCGATCGGCCGCGTGTTGCCCCCCGGTTTCGATTCCGCCGGCCGCATCGTCGAAGGTGCGCCCACGGCGAACCGCCTCGAGCTCGGCCCCCTGGACGCGGATATTCTCTGGCTCTTCGATCTAACCAGTGGCGCCGGCATTTGGTCACACGACGCCGCCCACAGCTCGATCCTCATCCGGGGCCCGCATCTGTACCTCAACACGGGAACCGGGGTCGATAACACCCACCGCCGCATCCGCGCCCCAGACGCCCCCAGCTTGGTCGTGCTCGACAAGGCCACCGGCCAATTCCTGGGCCGCGAACGCGAGGGAATCGCCCCGAACATCTTCCATTCGACCTGGGCCCCGCCAGCCTTGGCCGCCGTCCACGGCCGCGACCTACTCTTCTTCGCCGCCGGCAACGGCATCGTCTACGCCTTCGAACCCCTCGCCACCAACGCCCCCCTCGCCTCCGTCCAAACCTTGAAGCAGGTCTTCCAGTTCGACTTCGACCCCGATGGCCCCAAGACGGACGTCCACCGCTTCCACCTCAACAAGCGCGAGGGCCCGAGCAACTTCTACGGCGCACCCGTCTTCCACGACAACCGCCTCTACGTCGCCGGCGGCGGCGACCTGTGGTGGGGCAAGAACCAAGCTTGGCTCAAGTGCCTCGACGCCACCGGCACCGGCGACGTCACCGTCAGCGGACTCCGTTGGTCGCGCCCCTTAGGCCGGCACACGTTCTCGAGCGTGGCGGTCGCGCAAGGGTTGGCGTATGTCTCCGATTGCAGCCAGACCTTGCACTGTGTCGACGCCGACACCGGCACACCCGTCTGGACGCACGACCTGCAGGGAGAGGTCTGGGCCTCGCCCTTCGTGGCCGACGGCAAGGTGTACCTCGGCACCCGACGTGGTTTCTTCTATGTGTTCGCGGCCGGCCGGGACAAGCAGTTGCTCGCTGAACTCGCCCTGGGCCAACCCCTTAGCTCGACGGTCACGGCGGCAAACGGCGTGCTCTATGTCGCCACCATGTCCCACCTCTATGCGGTGGCCCAAACCACCGCGCCTTGAAGGCGACCCGCTCGCGCGCACGTCGCGAGCTAGCTAACGTTCGACAGTCACCACATACCACAGCGTGGCCCGTTCCCCCAGATCGAGCTCCCAACCGGTCTCGCCGTGGCGTAGCGTCTCAAGCCATTTAATTCGACATGAGAATAGAAGTTGACACCATCGAGCGGACTGACGGTTCCGCCGCCTCCTCCGTGAGACTTCTACGCAACCCGCTTCGACGCAATCTGTTCCGGCGCGGGTAGCTCGGTCGCATCCGCCTGGGTGAGGCCCCTGCTCCTCGCGGCCGAACCAAGGCTGAAGGGGTTGCTCAAGGTGTCGGGGTGTCGAGGTTGCCAACACGGTTCAGTTTCCGTAACCTGCGCGCCGCAAGCCAAACAGTCCCAAAAGTCTGCAACCAGAGTTCTACAAGCCATACATCTATGAACTATAGGGCCTTCATCACAGAACAAGTGGCTGCGCTTCGGCGCCAGGTCGGCAACAACATCGCCATCAACGCCCTCAGCGGCGGCGTCGACAGCTCGGTGGTCACCGTGCTGGCGCACCGGGCGCTCGGGCCGCAGTTGAAAACCATCTTCGTCGATAACGCCCTCATGCGCGACGGGGAACCTCAGCGGGTGGTGAAGGCGTTCCGGAGCATGGGGATTCCCGTGGAGCTGATCGACGCGCGCCAAACGTTCCTGAAGGCGTTGCAGGGGATCACCGATCCGGAAGCCAAGCGACAGGCCATCACCGACACGTTTTACCGCGACGTGTTCGCGCAAGCGGTGCAGCGGACGCGCGCGACGTTTTTGCTGCACGGGACGATTTTGACCGATATCGAGGAGACGGTGGCGGGGATTAAACGCCAGCACAACATCCTGGCGCAGATCGGCATCGACCCGCAACAGGCCTACGGCTACCAGGTTCTAGAGCCGCTAGCGACCCTCCGCAAGGACGGCGTGCGTCGCGTCGCCCGCCTCCTGGGCTTGCCCAAGAGCATTACCGCCCGTATCCCCTTTCCCGGCCCGGCCCTCGCCGCCCGCATCGTGGGAGAAGTCACCGAAGCCAAGCTGGCAACGGTGCGCGCCGCCACGGCCTTGGTCGAGAACGAGCTCCGGAACACAGACGCGTTTCAGTACTTGGCCGTGTTGCTCAACGACTACGCAACCGGGATCCGCAACGGCAAACGCGAGTTTGGCCAGATCGTCGTGGTGCGCTGCATTGACAGCGTGGACGCGCGCAAGGCGACGGTGCGCGAGCTACCCTGGGCGACCTTGCGCCGCCTGAGCCGACGCATCACCGCCCTACCCGGGGTGAACCGTTGCCTCTACGATTTGACCCCTAAACCCCCCGCCACCGTAGAATACATCTAAGCCCGCAGCACAAGGAGTCAGCCCAATTCATTCGGACCGCAGTTCAACAGAAACACCACGCTATGAGACCGAAGATTCGCATCATGCCGTGCCTGGACATGCAGAATGGCCGAGTAGTTAAAGGCGTCCACTTCGTCAACATCAAAGACGCCGGCGATCCTGTGGCCTGCGCCCAGGCCTATTGCGCCGCCGGCGCGGACGAACTCGCCATGCTCGACATCACCGCCACGGTCGAGAACCGCCCCACCCTACTCGAGGTCGTCCGGCGCGTGGCGGCCGTGACCACCATCCCCTTCACCGTGGGCGGCGGGATTCGGGACGTCGCCTCGGCCGCAGCCGTTATCCAAGCTGGCGCCAACAAGGTGTCTACCAGCAGCGCCGCGTTCCGCCATCCGGAGGTCATCCCGGAGATGATCCGGGAGTTGGGCGCGGACAAAGTGACCGTGGCCATCGACGTGGACCGCAACCCGGGCTTGCCCTCCGGGTACGAGGTGTTCATCGACGGCGGACGCACCGCCACAGGCGCCGATGCCCTCGAATGGGCCAAGCAGGCCGCGGGCTACGGCGTCCGCTGCTTGCTGCCCACCAGCAAGGCCACCGACGGCGCGCGCACCGGATTCGACCTGCCCCTGATCCGCCTGATCGCCTCCGCCACCCAGGCCGAGGTGGTGGCCTCCGGCGGCGCGGGCGCGCCGGAGCATTTCCGGGAAGCCGCTGAAGCGGGGGCGACGGTGTTACTAGCCGCCTCCGTCTTTCACTTCGGACTCATTGCGATTCCCGAATTGAAAGGCTACTTGCGAACGTGCGGATTGGACTTGAACCCCTGAGCTGCCCGCTCACGGCGGCAGGCGTTGGAAGCGGATTCGCCGCACGTAGCCATAGTCGCTTTCGCACACCAGAATCGACCCGTCGTAAGCCATCGTCACGCTGCGCCCCTCGCTGATCGTCGGCTCGGGCGTGTAGAAGAACTGGCCGTCGCCACCATGCGTGCGCCCGCGCCCGCCATGGAGCAGCAGGCGAACCGTGCCCCCGCCGTCCAAGTACCAGAGCTGGCAGCCGTCGTGGGTAAGGAGCAGGTAACCCCCCGTCGGCACGGGCCAGGCGCTGCGCACACCGTCCAACCCGGTCGCCACCCCAGGCCAACCGTCCCCACCCCCACTCGGCGTGCCGTTGCCCGCCAGGACCGTCCGCGTGCCCGTCGGCCGCACGCGATACACCAAGTGAGCCCCCCGATCGCACACAATCAAATCCCCATTCGCCTCGACAAATAAGGTGCCCAGCTCCGCAAAACCACTAGCCACCGTCCGCAACCCGCTCGCCGGCGTCCAACTCCGTATCCGCGTCTCGGCACAGAAATAGACCAAGCCCCCGTCCTCGCGCACCCATAGACCCCGCCCGCCGCCTAACGCCGACCCATCCGCCGTCGCCCAACACACCGTCGTCATCACGCCCGCAGGCGTCACCCGCCGCACCCGGCCGTTGCCCGTATCCAGGATGTACACCGTCCCATCCGCATGGACCCAGAGGCCGTTGGGCGACTGCAGCGCTAGGCTCGTCGCCGCCGCCGGCCCTTCCCCAGCGTAGCCACCCTCGTGCGTGCCCGCGTGGGTATGGATCGTCCCATCCGGCTCGACCCTCAACACCGAGTGACTGTTCTTGTCCGCGATGTAGACGTTGCCCGCGCGATCCGCCATCGCAAAGTGCGGTCGCGACAGAGCAACCCACGTCGCCGGCCAACCCTCGAACCACGACTGCCAATAACTCACCCCATCCACCTGACCCGCACCCGTGCCGGCCATCGTCTCGAGTAACCCGTACGAATGGACCAGGTTGGCAAAACCAGACGCCGTCGCCGCCACCTCGACCGCCCGCAACCGATAGAACCGTCGGCCACTCCCCTCCTGCGGCACCGTGATCCATCCCGTCGACCCAGTCGCAAAGGCGTTCGGCCCCGGCAGCCATGGACCCTCCAGCGCACCCGCCACTTCCACGCTGCACACGCCCGGTACGGGCGCGTTAACCCACCCCAATACCCCCTCGGCATCGAAACCCGTTAGACGCAAGACCGGCTCCGCCTGGCTCGCGACCGCGCCGGCCAACATCCACCCCGCCACCCCCGCCCAACGCGCGACGCGTCCCAGGCCACCCACATCGCCGCTCGCCTCGAGCCGCCCCACGCGGGCCGTGTTCCTAGCGTTACTTGTCACGCCCCAGATGCTGCGCCCTTGCCGCCCACCGTCAAGACCCGCATGCGCCCCTAGCATCCAGCCAGCTTCAGACCCGTCAGTGCATCCGCCGGTTGACCCTGAACCACGCGCGCGGGAACCACCCTGCCCAGCATGGGCTATGGCCATGGATCACGTCGCTGGCGCTGGCCGCTGGGCCCCCGCCGGACCGCCCGGTGGCGCTTGGGGGCGATGGTCTTGGGTCGTGCCTTAGGCACGAGGACCAGCGGACACCCCTCGAAACCGAAGGCTCGCCGCAGCTCACCGGCAAGATATTTCGTGTAAGCCTCGGAAAAGAGCTCGTGCCGGTTAACAAACAACAGGAAGGTGGGCGGCGCCTGCCGGGTCTGCGTCGCGTAGAAGAAACGCAGGCGCGTGCCGGAGGCGCTGATGGGTTGGCGCCGTTCGACCGCGTCGTGCAAGGTCCGGTTCAGCAAGGCCGTCGGGATGTGCTGCCGCAACTGGGCCGCCACGAAACGCACCGTCTCGAGCAAACGGTCCAGGTGAAAGCCCGTGCTGGCGGACGTGAAGATGACCGGGGCGTAGTCCAGGAAGAAAAGTTGCTCCTGCACCCAGCGGCCAAACTGGCCGAGGCCTGTCAGGGGCTGCTCGGCGCGCCCGCGTCCCCGAGCCGGCCGGCCACGCGAGGCGGGCGCGGGTTGGGCCCGGCGGACCGCTTCCTCGAACAGATCCCATTTGTTGACCACCAGAACGCACGCCTTCCGGGCCGCCACGATCCGGTCGGCGATCTTCTTGTCCTGTTCCAGAATCCCGCTCTCCGCATCGAGGACGAACACGGCCAAATCGCAGCGCGCAATCGAGTCTTCCGCGCGTTTCACACTGAAGAACTCGATCGAATCGCCCACGCGCCGAGGTTTCCGGATCCCAGCCGTGTCGATCAACAGATAGCGCTGCCGCATGCCGTCGGTCTCCACCTCGAAGGGAACGTCCACCGCATCGCGCGTGGTGCCGGGAATCGGGCTGACAATGACCCGGTCGGCTCGGGTGAGGGCATTGATGAGCGAAGACTTCCCCACGTTCGGCCGCCCGACGATGGCCAGCTTGAGCGGCTCTCCCATGGCCCCGGCGCCAGCCACCGAACCGGGACCGGGCCCTTTCGTGGGTAACTCCGGCGCGAGCGGCGCGGCCGGCAGCAGGGCCATCGCGGCATGCATCAGTTGCGCCACCCCACGCCCGTGAATCGCCGACACTGGCAGGAGCCGTTCGAAACCCAAGCGACCGAAATCAACCAGGCCCGCCTCCGCGCCGTCGTGGTCCACCTTGTTGACCGCCAGGATCACGGGCTTACCCGCCTGCCGCAGGCGTTGGGCGACTTCCTGGTCGAGGGGGACCAGCCCCTCCTGCACATCGACCACCAACAGGATAACGTCCGCGGCCTCGATGGCAGCCTCGACCTGTGCCACCGCGGCCGTCAGCAGGGCGTCGCTGGTCTTCTCCCCGCGCACCAACCCCAATCCCCCCGTGTCCACCAGGGTGAACGGCCGCCCCCGCCACTCCGCCTCGGCACTGATCCGATCCCGCGTGACGCCGGGTTGGTCATGCACAATGGCGATGCGGCGGCCGACGATCCGGTTGAACAAGGCCGATTTCCCAACGTTCGGTCGGCCCACAATGGCGATGACGCCTGCCACCCGCTCAGCATGGCCGAGCGCCCTTCGTCGCGGAAGGCAAAACCCGCACCCTCAGCCACACCCCGATTCCTTGGAGAGCTGGAGCGCGGACGGTCACGTCCGCCCGGCACACCACCTCCGCGGCGCTCTCAGCGGAACGAGATCGGGGCCGCGGCCCGCGGTTCGTCTTGGCATGGGGCGTTGGTGGGGGCGTCGGCGGCGCGCTGCGTCGGTTGCACGAGGCGGTGGCTCAAGAGGTAGGCCTCGACCTCGTCGCCACTGACATCGGCGAGCATGCGATCGCCTACGACGACGCAGGGACTCAGCATCTGGCCACTGCGTTCGATCATCTCTTGCCGTTGGAGCGGATCGTTGATGATGTCGCGGTCATCAAACGGAAGGTCGTATTTGCGCAGCACGGCCCGCACGCCGTTGCTCCACCCGCAGTGCGGCTTCAAATAGGCAACAATCTTTGGCTTTTCCATACTCGATACTCACAGTCTAAGACGGCGAAAACGTGCCACAGATGCCCTGATTGGCAACTGCAATCTAACTACTGATAAGGAGGCGCGATCAATCACGGCTCTAAATCCGAACAGGCCGCCGAGGGCGTCCCCGGCCGCCGGCCGGCAATCCCTGGCATCCCTGCGTGAGGGTCGCGCGGCCATCGAGGCGTGATCCGCGCCCCGTCGTCCCGGGCGCGGGCGTCGTTGGGACGGACGTCAGCGCGGCGTTGGGGACCGGCTGGCGGCGAAACCAAACGTCGCCCGCCGGGTCTAAAGCATGGAATGACGTCCCGGACCGAGCCTGGCGGGTTGGGAGGTAAGGCGTGTGGCCAGGCCGAGGAGTTGCATTCTTGGCTTTGACGAAACGGTTGGATCTCATAAGGTGGACCGCTATGCATGTAACGCGACTGGTTGGGTTGGGCTTGACGCTGGGCACCGTGGCGATGGCCGGAGCGACGGACGGCCCGGGCCAGATGCGGCCGCTCTCTCTGAGTGACTGCATCCAGATGGCCCTGGCACATAACCTGGACGTCCAGATCCAGCGGTTGGGGCCGGAACTGGCGGGCTTGTCTCTGAGTGGGGCCTACGGGGCTTACGACCCGAATTTCACCGCCAGCGCCGTGCGCGCCTCGAGTTCGGTGCCGGGCGGCGTGGACGAGCAAGGCCGCCTATTCCCCTCGACGGTGAACGAGTCCGACCGGTTCAGCGCGGGGATATCCGGGCTGACGCCGACTGGCTTCGGGTACCAGATCAGCGGCGACCTGGCGGACAATTACGGCCAGAATGCCTTTGGAGCGTTCGAGCGAGGCCAGGGCTCCGTCAACCTGCGCATGAGCCAACCGCTCCTGAAGAACTTCTGGATCGACGGCGCGCGCCTGAACATCCGCGTCAACAAGAACAACCTGAAGATCTCGGAGTTGACGTTTGAACAGCAGGTGATGAACACGGTGGCAGCCGTGCAACAGGCCTATTACAGCCTCATTGCCGCCCGCGAAACCGTTAAAGTCCAGGAGAAGGCCCTCGAACTGGCCGAGCAACTGTTGCGCGAGAACAAGAAACGCGTCGAGGTCGGTGTCCTGGCGCCGTTGGACGAGAAGCAAGCCGAGTCGCAAGTAGCCGCCAGTCGGGCCGACTTGCTCGGCGCCCAGAGCAACTTGAGGATCAGCGAGACCCGACTCAAGAACCTGCTGACGGACGAATTCTCAGCCTGGCAGGGAGTCTCCCTCGAGCCCAGCGAGAGACTCGAGGCCCCAGCCCAAGTCTTCCATCTGCAGGACAGTTGGTCCAAGGGCCTCAGTCTGCGACCGGACTTGCTCCAGGCCCGCTTAGACCTCGAACGGCGCAACATCATCTTGCGCTACGACAAAAACCAGCTCTTCCCTCAGCTCGACCTGGTGGGCAGCTATGGCCTCGGGGGTGCCGGCGAGGAGTTCAGCGGGACGCTGGCCGGCATCTCCCGGCGCGACAGCCCCACCTATTCGTATGGGATCACTTTCTCGATACCGTTGTCGCGGCGCACGGCGCGCACGAACTATCGCACCCACAAGACCGAACTCGAACGGGCGCTGCTCCAACTCAAGAAGCTCGAACAGGGCATCATGGTCGAAGTGGCGGACGCGATCGCCCAGGCCCAGACCAGTTTCGAGCGCGTCAAGGCGACCGAGGAAGCCATGCTCTACGCAGTGCAGGCCTACGAGGCCGAGGTGAAGAAGCTCGAGAACGGCAAGAGCACCAGTTTCCAGGTGCTGCAATTCCAGCGGGACGTCACGCTGCGCCGCTCCCAGGCCATCAGCGCGCTCAGCGACTATAACGCGGCGTTGGCGCGGCTGGCCCTCAGCGAGGGCACCACCCTCGTCCAGAATAACATCACCGTGGAGGTGAAGTAGCCCGACCGTACGGGGCCCTCTCGCCCTTTGCCCTCAGGGCGGGGGCGAGGCTGCGGCACGCCTCAAGATCGCCTGCACATCGCCGACGAAGTCATCCAGCGCGCTGGCTGCGTGGTCGGCGGGGATAGGCAAGTACTTGCCGGTCGCGCTGGCGATCAGACCCTGATCCGCCCCCCGGAGAAACGCGCGGGTCTCGAACAAGCGATTCTTGCGGTTCGCCACAAACTCGGCCGTGACCTCGACCTCTTCGCCGGGATGGAGTGGCTTGAGGAAGCGGGTGTTGATCTCGGCGGAGTAGGCGAACTGGCCCGTGTGAATGCCGCAGACCCACACCATCGCCTCATCCAACACCGTCATCAGCAGTCCCCCATGCACCGTGGCGCTGAAACCGGCATGCTCGGGCTTGGGCCGAAGCCAGCCGCGCACAATCCGCTCGTCGGTTTCGAGCTGGAGGTTGAGCCCGATCGGGTTGTGCAGGCCGCAGACGAAGCAGGAGCGTGTGCGAGGCAATGCTTTCATGCGAACTCCCTCTGCCCCCATCAACGCCCCTCGATCGCGACCGGACTGAACGCGGTGAAGGCGTGGTCGACCGCATAACCCACGTGCGTGATCGCTCGCAGGGGCCGTGCCAGCTTCGCCGTGAGCGTCTGGCCCGAGGCACTCAACACCACTTCCCCGGCGGGAAGGCTCACCGCAACGGTCAACTCGATAACCTGGGCGCCGCCGCGGTCGAACCTGGCCGTGGTCGCACTGCCCGCCTTGAGCGGTCCCTCGACGATGACGCAGTTGTTCTGCTTGAAGCGAATGCCGCACTTGACCCGTTGGGCGTCTTCCGGTCCGTCGCCGAAGGCGAGGAATCCGTTCAGATTGCGCGTGCGCCCACCGTTGGCGGCCAGGGGTTCGAGCTTGAGCTTGAAGGTGGCCTGTTGGGTGAGGGGCGCGGCGAGCCTCTTCAGTGCCAAGCCGGTCGCGCTCGGCTGGCTGCAAACCTCGTAACCCAGCTCGCCAGCGAACACGCGGGCGCCCGTGACCGCCTGAAACTCGGCTGCGGCCGACTTCGCCTCCGGCGCCGGGCCGGTCGCCGCGAAGATCGCTTCTGCCTGCTCCTGCGAGCTGACCAAGGCTGGTGCCAGGCCCAGGCCAGCCGCCACGCACCAAGGAAGCCAGAGCCGAACGGAAATTCGAGTGTCCATAGCAGTCCTTCGTCGAGTCACGTTGTTCCGTACCGCGTACGGCAGAGTTGACCTGCCCATTTCTAATCCCGACGCCGCGTCGATGCCCAGCCAAAACCTGAGCGCGGGCCAAGGCGCCGAAGCCTGAGCACGGACGGTCAGGTCCACCAATGGGTTTGAGCAGCCGCGCTCCACTGCGCTAAGGACTCGGGACTGAGGTGCCAGGGTTCATTCGGCTTGATTCCAAGTTCTGGGTTGCTTAGGCTGGGGATCGTGTAGTTCGGGAAGGTCTCTCCTCTGGGCAAAGGGCTGCCGGGACCGTCGGAACCATGCTAGCGTGTAACCGTCCGCGCCCAAGCGGTGCACGGGACCCGCGGCCAGAGGTGTGAATGCAGTAGCCTAACGTGCATCGTTGCAGCACTCTTAGCACTCCGCAAAGGAAGGAGGTCCAATGAAGCTGGTACGCGTGCTCTCGGGGTTGTTCGCCTTGGCCACCTGCAGTTGCCTTGGCCGAACGCTCTACGTCTCTCCGGTAGGCAGCCAAACCCTGCCCTTTACGAGTTGGGCAACGGCGGCTCGAGAGATCCAGATGGCCGCCAGGTTCGCCCTCGACGGCGACATAATCGTCGTGACCAATGGCACGTATAAGCCGTTCATTGTCCTGACGCGGGCTGCCCAACTGGTGTCGGTTAACGGGCCCGAGCACACGATCATCGATGGGGTAATCGACCGTCTACAGGGGGGCCGTTGTCTCGAGGTTACAGGTGGGGGACTTGTGAAGGGCTTCACGGTCCGACGTGGGAATTCGCCCGAGGACGGCGGCGGGATCTGGATCGGCGAGGGCACCATCGAGTCCTGCGTGATCGAAGACAACGTCTCCGGGGCCAAGGGAGGTGGGGTCTACTGCGAGGACGACGCGGTGGTGCTCAACTGCGTGATCCGCCGCAATCAGGCGGCTAGCTCAGGCGGCGGGGTAGCGATGGCCTGGGGAGGCCACCTTCGCAATTGCCTGATTGTGGACAACCAGAGTCTGGGGGATTCAGGAGGTGGGGTGGCCTGCGAGTGGGACGGCGCCATCTGGAATTGTACTATTACCCGGAACCGCGCCGAATTGACGGGGGGTGGTTTACGGTTCGAAACCGACGGTTGGGTGGTCAACTCGATCGTGTACGGCAACGAGGCTGGGCGATCTCACTCGAACGTCGATGGTTCCGAGGTTCTCTTCGAGTGCTGTTGTTCGGTGCCTAAGCCAGAGGGGGAGAATAACTTGTCAGCCGACCCGGCCTTTCTGGCCCCAGAAGAGGGCGATTGCCGTTTAGCCGTGAGCTCGCCTTGCGTGGACGCAGGTCGCAACGAACCCCGCATGCAGGGGGAGACAGACCTTGAAGGTCTGCCCCGGATCCAAAACCGGGCGGTGGACCTTGGAGCCTATGAAGCAGGGGCGTTGCGATGTGGCTTTCGGGTGACGCCCAAGGAGGGTGAGCAGCCTTTGCTGGATGTGGCCTTTGACGCCTATGTCACGGGCACTAACTTGGTCGGCCTCCAGTACGCCTGGGACTTGGACGGCGATGGGCAGTTTGAAACCGCGGAGGGCCCCGCCGCCACCTATTCGTTTTCTGCGGCGGGAACCTTCTCTCCCCTTCTCATGGTGCGAAACGCGGCGGGAGAGGAAGCCAGCCTGCGGCGCCGCGACTGTATTCGAGTCGTTGCGCCGTTAGTCGCCGACTTTATCGCGGCGCCATTGTTGGGTTCGGCACCCATGACCGTGCGCTTCACCGACCAATCCAGAGGCAGTCCGACAAATTGGGCATGGGATTTCGACCATGACGACATCATCGATAGCACAGCTCAGAACCCGAGCCATACGTACCAGTCGCCGGGTCAGTACACGGTCACCCTAACCGTTCGCCGGCGCCCGGGCACGGCGGAGGAATCCGTTGCGAGCCTGACGCGAAGGGACTACGTCCACCTGCCAGGTTATGCCTTGGAAGCAGCCTTCCGCGCCGAGCTCGACACGGCTCGAATCGGAGAGCCGGTGCAGTTCCGCGATGAGACGCGCCATGCGACGGGTGGGGAACGCTGGGCGTGGGACTTCGACGGAGACGGCCAGAGTGACAGCGCCGAGCGGCATCCGCTGCACACCTTTGGCTCGGCCGGTTCCAAGATCGTTGAACTCGTGGTCAGCAACACGTATTCGCTGTCGCGAACCTCACGCCTGGCGCTCGTGGTGTTCGGTCTCACCCGATCCCACTACGTTTCCTTGCAGGGTGGGCATGTTGCGCCGTTCGTCACTTGGGCAACCGCAGCGACCAATGTCCAAGCCGCCATTGACGCCGCGGAGGCCGCTGACACGGTGGTCTTCGCCCCGGGCGTCTACGGGCTCTCCCGTCCTCTCGAGGTGACCCACGAGATGACACTCATCAGCGCGGAGGGCCCGTTACGGACGGTTTTGGACGGAGGGGGCACAACGACCTGCCTCAGGCTCAGAAACCGCTTTGCGGCCGTCGAGGGCCTGACCATCCGCAACGGCGCGAGCTCTGCCGACGGTGGCGGGGTAGACCTGCTGGGCACAATGCGTCATTGCCGCGTGGTGGCCTGCCGCGCAACCCGGGGAGGGGGCGTGCGGGCGGGGCCCGGGGCGGCGCTGCTGGACTGCGTTATCGAGGGGAATGAGGCGGCTACTGGCGGGGGCGTGTATTTCGAATCGAACAGCACGTTGGAGCGGTGCATCTTAAGGGGCAACGTAGCCGCGGAAGACGGAGGAGGAGTCTACGGCGTGGGCGGCAGGCTGCGGAACCTCTTGATCGTCGAGAATTGGGCAAGGCGAGGAACCGGCGCGGACTTAGCTCTGAGTTCGGTGGAAAGCTGCACCATTGTCAGGAATCTGAGCCAAGACAGCCTGACCGAAGGCCTTCGATGCGGTTGGGACCTGAAGGCCATTAACAGCATCATCTACCATAACGCGGGCCAGAACTTGTACGCCGGCGGCGGCCTGTTCGAGCACTGCTGCCTTCTCCCGGACCCTGGAGGTTTGGGCAATATCACGGCCCCGCCGAAGTTGGTGCCTGGAGGCTATCAACTGAGCTGGGCTTCGCCGTGCCGGGATGTGGGTACCAACCAGACGTGGATGACCGACGCGGTCGATCTGGCGCAGGCGCCACGGCTCCAGAACGGGGTGACCGATCTCGGCTGCCAGGAACTCGGCCACTTCGTTTGCGGTTTCGATCTCTCACCCAGAACGGGCACGATTCCCTTGCTCGCCAGGATCGAGGGGGGCGCCGGCGCGACCAACGCGCTCCCAGTCCATTACTTCTGGGACCTGGACGGGGACGGTCGATACGACCGCGATGGACTGAACATGACAACTCTGACCCATGAATACGCCAACGAGGGGACTTATACGGTTGCCTTGTTGGCCAGCAACACCGTGGGTGAGTTGGCCTATTTCATTCGCACAAATGTTCTCGTGGCCTACGCCAGCCGGGTGCGCTACGTCAGTGCTGAGGGGAGCCACACACCCCCGTTCACCAGTTGGCCGACGGCGGCAACCAACCTCCAGGCTGCCCTTGACGTGGCGCGCGACGCCGATCAGGTCTTGCTCACCAACGGCCTCTACCGCTCGGGAGCGCCTGTGGTGGTGAACAAAGCGGTGCGCGTGAGCAGTGTCCATGGCGCTTTGACCGCCATCCTCGACGGTGAGGGAGCGTACCGCTGTATCGTGCTGGCCCACACCAATGCCGTAGTCGAAGGACTGACCTTGACCGGGGGAATGGCCGAGGATGGCGGTGGTGGCTATGTGAGGCAGGGCCTGGTACGACTCTGCCGGGTGATGGGGAACGTTGCCACCCGCTACGGTGGGGGCCTCCACGTCGAGGGGAATTCCACGGTGCGCGGTTGTTTGCTGGCGGATAACCAGGCTGCGTGGGGCGGCGGCCTCTCGCTGGCCGGAGAACCCAAGATTGAGGCGGTGACCATCGCGGGCAATCGGGCTCGATCCGGCGGCGGCCTAGTGGTTCAACAATGGGGAAAGCCGCAACTGATCAATTCAATTATCTATCATAACCAAGCCGAGGACGGATACGATCTCGCGGGCGGGGCGAACTACCATTTCTTCCAGCACTGCTGCTACGCAGGCGTTGCTGAAATCAATGGCAACGTCAACCGGGATCCGCAGTTCCTCAGCCTCTCCCACTCGGACTACCATTTAGCCGCCGACTCCCCCTGCGTCAACGCGGGCACGAATGTAGCCGCCTCGATCGAAACCACTGACCTGGACGGAGCGGCGCGCGTGGTTCAGAACGCCGTGGACATCGGCTGCTTCGAAATGGGGCCCCTCCGGTGCGGGATCGAGTCTTCGCCAGCCTCGGGGCTAGCCCCGGTGAGCGTCGCATTGATTGCCCGAATCAGTGGCGCCAACCTTGCCGGTCTGACCTACGAGTGGGATTTCAACAATGACGGTCTGGTGGACGCGTCCGGCGCGGATCTAGCCACTCAAACGAACGTTTATACGAACAGTGGCCGACACGCGGCGGCGCTCCGCGTGCTGAACGCCGACGGCCAGACCGCCACGTTCACCGCGCCGAATTTGGTCACGGTCTACGCGACCGACCAGCATTATGTCGCCGGCGGCGGTGCTCACCAATGGCCCTACGACACTTGGGAGCGGGCGGCCACTAACCTTGCCGCGGCGTTGGACGCGGCGCCGGATGGACACCAAATCACGGCGGCGGATGGCATCTACCGCGAGCCCACCTTGGTCCTGAGGCGGGCGGTAGTTTTGCGCAGCCTCAACGGCCCTCAGACCACCGTCATTGACGGCGAGAACGCCCGGCAATGCCTGCGACTCGAGCATCCCGCAGCAGTCGTGGATGGTTTTACGGTCCGTGGAGGGCTGGCCCAAGGGCACGGTGGAGGCGTGTACCTGCGCGGCGGGGTGCTGACCAATTGCCTTGTGAGCAGCAACCGGGCTGAGGGGGCGGGAGGGGGCGTCTACATCGACGCCCAGGGCGTCAGCGGCGGGACGGTCGTCCGCTGCACCGTCTCCGACAACCAGGCCCTGCAATCCGGGGGCGGCGTCTATTGTTACCACGGCGGCAACGTCCTCGATTGCGTCATCATCGACAACCGAACCCTGCTCAGGGACGGCGGCGGTGTCGCGTGTTTCAACCTCGATACGGGCAAGGTCTATGCCCGCATCCGGGGCTGCCGCATCCAGCGCAACGTGGCAAAGAGGGGTGGTGGCGGCGTTCACTTCAACAATTCCGGCAGTTCAGCCTCGCGGTGCGTCATCGCGGACAACCAAGCGGATGTTGGGGGGGGCGTCTGCTGCGACTGGGGAGGGACGGTGAACACCAGCTACATTCACGGCAACACCGCGCGCAAGGGCGGCGGGGTGGCCGCCGTGCTCATCGGCGGGGCGGATTACTGCACGATCGTGCGCAATCGTGCGACCGAGGGCGGAGGTGGAGTGTACTTCGCCGGTGGCGAGGCCTTTCTCCAACCTCACGCTGACGGCTGCATGATCTACTACAACGAGGGAGGCAATTACCTCCACCAAGACGCCGCCCCTGAGTATAGTCACTGCTGCATCGTTCCCAACCCGGGCGGAAGGGAGGTCCTCACGCAGGAGCCACGCTTGGTGTTCGGTTTCCGTTTACGGCCCGACTCGCCCTGCATTGACGCCGGCGGCGACGCTTCGGCGCAGGATCTGGACGGTGAACTCCCTTGGGACCACCCGCTTCAGGGGGCCGCTGGTCTTGGGCCACGGGACATCGGCGCTGACGAGTACGTAGACCAGGACCAAGACGGCATGGCGGATGCTTGGGAGCGTGACCAGTTGGGCGATCTTGCCCGCAGCGATGGGTCGAGCGACGCTGATCGGGACGACCTGCTCGATGCTGACGAGTATTACTGGGGTACGTCCTGTTTGGTCCCCGATACGGACGGTGATGGCATGATCGACGGTCATGAAGTCCTGGCTGACACCAACCCGGCCGACCGACAGTCGTTTCTTGGATTCGTGAGTATCGCTCTCAGTCAGGAGAGCTTGGAGTTGACTTGGAAGGGTGGCCTACGAGCGACGCAGATTCTCGAACGCCGGGAATCGTCATTGACCGTCGGCCCCTGGCAGGCCGTCTTCACCAACCAAGCCGTTACCCCGGTCACCAACTCCTGGCTCGAATCCGCACCGACCTCGGCGCAGCGGTCTTATCGCCTCCGCATACCGACTCGGTGATCCAGGAGGCTCCTGCCGGTCCCCATCCTCTCGCTCTCGCCAGGACCGGGAGGGCGGCACTCCAAGCGCGGACTCCCCCGGGCCGAGGGACAACATCCCACAGGGGTCATGCCGCGAGCTTCGCGCAACGCTCACAGGCTCGCCGGTGGGCGTGGCCAACACCCGCCCTGAACCGCGAATCCACTTGCTCCAAGCCGGAAGGAGCCCTCAGGCTAGGGCCAAGATCATGCGACCTTCGCCCTGCCACTGCCAACGCGCCGCGGCCGACCCCGGCTCCCCGATAAAGCGCGAAGATAACTCGAAAAATCAACGACAACATCGCCGACACGGTGTCGGGCCATGGCCGCTTTAACCCAAACCTCTGGAAGGAAACCCTAGGATGAACCGAAGCCCTACCGTGGTCTTAGCAGTGTGGCTAAGCCAAGCAACCTTCGGCGCGGCTGCGCTGGACCTGCTCATCGCAGATTTCGAAGGCGCCGACTACGGCGATTGGAAAGCCTCGGGCGACGCGTTCGGCACCGGACCGGCGCGCGGCACCCTGCCGGGGCAGATGCAAGTCGACGGCTTCTTGGGCCAAGGTCTCGTCAACAGCTTCCGGGGCGGCGACGACTCGACCGGGACGCTCACCTCGCCGCCCTTCCAGATCCAACGCGACTTCATCAACTTCCTGGTCGGAGGCGGCATGCACCCGGGCAAGACCTGCATGAACCTCCTGGTGGACGGGCGCGTCGAGCGAACCGTCACCGGGCCGAATGACCGGCCGGGCGGCAGCGAACGGCTCGACTGGGCGAGTTGGGACGTGAAGGACCTCAAAGGCAAGTACGCCACGCTCCAAATCGTGGACGCGCAACAAGGCGGTTGGGGCCACATCAATATCGACCAGATCGTCCAGAGCGATCGCCAGGCCAAAGCCGCCGTCGGTCCCGCCTCGCGTCAACTGATCCTCGACCAGCGCTACCTCCTCTTCCCCATCGGCAACAACGCGCCGGCCTGCCGCCTGACCATCCTGGTCGATGGCCAACGCATCCACGACTTCGACATCAATCTGCCCTCCGACAAGGTGGATTGGTGGAGCCACCTGGACCTGTCGCGCTATGCCGGGCGCACGGCCGTGGTGAAGGTGGACAAGTTGCCGGCCGATTCGCTGGGCTTGAGCCGCGTCGAGACCTCCCCTGCCCCGCGCCACCTACAGCCCCTGTACCAGGAAGCCTTGCGGCCTCAGCTCCGGTTCAGCCAGATGCGCGGCTGGAACAACGATCCTAACGGCATGGTCTATTACCAGGGCGAGTATCACCTGTTCTGGCAGAGCAACCCTTTCGGTTGGAAATGGGCCAATATGTACTGGGGTCATGCCGTCAGCCGCGACCTGGTGCATTGGGAAGAGCTGCCCTACGCGCTCTATCCCCGGGTCATGGCGGCTGGGGCCTGCTTCAGCGGCAGCGCCAACGTCGACGAGCTCAACACCGGCGGTTGGCAAACCGGCGCCGAGCACCCGCTGGTGGCCGCCTTTACCGACACCGGCCGAGGCGAAGCCATCGCCGTCAGCAACGACCGCGGCCGCACCTGGCGCTACATTCCCGAGAATCCGGTCATCCAGCACCGCGGCCGCGATCCCAAACTAGTCTGGTTCCCCTACGGCCCGCAGGACACGCCCCTCGACGACACCGCGAAACGGCGCGGCGGCCATTGGGTCATCGCCGTGTACGACGAGCACGATCGACACGGCCGCAACATCGCTTTCTACACCTCCGGTAACCTCAAGGAATGGACTCTACAAAGCCATTTGCCCGGTTACTTCGAGTGTCCCGAGCTGTTTCGCCTGCCCGTGGACGGCCAGACCGATCATCACCGCTGGATCGTCTTTGGCGCCGATGCCCAGTATGCAGTGGGCCGATTCGACGGCCGCAGCTTCACACCCGAGCATGAAGGCAAACACCGCGTTCACTACGGCGCCTACTACGCCTCGCAGTGCTTCAGTAAGTTGCCTAACGGCCGCGTCGTCCAAATCGGCTGGGCCCGAGTGGACCTGCCCGGCATGTCGTTCAACCAGACCTTCAGCCTGCCCACCGAACTCACCCTCAAATCGACCCAGGCTGGCCTCCGCCTCCACGCGCAGCCCATCGATGAACTCGAGGTCCTCCGCGGCGAACCCCTCGCCGCCGCCCCTGCAACGCTCAGCCCCGACCAGCCCATTCGCCTCCAGACCGACGGTCAGTTGTTCGACATCGTCGTCGTGGCTGAACCCGGAGCCGCCCAGGAGATCCACCTCCAGTTCGGCGCCACCGTCCTCAAGTACAACGTCGCCGCCGCGAAGCTAGAGGAAATGCCTCTACCGCTCGCCCAGGGCCAACTCAAGTTCCGCGTCATCGTCGACCGGCCGCTCTACGAGATCTGTGGCGGCGAGGGCGACGTGTACAAGACCGAACCCCGTATGGACGGCGGCGCTGCCATCAGGAACATCGGCCTTTCGGCCATCGGCGGCCCGGCCAAGGTTCAAACGTTCAAGGTCTACCCGTTACGCTCGATTTGGCGGCCCTGACTCGATCCCCCGCTTCCGGCCCATCCTCATGACCGCGCTGACCACCATCTGCGGGATGATCCCCCTCACCTTCGGTTCCTCCGAAGGCATGGGCATCAACTTCCAGGGCTTCGGCTTGGTCCTCATCGGCGGCATGACCTCCGCCACCCTCTTCACCATCCTCGCCATCCCTGTCTTCTACACCCTGATCGAGGACGGACGAAACGCCTTGACCCAGGTCCTGGCAGGGGTCTGGGCACGTACCGCCGAGCCCGCACCGGTAGCCGACACTCCCCCAACGGCCCCGACACAACCGGCCGGCCGGCCGTCTCATCCCGGCTCGCTCTGGCCGGAACTGCCAGGGCCGCGCCACGCCTCATAATGCCCTCGCCCACCAACCGCCAGATAGGGCCGCGCCGGGCCGACCGCTCGAGCCCGGTGACCCGCCTCGTTCGGCGCGCCCAGCGGTCGCGCCCTACCGGTTCATGGCCCCTATGCGCGCGCCAAACCGGATGGAGGCTCCTCATGAACCGCCAGATA
>Ga0194111_10002800_pt1 | contig 21053 bp, 18 predicted proteins | sample TA2KigC300mmetaG_FD_146194 | JGI IMG/M metagenome (GOLD analysis project Ga0194111, IMG submission 146194) | Freshwater microbial communities from Lake Tanganyika, Tanzania - TA2015033 Kigoma Deep Cast 300m | ecosystem: Environmental > Aquatic > Freshwater > Lake | place: Tanzania: Lake... | reverse complement strand
GATGGGGTGGTCTTGGGATCCAAGGGCTTCGTGGATGCAATGTGGTTGGCGCACCGGGAGCGGTTTGGGTCGAAACGGCGGAGTGGGGCGCGGCCGATACGGGGTGGGGGCGCGCCGCTGGCAGGGTTGAGTGCGTTACGGGACCTTCGGGTGGCGGGCATCACCTGAGAGCGCAAGCCGCCGGCGGGTGCGCAGGAGTCTGGGACTGAGGTGGGGGTTTGGCCCTGAGTTGGTGAGTCGATTCGACCGTGGTCGAATCGACTTCGGTGGGGGGGTGTAGCCTGCAGGTGCGAGACGCTCGGCCCAACCCAAGCCATCTTTGCGAGAGGCGGGGGCGAGTTGTCAATGTCTTTATGACTGGCATATTAAGATAACGGGGTTGTTAACAACTGATTTGGGCAGGGGCGCGGTGCTGGCCGGGTTGAGGGGTTGAGTGAGTGCCGTTCACGACTTGCGGTGCGGGTGGCGGAGGCGATATCGAAGGCAGGTTGGCAGCCGGGTTGCGTGCGGGTGAGGCGATGCTAGACTCGGAGGAATCGTACAGCAGTACGGCAGAGTATGGCGGGCGTAAATCATGGGAAGACTGGGCCATCGGATGGGCTTTGTCTGGTTTGGCATCGGCTCGATCTACGTTTGAGCGATCAGCCTGCGCTCGACGCGGCGGTTCGACGAGGGGGGCCGGTGATGCCGGTGTTTGTGTGGGCGCCGGAGGAGGAAGGGGATTGGCCGCCGGGAGCGGCCTCGCGTTGGTGGCTGCATCGATCGTTGGCTGCGCTGGCCGACGAATTAGGGCCGCGGGGGTCGCAGTTGGTGCTCGCTCGAGGACCCACGGTTAGGACCTTGAGAGCGCTGGCTCGAGAAACCGGTGCGAACGCGGTGTATTGGAATCGGCGTTTTGAACCGGGGCTGGCCGCGGTTGAAGGCCAAGTCGAGCAGGCGCTGGCAGCGGAGGGGATTGAGACCGCGCGGTATAACTCAGCGGTGCTCTTTGAACCGGAAGCGGTGAGCACGCAGAGTGGTGGGCCGTATCGGGTGTTCACACCGTTTTGGCGGGCATGCCTGGCGCTGGCGGAACCAGGGGAACCACTGGCGGCGCCCCGAGCGTTACGGTCGCCGAAGCGGTGGCCGCGGTCGTTACCGCTGGCGGCGCTAGAACTCGAGCCGAAGGTGGATTGGGCGGGGGGACTGCGGGAGGCCTGGACGCCAGGGAGCCGGGGTGCCCGCCGACAGCTTAGTCGGTTTTTCGAGCGGGCGTTTGAAGGGTACGATGTGGGCCGCAACCGACCCGACCAGGTGGGCACCTCCCGGCTTTCGCCGCATCTTCACTTTGGGGAGATGAGTCCGCGGGAGGTCTGGCATGGCCTGCGCCTGCACGCGGATCGAGGTGGCTTGGGGCGGGAGCGATGGCGCGGGTCTCAGTTTTTGACCGAGTTAGGTTGGCGCGAGTTTGCGCATCATTTGCTGCATCACTTCCCGCACACGGGGGCGGAGCCACTGCGGAGCGAATTTGGCCGTTTTCCGTGGGGCGAGAATCGGGAGTGGCAGCGGGCGTGGGAGCGGGGCCGGACCGGTTACCCGTTTGTGGACGCCGGGTTGCGGGAGTTATGGGCTACGGGTTGGATGCACAACCGGGTGCGGATGGTGGTCGCCTCGTTTTTGGTGAAGGATCTGCTCCTTCCCTGGCAGACTGGCGCCCGGTGGTTCTGGGACACGCTGGTCGACGCGGATCTGGCCAGCAACACGCTGGGCTGGCAATGGACGGCCGGTTGTGGTGCGGACGCAGCGCCGTACTTCCGCATCTTCAATCCGGTGAGCCAGGGAGAGAAGTTCGATCCGGAGGGCAACTACGTGCGGCGCTGGGTACCGGAATTGGGGCGGATGCCGGCCAAGTGGATTCAGGCGCCGTGGGCGGCGCCCGCGGGGGTGCTGGGGGAGGCCGGGGTGGCGTTGGGTCGGGACTATCCGCACCCGGTAGTGAGCCACGCGATCGCACGGGAGGTGGCGCTGGAGGCGTACACGAAGATCAAGGGGGCTCGGTGAGGCTGGGCCTCAGATCCGGGCTGGGGTGTTCGGCCGACGGCGACGCGGGCAAGATGTGCGCGCTCCAGAGGCCAAAGTCAACCGGCCTACGACAGGCATGGGGATCCGAAGGCTCGGGCTACGGGGCCGTGGTCTTGAAGGCGCGAGCGCGCCAGAGGTAGAAGAGGGCGGGATAGACGAGCAACTCGAGCAGAGTCGAGGTCAGGACACCTCCGACCATGGGGGTAGCGATGCGTTTCATGACATCGGCGCCGGTGCCGGTGCTCCAGAGGATGGGGACCAGGGCGATGAAGGTGGTGGCGGCGGTCATGATTTTGGGGCGGATCCGTTTGACGGCGCCGTGGTAGATAGCCTCGCTGAGGTCGCGGGTGGTGTTGAGGCGGCCTTCTCGGCGCCACTTTTCGTAGGCGAGGTCGAGGTAGAGGAGCATGACGACCCCGGTCTCGGCGTCGAGTCCGGCGAGGGCGATCAGGCCGATCCAGACGGCGACGCTCAAGTTGTAGTCGAGCAGGTAGATTAGCCAGAAGGCGCCGACCAGGGAGAACGGCACGGCGAGCAGGACGATGGCGGTTTTGACCAGGGACTGCGTGCTCAGGTAGATCAACACCGCGACGATCAGGAGGGTGACCGGCACGACCACCAGGAGGCGCTGTTTGGCGCGGAGCATGTATTCGTACTGGCCGCTCCAGAAAAGGTTGTAGCCATCGGGCAGGTGGATGGTGCCTTTGGCGATGGCATGGTCGACGATGCGTTGGGCTTGTCTGACGTAGGTGCCGACGTCGATGCCGCGGATATCGACATAGACCCAGGCGTTGGGCACGGCGGACTCGCTCTTGATGGCCATGGGGGCACTGACGACGTGCAGATCGGCGAGTTGGCCCAAGGGGACTTGCGGTCCGGCCGGGGTGGGGATGACAAGGTCATGGCGGAGGGCATCGAGGTTGGAGCGGAAGTCGCGGTCGTAGCGCAGGGTGATGTCGTAGCGTTCGAGTCCTTGGACCGTGGTGGCGATCGGCATACCGCCCAGGGCGACGGCGAGCACGTCTTGGACGTCACCGACGGTGAGGCCGTAGCGGGCGATCTCCGCGCGGCGGATGTCGAACTCGATGTAAGCGCCACCCATGACGCGCTCCGCGTAAGCGCTGGCGGTGCCGGGCACGGTGCGCATCACGGCCTCGACTTCTGCGCCGATGCGCTCGAGTTGGGCGAGGTCAGGTCCGGCGATCTTGATGCCGACGGGCGTCTTGATCCCGGTCGAGAGCATGTCGATGCGGGTCTTGATGGGCATGGTCCAAGCGTTGGCCAAGCCGGGGAATTGGACGGCGCGGTTGAGGGCGTCGACCAGCTCATCCGGGGTACGTTGGCGGTGGGCAAGGACCTTGCCGGTGGGATCGGTGATGTCGACGTCTGGCCACTCGGATTCCGGCTTGAGCATGATGGTGGTCTCGATCATGTCCATCGGGGCCGGGTCGGTGGCCGTTTCGGCGCGGCCGATCTTGCCGAAGACATGGTGTACCTCGGGGAAGCTTTTGATGAGTTTGTCGGTTTGCTGGAGGAGCTCGCGGGCCTTGGTGGCGGAGATGCCCGGGAAGGTGGTGGGCATGTAGAGCAGGTCGCCTTCATAGAGCGGAGGCATGAACTCGGAGCCGATATTCTGGTAGGGGAAGAGGACATTGGCGCGGGCGGCGAGTTGGCGGAGCGGTCCTTCGGGCAAACGTTGGACGACGTGCTGGTTCCAGGGCACAAAGATCTGAGCCACGATGGCGCCGGCGCCGAGGACGACCGGCCAGCGCCACTTGATGACGAAGTCGATGACCGGATGGTAGAGCCAAATGAGGAAGCGGCTGATGGGGTTCTTCTCCTCGGGCCGAGGGCGGCCGCGGATGAAGAAGCCGGCGAGGACGGGTGCCAAGGTGACGGCGAGGAGGGCGGCAGCGGCCATCGAGTAGGTTTTGGTGAAGGCGAGGGGTTTGAAGAGGCGGCCTTCTTGTTCCTGGAGCACGAAGACGGGCAGGAACGACACGGTGACCACGAGCAGTGCGTAGAAGATGGTGGGGCCGACCTCGACGGCCGCATCGCGGATGATGGCCCAGTGGGGTTTACGGCCGGCGTCTTGTTCGAGGTGTTTGTGAGCGTTCTCGACGAGGATAATGACGCCGTCGACGAGGACGCCGATGGCAATGGCGATGCCGCCCAGGGACATGATGTTGGAGCTGATGCCTTGCTGGTACATGATGACGAACGAGGCCAGCACGGAGATGGGCAGGATGAGAATGGGCACCAGGGCGGTGCGGATGTGAAGCAGGAAGATGACGATCACCACCGCCACGACGACGCATTCCTCGAGCAGGGTGTGCTGGAGGGTCTTCACGGCCCGGTCGATCAACGCGCTGCGGTCGTAGGCCACCTGGTAGGTCACGTCGGCGGGCAACCCTTTCATCGCCTGGTCCAACGCCCGCTTCACGTCGCGGATGACTTGGCGGGCGTTGGCGCCGTAGCGCACCACCACGATTCCCCCGACGGTTTCGCCTTCGCCGTTCCACTCGGCGATGCCGCGGCGCATATCGGGGCCGAGTTGGACGGTGGCCACGTCGCGCAAGAGGATGGGGACGCCGTTGGGGCCGACGCCGACTGCGGTTTGGCGGAGCTGCTCGACACTCGCGATGTAACCTTTGACGCGGAGAATGAACTCCTTCTCGGCCAACTCGAGGGCGCGTCCGCCCACCTCTCCGCTACTGCGCATGATGGCCATCTCGACCTCCCTGAGGGGGAGGTTGTAGGCGCGGAGTTTAACCGGGTCGACCGTGACCTGGTATTGCTTAACGAACCCACCGATAGAGGCGACTTCGGAGACGCCTTCAACAGCGGTAAGCTGGTATTTGAGGTGCCAATCTTGGAGGGACCGGAGCTCCTGGAGGTCTCGCTGATCTGAGTGGAGCGAGTACATGAAGGCCCAGCCGACGCCGGTGGCGTCCGGGCCGAGCGTGGGCGTGACCCCGCGGGGCAGTTGGCCGCTTAAACCGCTCAGGTACTCGAGCACGCGGCTGCGCGCCCAGTAAGGGTCGGTGCCGTCCTCGAAGATGACGTAGACGAAGGAGAAGCCGTAGAAGGAATAGCCGCGGACGACCTTGGCGTAAGGCACCGCCAGCATCTTGGTGGTAATGGGGTAGGTGACTTGGTCCTGGATGATGTTGGGGGCTTGGCCGGGATACTCGGTGAAGACGATGACTTGGACGTCCGACAAATCCGGGATGGCGTCGACCGGGATGTGTTTGACTGCGTGAAGGCCGCCCAACACCAGGGCGGCGGTCGCCACCAGCACGAGGAATTTGTTCTTCAGCGAGAAATCGATCAAGCGTTCGAGCATGGGCAGGGGCGATAAGGTGTGGCGGCTCGGCTAGCGGGTGAACCCGATCGTGCCGGTCGGAGCTAGGGCGCGCGCTGTTGGCGCCAGTGATCCTCGGCTCTTGGACCGTGTTTCACAGAGCTGGTGGGGACGAGGACCATTTCGCACTCGGGGCATGGGCCTGGTTGATCGGCGACGATGTGGGCATGGGAAGACATGGGGCAGGTGTAGAGGGGTCGCGTGACCGCGTTGGGTGGGGGAGACGGCGGATGGGCTTTGCGCCAATGTTCCTCGGCTTTTGGACCGTGCTTCACGGAGCTGGTGGGGACGAGGGCCATTTCGCACTCGGGGCATGGGCCTGGTTGATCGGCGACGATGTGGGCGTGGGAGGCCATGGGGCAGGTGTAGAGAGGGGGCAAGGGCGCGGCCGGTTCGGGGGCGGGCTGGGGCGGTTGAGGCATGACGGGGATCAACGTCATCCGGCACTGGGGGCATTTGCCGGGTTTGTCGAGGCGCACGTCGGCATGCTCGGGCATGGGGCAAGTGTAGTACTGGACCGCGCCGCCAGGATGGATTTTGGCGAGGACATCCGCCGCGACCGGCACGAGGGTCATGCCACACAGCGGGCAGGACCCCGGGGCCTCGTACTCGATGGCCACGTGCTCGGGCATCGGACAAAGGTAGACGGTCTTGCCCGGGGTGGTTGCCGGCGTGGCAGCCGCGTTCGAGGGGTCGGTCGGTTGGGCTTCAGGGGCGTGCTCGAGGTGAGCCGACCGGCTCCGGGTTGGGTCCATCATCTTCTGGATCGCTTCGCGCAGTTGACTTTCGGAGTCGAGCATGAACTGGCCGGAGACCACGACCCGTTCGCCTGCCGCCAGCCCGCCCAGCACCTGGAGAAGGTCGTCTTGAGCGCGAGCCCCCAAGCGGACGGTGCGGGCCTGGAACTTCCCAGCGTCCAGGGCTACAAACACCGTGTTACGCTCCCCGCTACGGAGCACGGCCATGTCCGGCACGAGCAGGGTGGAGGGCGACAGTTCGGCCACCAACTCGACGGAGGCGAACATGCCTGGCTTGAGGAAGTAACCGGGGTTATGGAACTCCATGCGGACCTGGACGGTGCGGGTTTTCGGATCCAGGGTGGGGTAGATGTAGGTCACGCGGCCGCGGAACTTGCGGTCGGGCAAATAGGACAGGCTCACGGTAGCTTCTTGGCCCAGGCGGACGAAGGGCAGGTCTTGCTCGTAGACCTGGGCGTGTACCCATACAAGGGCCAAATCGGCGAGGCGATACAGTTTCATACCTGCCTCGACCATCTGACCATCGACCGCCAATTTTTCCACGACGAACCCGTCGATCGGGGCGAGCACGCGGAGGGTCTTGCGCGGCTGGCGGGTCTGCTCGAGCTCAGCGATCTGATCGGGTGAGATGTCCCAGTACTTGAGTTTGGTTCGGGCCGTTTCGCGCAACCCTTCCGCGCCGGTCTGGGAGCCAGCCTGGAGGGCCAGCAGATATTCCGTCTGGGCACTGTAGAGTTCAGGCGAGTAAACCTCGAAGAGCGGATCGCCCCGGTGAACTTGAGCGCCGACGGCATCGACGTGCAATGTCTCGATCCAGCCGCGGAACTTGGTGGTCACGTCGGCCAGGGCTGGTTCTTCGTAATCGATGGTGGCGACGGTGCGGATGACGCGGCGCAGGGGGCCGTTGGTGAGGACGGCGGTGCGTAGGCCCATGTTCTGGATGGTCACGGGGTCGATGGCGATGGTGGCGTCCATGGCCGCTTCATCCTCGTAAACCGGGACCAAGTCCATGCCCATCGAGTCTTTACCTGGGGAGGGGCTGACCTCGCCTGGGATCATGCTCGACTTGTAATATTTGACCGTGCGCTCGGCGGAGGCGCTGGCGCCGCCGCTGGACGTCGGGCTGCCCGGGGTACGGCGGATGGCGGTCAGCTTCATGCCGCAGATCGGGCAATTGCCAGGTTGATCCTGGATCACCTGCGGATGCATGCCACAGGTGTAGAGGGTCTTCTCGGCCGCATCGGCCCCGGCGGGGGCAGGGTGATGGTGGCCGGAGAGGCGGCCGAGATAGAACGCGCCGAGGGCCACGGCGATCAGGGCGAGGAGTGTGAGGGCGAGTCTGGATTTCATACCCAAGTTAGCGGGACTCATGAGTCGGTGGCAGCAGCGGCGCCCCATCCGGAGCTATCCCCGCGATGGACAACGACAGATCCGCCAACACGATCTCGCGGCGGGTGCGTTCGGACACTTCCTGCAATTGGAAGCCCAACAGAGTGCGCTCGGCGTCGATGAGGTTGAAGAAGTCAATCTGGCCGGCGAGGTAGCCGGCCCGGGCGATGGCCAACGATTGCGCGGCCTTGGGAATCAACTTCTCCTGGAGCAGCATCAGGTTTCGGGTGGTTTCCCGGTAGTCGTAGCTCTTCATGGCGAAGTCCACGGTCACCATGATTTGCTCGGCCGTGAGCCGAGCTTCGGCGGCGCTTCGGTTGGCCTGAGCTTGGGCGATCTGAGCTGCGATCTTGTCGCGCCAGAGGGGCAGGGTCATGCCTGCCTGCGGGCGAAACATGGCCGGGCCAGCCTTAGCGTCGGCCATCAGGCCGAGGCTGAAATCGGGCACCTTCGCTTTGTGGGCCAGGGCGATGGCGGCTTCGGCCAACCGCACCTCGGCGGCCATGGTGTGGAGTCGGGGGTTTCGGGTAAAGGCGGTGTCGAGCAGTTCCTCGGCCTGCAAGGTCAAGGGGGTCGATTGGAACCGAGCCGGTCGGGGTGGATCGGGTTGGTCGCGCGTGAGGCCGAGGGCGGCCTTGAGTTGAGCGAGGAGGGGGCGGCGTGAGTCCTCGAGATTGGCGATCTCGGTCGCCAGTTGGTCCTGCTCGATCTGGGCCCGGTAGACGTCCTGCAAGGTGACCTTGCCGGCGGCGTTTTGGGCGCGGGCGATTTGCTCCAACTCGGCGAGCAAGGCGAGGGTCTGGCGGTTGATGGCGAGGTTCTCGTCCAGGAACCAGAGTTGGTAGTAGGCGCGCTTGAGGGTGAAAGCGGTTTCCAGCACCGCCGTCTCGAAGGCGAAATACTTGGTTTGGCTCTCAGCCGTGGCCACATTAGCCGCGGCTTTGAGTTTGCCCGGCCCGGGCAGTTCCTGCATCAGGCCCGGCATGAGGGTCATCACGATGTCGGCGATGTCGGACTCGAAGGAGAGCCGTGGGTCGGGCAGCGATCGTTCGACGGTGATTCGCTCGACAGCCGACCACCAGTCGAAATAGGCTGCCGCCACGCGCGGTTGGTTCAGCATGGCGAAGCGGAGATAGTCGGCGAGCGGCGAATCACCGGTGAGTGCGGGTGGCCTGTCGGCCGTGGACCGCGGCCGCAACACCTCGCGGACGGTCTGCAGGTCCTGGCGTGCGGCGCGTTCGCCCTGGGTCGGCATCCCCCGGCAGCCGGTCAGGAACCAGAGCGTCAGGAGTAGACCCGCCGCGGGTATGAACTCGCGGTAGGCCGGCGTTCGAGAATGCGGCTTCATGGTTTCGATCTACCGTTGTGAGTACACCGCGCTGGGGTGAACCCCTCAGCCGTGCGGTGGTTGGGTCGCGTTCCGGTCTCCGGACGAGCTGGTAGAACGACTGGCGTCGGCTGGGCTAGGCAGGCCGGTCCACCGCCTCGATGTGCGGCTGGCAGCCAAGGGGCAGACCGGCGGATCGAACTCGCCGAGGTTGCGATCTTCGGTGTGCCTGACTAACGTCTGCCGGGCGTGACATGGATGCCCGGCTGACCATGCTTGGTGCCTGCTTGAGGGTGGAGCGCGCGGTCCTCTGCGCGCCGCAAACTGCCATGGACACGGGAAACCGTGGTCCGTCCGACGTCGATGGATAGGCATGACGAGGAGCGGGACCGGGTTGACATGGCTCGGCTCAACGCGGGCCACGAGGAGGCGCTTGACGATCTGATGGAGCGCCATGCGCCGGCGGTGTTCCAGTTTTTGTGCCGCATGTTGGGCGACGAAGCGGAGGCGGAGGACCTGGCCCAGGATACTTTCACGCGGGTCTTTCAGTACCGCGCTCGCTTCCGGCCGGACGCCAAGTTCAGCACGTGGCTTTATACCATCGCCGGCAACCTCGCTCGCAACCACTACCGTTGGCGGAGCCGACACCCGACGGTGTCCCTCGAGAACCCGACCGGCAGTGCGCAGCCGGGGTGGGCTGAGTCGATCCCGGCGCAGGCGGCTGCGCCGGACCAGACGGTGCTGAGGCTGGAGCGGGCGGCGGCGGTGCGGGCGGCGGTCGAGCGGTTGCCGGCCGACCTGCGTGAGGCGATCGTCCTCTGCGAATGGCAAGACCTGGCGCTGGCCGAGGCGGCGGCGATCTTGAACACGACGGCGAAGGCGGTCGAGCTCAGACTTTACCGCGGGCGCAAGCTCTTGCGTGAGGCGCTCCGGAAGTGGCTTTGATGGGGCAGCAGGCCCCAGCGAGCCCGAGCACGAGAAAAAAGTCTGCGGGGTACGACGGCGGCCGGGGTATTACCAACGAGAAGCATAGTAGCCATGTCAGAACCGTCAGGTGCATCCAACGACTCCGCCCTGCGGACGCTGTTGCGCGAGGCGCGCGTCACGCCGGAGTTACCCCTTAGGTTCCAGGCCGCGGTCTGGCGGCGGATCGAGCAGACCCGGGCCGCACGCGATTGGCTGGGACCGATTGTGAGTTGGCTGTGGCGTCCGCGTCTGGCCCTGGCCGGGGCGACCGCACTGCTCCTTTTCGGCGGGTCTTTGGGCCTGGCGGAGGGGGTACGCCTGGCGAAGGAGAACGCCAAGGAACGCTACGTGGCGGCCGTCAGTCCGCTGAACGCTGGGAATTGAGCATGCGCCGCCCGCTAGAGATCCTGTTAGCTGCCGTGTTAGCCGGCGGAGCGATCTTGGCTGCGTCTTACCTCGTCGCCAAGGAGTTGGCGGCTCGACACTGGATGGACCCGGGCGACGACCTCGAGTGGCTACGGCGCGAGTTCCGGCTGGGGGCGACGGAGCTCGATCGCATTCGGCAACTGCACGAGGGTTACTTGCCCGAGTGCGCCCGTTGGTGCGAGCAGATCGCAGCCCGACAGGCCGAACTCCAGGTTGCACTCCAGAGCGCTACGAACCTCACCCAGGCGGTTCAGGAGAAGCTGGCGGAAGTGGGGAACCTGCGGGCACAGTGCCAAGCTCAAATGTTGCGTCATTTCTTTGCCGTCAGCCAAGCGATGCCGCCGGAGCAGGGGCGGCGTTACCTGGCCGAAATGCAGCGCCTGACCCTGGGCCATCACGAGCGTTTCGAGCGGTCCATGGCGGGCAGCGCGCACGCCGAGCATGCCCATCACTAGCACGAGCGGCGGGTCGGCCGGGCTCGATGGATGGCGCGGTTTTTTCGTGTAATTCGCCCGGCGCCCGGCTATCTCAATGGATCGATCGCCAACACCTATGAGCATTCCTCGGATCGAACGCCGGACGTTTCTGACCCAAGTGTCGCTGGGCGCTGCTTCGCTGGCCGCGGTGCCCCGTTCTCGACCCGCCGCGGCCGCCGAGTCGAGGGACCGCAGCGCGGCGGATGCAGCCTTGGCTGCCTTGGCGCTGCGGCCCTTGCCCTTAGGTTCCATCCGTGCGACCGGCTGGCTCGAGCGGCAACTGCGACTCCAAGCCGACGGTCTCACCGGGCACCTGGATGAGTTTTGGCCCGACGTCAGCCAAAGCCAGTGGTTCGGCGGCCAGGCCGAGGGTTGGGAACGTGCGCCTTACTGGCTCGACGGCTTGATACCACTGGCCTGGGTGCTGGGCGACGCCGCCCTCCAGGCCAAGGCCAAGCGCCGCGTCGAACACATCGTCGCCCACCAACGCAGCGACGGTTGGTACGCCCCTTACCCGGCCGATGCCAACGCCCGCCCCTACGATCTCTGGGCCATCCTGCTCGCCAACAAGGTCCTGGTCCAATACCATGAGGCCACCGGCGACGCGGCTGTCCTGCAGGCCGTCCAACGCAACCTCAAGGCGACCCTCGACGCCCTCGATCGCACCCCGCTGTTCGGCTGGGGCCAGTTCCGCTGGTTCGAGGGGTTGATCCCGGTCTATTACGTCTTCGAGCGTACGGGCGAAACTTGGTTGCTCGAATTGGCCCGCAAACTCCAAGCCCAAGGGTTCGATTACATGGCCTTCTACGAGGGCGGCGAGGTCCGCTCCCCCACGCCGCGGCGCGGTCTCTGGACTTGGGAAAAGCACGTGGTGAACACGGGCATGGCACTGAAGGCCTATGCCCTGGCTTGGCGGGTCTCCCGGCGCGAGCCCGAGCGCGCCTTCGCGCGGCGCATGATCGAGCTGTTGGACCGTTACCATGGCCAGGTGCATGGCCTGTTTAGCGGAGACGAGTGCCTCTCGGGGCGAAGCCCCACCCAAGGCACCGAGCTCTGTGCGGTCGTCGAGGCGCTCTACTCGCTCGAACACCTCGTGTCAGTCACCGGCGACCCGATGTACGCCGATCGGCTCGAACGCGTCGCTTTCAACGCCTTGCCCGCCACCTTCGCCCCCGACATGTGGTCGCATCAGTACGACCAACAGGCCAACCAAGTCCAGTGCACCATCAACCCCGACCATATGTGGTCCACCAACGGCCCCGAGTCGAACCTCTTCGGCCTCGAACCGAACTACGGCTGTTGCACCGCGAATCTGCATCAGGGCTGGCCCAAGTTCGCCGCCCACCTCTGGATGCGCACCCCGCAAGAGGGCCTGGCCGCCGTCGCTTACGCCCCCAGCACCGCGCGCCTCGACGTCCGCGGCACGCCCGTGCGCGTGACCCTCGCCACCGATTATCCCTTCCGCGAGACGCTCCAACTCGAAGTGGCGCCCGATCGACCCGTCCGTTTCCCGCTTTGGCTGCGGGTTCCAGCTTGGGCGGAGGGCGCCACCCTGCGGATCGCTGGCGGCCGCGAGCTGAGCCTCGAGCCGGGCAGCTTCCACCGCCTCGAACGCGAATGGTCGACCCGCACGGAGCTGGCACTGCAGTTCCCCATGAAGGCGAAAGCGTCCCACCGATACAACGCGGCGATCGCCCTCGAACGCGGGCCGTTGGTCTATTCCCTCAAGCTGGGCGAGACCTGGACGCAGGTCAACGCGGACAAACCGCATCGCCAATTGCCGCACGGCGACTTCGAGATTCGACCGTCCACGCCTTGGAACTACGCCTTGCTCGTCGACGAAACCCGGCTCGAGGCCAGCGTTACATTCGAGGAACGGCCTGTTGGCGAGCAGCCTTTCTCGCCGGACGGTGCGGGTGTGGTCGGTCGCGTCCAGGGGCGTCGCCTGCCTGGCTGGAGGCTGCAGCATGGCTGGGCCGGCGAGGTCTCACCGCAGCCCCAACGCTCGAACGAGCCCCTCGAAGATCTGACCCTCATCCCCTACGGCTGTACCAACCTCCGTGTGACCGAGTTCCCCAGGCTGTCGCGCTGATGGCTTTGCTTTGAGCCCCTTGCCCCCGCTCTCGCGCTCGGCCGCCCCCTCACTCTCTCTGCAGCTCTATCCCTCCTCTCCTGCGCCCGCTTAGCGCGTGCGATGGTGGGGTCTAGCACCGACCGCCGCATGGAGTTCAACTGATCGAGAAGACAGGCCGCTTCGAGTGGATCGACCGGAGACTTGCCTGGCGTGATCCGTCAGGCTTTCAGCGGGACTTGGTGCCGCCAGTCGATTTCTTCCATCGGTTGACAGATCCCAAGTTGACCGTTCACCCGACGCGTGTAACGTATAGAGCAGGCCATCTGAAATGCTCGATAAGACATTGCCCATTCATCAGCCAACGTCTGTGGCCGGGAGCGGCGCCGGGATCACCTCGGCGAGTCTCGACGGACTTCGGCCGCGACCGCGACGAGCCGGACGGCGCCGTGGGCTCGGGACGGTCTGGCCGGCTCTAGGGCTGGCGGTCGGGGTGGTGGGTCTTGTGGCCACGGGCTGTGCCCCCGTGCCGGTCCATCAGCAGCGGTTGGTCGCCAAGCCGGGCATGCTCTTCTCGGAGTCAGCGGTGCTGCGGGTTGCGCCGGCGCTCTTGGTGCAAATCGAATCGGGCGCGGCGATCTCGGGGGGCGGCCAAGCGGCCGGGTGTACTTCATGCCGGTGACCACGCAACCATGCAACTGCCCTTCAACGTGAGCGTAACGGTCCAGCGCGCAGCCACTCGCGGCCACCGGTTGGCCTGGCTGGGCTTGCTGCTAGCCTTGGCGCTCGATGGGTCGGCCGAGCCCGCCCCCGCCTTCGCGCTTAGGCAATGGGGATCGGAGCGCACCGTTCGGTTGGCGGACTTTGCCGGGAAAGTGGTGGTACTGGATTTCTTTGCGTACTGGTGCGGTCCTTGCGACCGGGCTTCGCGGCTATTGCGCGAACAGATTCAGGATCATTACTCCGAGCGCGGCGGCAACCCGCAGGGTGTCGCAGTCGAGGTGGTTGCGGTCAACGTCGAACCGGGCCAGCGGGTGCGGACCGAGGCGTTCATTCGCCGACACGGCTTCAAGCTGGTGTTGGATGACGACAACGGCAAGACCCTCGCGGCGTATGGGGGCAGGTCGTTGCCGTTCGTGGTGGTGCTCGATGGCAAGCAGGGATCGCCGTCCCATCCCAGCTTCGACATCGCCTATCGCGGCGCCGGGTTGGCTAATGTCCAGAAACTGCGCCGCGCCATCGACCGCCTCGGCGCGCGGGTCCCAACCCGTCCAGAATCGCCAGCCTCAACCGGGACCGGGCCGTGAGGATTTCCTCGCACAAGATGCCTGCGCGGCGCAGGGGGTGGGCAGGTTGGCTGGCCGCCGGCGCGGCTGCAGCGACGATTTGGAATGTGGCGAACCTCGTAGCGGCGCAGTTGGATGCGGACCTCGGCGCACAGGGCGATTCGCGGGCCGGGGAGCCCGCCGAGGCGAGCACGCCCCCTGTGCGGGAGTTCGAGGCGGACAGCGAGGCGATCCTGTCGAGCGACGTGCACTTGACCCAGACCTCGCTTCGCTACCGCGAGGTGCGCGGGGCTTTCCAAGGCGACTTGACGCTTGGTCATGCCTATCTGGGCTTGGCTTACCGGCCTGTGTCCTTCGATTTCTTGGGCCACCCCACCCAGGTGGCTGAACACCGGCTCAGTGGCCAGTTGGATGCGCGCTACCGGGTGGCGTCGCCGCTGACGCTGCTGGCGGCTGGCTCGCTCTACGACGGGTACGCCGACTACCGGTCGGCCTGGCTGAACGAGTATTTCCGGCAGCAGTACGCTCCCCTGCCCGGTTACCGCGAGGCGGAGCCGGCGGGCCGAGGCGTTCAGCTCGGGGCGCACTGGGAGTATCTGCCCACCACCGGCTTTCTGCAGTTGAGCGCGACTTGGCTGCGGGACGACATCGCCCCGGGGTACGAGATCGACTTCAGCGGTCTGCGGCGGGGGCGGGCGACGCTCGACACCGCGTCTTACCAACTCACCGCGGAGAACGTCGTGACACAGCGCCTCCGGTTGCTGCAGCAGGTTCGGCTCGCCACCACCAGTGGCCGCGAGAATCGCTATTCCTACCAAGGCTCGGCCAACGTGGCCCTGGGCGAACGCTGGGTCCTGCGCGGTTACGGCGGGTTCGCCTTCGAGCGGCCCACGTTCGAGGCCTGGTTCGCCGGTGCCTCCCTCGAATTCGAGCTGACCCCGGCATGGTCGTTGAGTGTGGCCGGCCGGTATTACCGGGACACAGGCGAGATTGAGAACTCGCTCTTCTCGACCGCCGCACCGGGTCTGTCGGCCCTGCAAGCGGGCGTCGGCCTGCGCTATAGCTGGGCGAACTCGACGCTCCGATTCTACGCCGCGCCGTACGTCACACGCTACGACCCCTTCGGCCTGGGCACGGCCTTCTTCGCCGGGCTCTATCGCGACCGCGAGTGGGGTATTGTCCAGGTCGCTTATCGCGTCGAGTTTTAGCCGAACCACCCCCATGACGATGCGCTGCCTTCGACTCCCTAGGTTCATCCGGCGCCCTGATGCGGCGGCGCAGGCCTCGCCCGACGGCGTCTGCCGCCGCGCCGGAGTTCCCTCCCTCGGTCTACCGGCTCGACGAGTGGCGGGAGGGCCGGCACGCCGTGCGCGTTGGCGGGTCTCCCGGCGTGGTTGGACACTCGCGGCTGCGTGGGGGCAGGGTCTAGGCTTGGTGAGCGCACTCGTAACCGCGAGCATCTTGACCGCTGCCCAGGCCCAGTTCTATCAGGCGGGGGATGTCATCGAGGAGTTCGCCTTGGTCAACCGCGCCACGCGCGAACCGGTGCGGTTATCCGATTTCACCGGTCAGATCCTCTTCCTGGAGTGGTTTGCGTGGTGGTGCCCCTTTTGCCAGGCTGCCGCCCCCCAGGTCGCAGAAGGCATCGTGGAGCATTACCGCGTCCGGGGCGGTAACCCCGCGGGCATCCCTGTGGTGCATGTGGCAGTGAATTTGCAGCCGAACCAGGAGAGTCAGACTCAGAACTTCGTCGACCGCGCCGGGTTCGAGCTTGTGGCGGAGGACTTCGGCCGGGCCCTGGCCGGCCGGTTCCAGGCTGGCGGACAGCCCATCTTTGCCATCATCAATGGGGTAGCCAACTCGCCCTCGCACCGGCTCTGGGAACTGTTGCTGCACCAAGACGGCTACGGCCAATCGCAGTCCCCGATCGCCGCGTTCCGCTCGGCGATCGACGCCGTCCAAGCCGCACCTGCCGTTGAACCGGTCCGCATCACGGCGCAACCCGAAGGTAAGCGTGTGGTTGAAGGTCGTGGCGCCACGCTCGAAGTGGGCGCTACCGGGTCGCTCCCCTTGGCCTACCAGTGGCGCAAGGACGGTCTCGACTTGCCCGGGGCCAACTCCCCTCGACTCCGGCTGGATTCGGTCACGGCCGCCGACACCGGCTCGTACACCGTCCAGATCAGCAACGCCGCGGGTTCGGTCCTCAGCGAGTCAGCCCAGATCGAGGTCGTCCGCTGGGCCACGGAGCCAGCCCGGCTCGACCCGCCTCGGTTGCTGTCCAACGATCGGCTGCGTCTCATTCTGCACGGCGCCTCGAACCGGTCTTACGCTGTTGAACTCTCGATCGACCTCGATGGTTGGACGCGGCTGGTCGAGGTGGTTACCACCGGGCCGGTCCACGAGTTGGAGTTGCCGATCGGGGCGGAAGCGGCTGCACGCGGTTTCTTCCGCATCGTGTCGCCGTAGGCGCCCGGTCGAGCGCTCCTCGTGAGGTAGGGCGGGGCCGTCTCCAACACGCGCTAGGGTCAGGACCGAGCGCTCGCCTTTGGGGTCGGAACCTCGTTGGCGTGAGTCGACGCTAGGGTGCCGGGGTCGGTGCCGAATCCATGGCGGCGCGCAGTTCCTGTTCGGCGGCGGCGTTCCAATAGCCGCATTCGAGCTGAAAGAAGACGGACGTGTAGGGCAGCGTCAGCGGGGTCTTGAAGACGAGCACTTTGAAGGTCTTTCCCGCTTCGTCGAGTTGGGCGATGATCTGCTCATGCGGCAGGACTTGCACCACCCGGTTCTCGAGCGCCCGGCTCAAACCGGCCCGATAGGCCCCAATACCCGGCGCATGCGGCTCCGCCACGTGGTTCAACTCGGCGTCGGTGTAGATCGTTGGCTGCACGTGCTTGGTTTTTCCTAGCGCAGCGAGTACCCCCCTGACGACCTCGAGTTGATCGGCCGGCACATAGATCGTCTCGATCCCGGGCGCGGTCTGGAGTGGATAGGCAGAGTCAACGACCACGATCCAGTTGCGGTGGCCCAGCAAGGGGAGTTGCTGCTGCAACTTAGCCTGCCAAGCGGACTCCGCGGCGGCGACGCCGGCCGTCAGCAGCAGGAACAGGGTCAGGCGATGTGGACATTTGCGATGCATAACCCGGGCATGATTACACCAGCGCCGGCTGGCGCGCCATAGCACATTTGGGGGGGGCGGCGAGCGTCTCAGCGCCGACGGGCAACCTTCAGCTTCTCGAGCGGGAGATCATACCCCGCGAGTCGCCAGAAAAAGGTTTGCCGGTTTTCCCTGCGGGACCTAAGCATTGCGGCGCAAAGGACCACGCATGGGGTTGTTCGGGCCAAAAAAGAAGCGGGGCGAACACCGGTACTATCTGCTGCCCGGGATGGCGCGGAGTAACCGGCATCACCGGCGCCGGACCCATGTGGCAGCGGTCGTCTTCGGGATCGTGATCTCCTTGATCATCGCCGTCATTCTGATCTTAACGAACAGCCGTTGACGTAGCCGGCGACGGCCCGCCCCACCTCCCGACGCGACGCGATCTCGAACCTGACGATCGTTTGCCGGCAGGGCGCGTCGCCCACCCCGGTGCGCGACCCATGCCTCCATGCCCTAGGCGGCCTGGGTTGCGGGTCTAGTAGTTCTCGGTCTTGCGCGGTGTGCGGTACCGGATCCACTTTGCGTCCGGGTCGTTGGGCCGGTAAGCGGTCCGCGACATGTCCACCAGGCGAACAGGAGGTTTGGTCGTGCCACTGATCCATTTGTGGATCTCCGAGTGCCCGTCGGCAAAAGCGAAGCCGCCAGCGCCGTTGTGGTAGCTGGCCGGCATGTCCACCCACTCGTTCGCATAAGGGGAAAAGAAACCCGCGTCGTTGATGCTGTCCGGGTGTTCGTCCACGAACACCCACGTCTCGGTTGGCCCCGGGATGTTGAGGTCGGACGTCTTCTTGGCGTGGAGGTAGATCCCGTCCAGTGGACCGCTGCTGGCGTTGCCCTCGCCCACGACGATGTTCCCCGAAATGCTCCGGACCCGTTCCGTCCAACCCCGCGCGCGTTGGGAGCCGTGGAGGAACTTATCGGCCGGGCACTTGAAGATGTTCTTAGCGTTGCTGAAGTAAGTGGCCAGCTTCGAGTAGCGCGGGTCGATGAGGTACAGGACATTGGTATTGTCAGCTCGAGTGCCCCAATCCAGCCAGCCCACCACCCACGGGGCGTTGGGGTCGTTGGGCACAGGATTCTGCGCTTGGCCGCCATGAAAGGCCCCCGGGAACCGGTCGTTGTTATCGCCATTGTACATGTGCCAGGCCACCATCATCTGCTTGGTATTGTTCATGCACATGATGCCTTGAGCCTTGGCCTTGGCCTTGCCCAGCGCGCCTTGGCAAGCAAACTCCGCAAGAATTTCCTCCTGACGGTCACGCAAACCGCGTCGCCATGTCACCGCCCGTTGCCAGCATCTGCCCCAACCGGCCGCCGTTCCAGGTGGTCCTCAGGATGGGCAAGGGCACGAAAGCCGAACCGGTTATAGAGCCCTTGTGCATCCCGGGTGGCGAGCAACAGACGGCGGCAGCTCCGCAGTTCTGGATGATCTAAAATACACTCGATCAACCACTTACCCAGCCCGCGCCCACGGTATCCCTCGAGCACGTACACGTCGGCAAGATACCCGAACGTGGCCCGATCCGTAATCACTCGGGCCAGCCCGATTTGTCGGCCGTCGTGGTACAGTCCGAAGGCCAACGAACCCTCGAGCGACCGCGCGACCAGTTGGCGACTGACGCCCTTGGCCCAGTAGGTCTCCGACAGAAAGGCGTGCACCGCGTCGACGTCGAGTTGGGCCGGGTCAGTGCTCACCACGAACTCACCGCGCCGGCTCTCGGAGTGCATGCAGCAATGGGGCAAGGGCAAACGAGCGACTCGCGCGCTTGCGCTCGGCTCGGGCTCAGGCCGCAGCCGGAGCGGCCGCACGCTTGGCCAGGATGGCCTCGAGGATCTTCCGCGCCAGGTCAGGCTTCTCCTGGAGCGCGCGCTGGGCGGCGTCTTTGCCTTGCCCGATCAACTCGCCGGCGAACTGGAGCCAGGCGCCTTTCTTCTCGACGACACCATGGTCCAGGCCGACATCCAGGATGCTGCCTTCTTTGTTGATGCCTTGGTTGAAGTAGATGTCGAACTCGGCTTCAGCGAAAGGCGGAGCGACCTTGTTCTTTACCACCTTGACCTTGACATGGTTGCCAATGACATTGCCGGCGCTGTCTTTGAGCGAGTCCTTGCGGCGGATGTCGAGGCGAACGCTGGCGTAGAACTTCAGGGCCTTGCCGCCCGGGGTGGTCTCGGGGTTGCCAAACATGATTCCGACTTTCTCACGGATTTGATTCGTAAAGACGCAGGTGGTCTTGGCCTTGGCAAGAATGGCGGTGAGCTTGCGCAGGGCTTGGCTCATCAGCCGCGCCTGCATGCCCATGGTGGCCATGCCCATCTCGCCCTCGAGCTCCGCCTTCGGCACCAGGGCCGCCACCGAGTCGATCACGATCACATCCAGGGCGTTCGACCGCGCGAGGGTCTCGCAGATCGTCAGCGCTTCCTCGCCACTGTCCGGCTGCGAGACCAGCAGGTCGTCGAGGTTCACCCCCAACTTCTTCGCATAGGCCGGGTCCAGGGCGTGTTCGGCATCGATGAACGCCGCCAAGCCACCCCCTCGCTGCGCGCTGGCAATCACGTGCAGCATGAGCGTGGTCTTCCCCGACGACTCCGGCCCGAAAATCTCCACCACGCGACCGCGCGGAATCCCGCCTACCCCGAGCGCCAAATCGACCGCCAGGGCGCCGGTGGGGATCACCTCGATCTTGGTCTGCGCGCGGGCGTCGCCCAAGCGCATGATGCTCCCCTCCCCGAAGGTCTTGGTGATGCTGCTGATGGCGGCGTCCAGATCGCGCTGGCGTACCGCCGCCACCCGGGTCGCGTCCGGGGCAACTCTCTCGGGGGCAGATGACTTTTCAGAGGTTTTCGGTGGCATAACGCTCTCCTTCAGTTCTCACTCCTGCACTGGGTTAGCCCACGGGAGTCCGTGAGGCTCGGGGCATCTCCTCAACTCGTCAGGTCCAGCGTGCGACCCTCTCGCCCGCAGGGCGGGGAGCGAGTCACGCAGGCTCACTAGTAATCCCGGTTCAACCACAAGTCAAATCACCCAGCAACATGTCGACAACCTCAGCTCGGGCACCTTCAACCTTGCCAGGCCGCGAGGCGTTCCCCCCGCCAAAGATCTACCACTGCCTGGCGGGTTCGCACCACGCTCGATCGCCCCCCCCGCACCAACACCTCCGCTGCCCAGGGACGGCTGTTGTAGTTCGAACCCATCACCGAGCCGTAGGCCCCGGCACTCATCAACGCCAGGTATTCCCCCTCCCGCACCTGAGGCAACGGCCGATCCTGGCAGAAGTAATCGCCAGATTCGCACACCGGCCCGACCACGTCCGCCGCCCGTCGCCGGCCGCCACGCCGTCGGACCGGGACGATTTCGTGGTAGGCATCGTAGAACGCCGGCCGGATCAGGTCGTTCATCGCCGCATCCACAATCACGAAGGTCTTCCGGCCGGTCCGCTTCACGTGCTCGACCCGCGTGACCAGAATGCCGGCGTTGCCCACCAGGAACCGGCCGGGCTCGAGCAAGATCTTTAGACCCAGCGGTCGCAGCAATGGCACCAACACGGCCGCGTAGCGCGCCGGTGTCACCAGCCGCCGAGCCGCGGCGGAACGCCACCAAGCCGGGGCGCCGCTAGCCAGCGCGTCGCGGTAAACGATGCCCATGCCACCGCCGATGCTGAAGAACTCCAAGCCATGCCGTGCGCGAAGGGTCTCCGCCAGCGGTGCCACCTTGCGAACCGCGCGCTCGAAGGGTTGGACCGCCGTGAGTTGGGAGCCGATGTGCATCTGC
>Ga0194111_10002794_pt1 | contig 21085 bp, 18 predicted proteins | sample TA2KigC300mmetaG_FD_146194 | JGI IMG/M metagenome (GOLD analysis project Ga0194111, IMG submission 146194) | Freshwater microbial communities from Lake Tanganyika, Tanzania - TA2015033 Kigoma Deep Cast 300m | ecosystem: Environmental > Aquatic > Freshwater > Lake | place: Tanzania: Lake... | reverse complement strand
GACAGTCATGCTCGGTTCGAAATTCCTCCTGAAAGACCAGGAGATTCATGTCCTCGTAAACCGGCTTGTTTAAAAGCTTTGGCATTCAACATAGTTACATTATTTGCTGAGCAGAGTCAATAGGCCATTTTGTTTTATTGCTTCGGCGGCTGTTCCCAAGAGGCGGTGGTTCAGGCACTCAAGGACCGTGGCCTCTGGTCAAACCGCTACCGTTACCAGGCAATGCATGACCAAACCGGAGGGCTGACACTGGCAGAGTTTGCCAAAAATAAAAGACTTGACCCCTTCTTCTTGGCGAAGCTCGGAGTTTTTGAAGCCCACGGGCAGGGTGTCCCCTATCTGGTTTTCACCTATCGGGACCATGAAGCGCAAGAAATCAAGGAAGCCGTTCGGTTCCGATTCTCCATGGCTGAACGGCCCAAGTCTAGGAAGGGCGGGAAGCCCACGCTTTACGGTCTGTGGCGCCTTCCCGAATTTCGGCCTGGCGGTGAACTGATTTTAATGGAAGGAGAATCCGACTCTTTAACCGCCTGGAGCTACGACCTGCCTGCGGTGGGGATTCCTGGCAAGACCTTGCTCAAGACCATAGCCCCGGCGCATTTCACGGACTTCCACACCGTTTACGTCTGGCAAGAGCCTGACGCCCCGGGGCTTCCCGGCCAGGTGGCGGCCCGGCTGCCGGGTATAGCTGTAAAGGCCATGGTGCCTCCTGAGGGAGTGAAGGATATTTCCGAAGCCCATTGCAGTGGTATGGACGTGATAGCTTTGTTGGACGGACTGAAGGCTGAGGCCCTGACCGTGGCCCCGGCCCCACCTGATGGAGAAGATGTACATCCCGACGGGGAGGCTGCTCGAAAAAACCAGAAGCGTCAAACAACTCAAGCGGAATTGTTGCTGGACCTGGCGGCTGACGCCGAACTATTCCATACCCCGGCCCATGAATGTTACGCCCGGATACTCGTTAACGACCATAAAGAAGTTTGGCCGGTTCGGTCCGGCGGGTTCCGCCGCTGGCTACTCCGAAAATTCTATGAAGCAGAGGGGAAACCCCCGCAATCTGAGGCGTTACAGTCAGTGGTGGGGGTTTTGGAAGCCCGAGCACAATTTGACGGCTCCGAGCGTCCGGTGTGGGTACGAGTCGCCGGACATGAAAGAAATATATACCTTGACTTGGGCAATTCGGCCTGGAAAGCCTTAGAAATTACTCCCCACGCTTGGCAAGTGGTGGCCGAACCGCCGGTGTTCTTCCGCCGGTCGGGGAGCATGGCGGCTCTGCCCTACCCAGAGAGAGGCGGGAGCGTGGCAGAACTTCGCCCGTTCCTTAATGTTGGTTCAGATTCGGACTTCATCCTGGTGGTTGCCTGGATATTGGCGGCCATGCGGCCCTGTGGCCCATACCCGATTACGGTATTGAACGGCGAACAAGGGGCGGCGAAATCCACGACTGGCCGTATCATGGGTTCTCTTACCGACCCGAACATCTCTCCCTTGCGTTCTCCCCCACGGGAAGAGCGAGACTTGGCGATTTATGCGCATAACTCATGGACCCTTGGTTTTGATAACCTGTCGGGCCTGCCTAATTGGCTGTCGGATGCCTTTTGTCGCCTCTCTACCGGCGGGGGTGTCTTTAACCGGCAGCTTTATACGGATCGGGATGAAAACATCCTGGACGCCATGCGGCCCATTATCCTGAATGGCATTGATTCCCTCACAGAGCGCCCAGACCTGGCGGACCGGGCGCTAATTTTCAACTTAAAGCAGATTCCAGACGAAAGCCGTCAATCTGAGAAACAATTCTGGGCAAAGTTTTATCAGGCCCAACCCCGAATTTTAGGGGCGCTGTTGGACGCCGTGTGCATGGCCCTAAGAAACCAGGACAATGTGAAACTTGCGGCCCTGCCCCGCCTGGCCGACTTCGCTATCTGGGTTACGGCAGCAGAACCTGCTCTCCCCTGGCCTCCCGGTTCCTTCATGGCCGCCTACACCGGCAACCGTCAAGAGGCCGTCGAACTTTCCCTTGAGGCCGACGTGGTGGCCGTAGCACTACGAGCCCATATGGCGGACAAGGAACTATGGAGCGGGAGTCCGTCGGAACTATTTGAGGTGCTAAATAAGCATGTGGGCGATGACGTCCAGAAAAGCAGGGCATGGCCTAAGGCACCAAATAAGTTATCGAATCGGCTAAAGCGAGCCGCTACTTTCCTTAGGGCAATCGGCATAGATGTTGAGGTAGGCGGATGGTCTAATGACGGGAAGAGGATGGTGTCAATCCGTCGGGTCCCCGCAAGGGGGCAATCTACCGAGGGAACCGTGGAAACCGTGAAAAGTAAGGAACCATGTGCCTTATCTCCCCACGATACTCCCCACGGTACTGAGGTTTCCCACGGTACTGAAAAGACTTCCCACGATAGCGAAAAAGAACCGTGGGGCGGGAGAGACAATAACCATGATGGTTTCCCCGATACCCACGATACCCACGATACTTTACTTTCTCCAGAAGACCTGCGGGAGATTGTGGTATGACTCCTAACCCCGGCATCGAAGCTGCGGTCAAGCTGGCCAATATTGGTTATAGGTTCACGGTGAACGGGGAGACCATCAAGGCGGAGTACACCGGCCCCGGCGACCCGGACCCGGCCCAAGTGGCCCCGCTCATCGAACTGCTGCGGAACCATAGGGAAGAAGTGCGGCGGTATCTCTCCCAGGCCCAGGCGGGGGGGGCGGCGGCCCCTCCCCCGGAGCGCATGTTGACCTGCCATGACTGCGTCCACTTCCGCCCGGCCCAGGGCCCCCCGAACCCTACCCAAGCGTGGGGGCGGTGCAGGGACCGGGGCAAGGGGCGGTACGGCTGCGCCATGCCCTGCGAGCGCTTCAGGATGCAGGAGAGCCCCACCACGGCCCGTTTGGCTCATGGGTAAGGGATGAACCTGGGGAAAAACAGCCTTGAGCAAGGAGACAGACCATGAGCAAGCTGATTCACGAGATTCCCAAGAACGCCCGTGAGGTGGTGCGCTTCAGCTTATCCACCTTCAAGGGCAAGCACTACCTGGACGTGCGCACCTTCATCACCCCGGAGAACGGCGGGGAGATGCTGCCCACCAAGAAGGGCCTCACCCTGGCCGTGGAACTCTACCCCACCTTCAAGCAGGCCCTGGCAGAAGCGGAACGGGTGATGGTGGAAGAGGGGGTGCTTGACGCTGAGGACCTGGAGGCGCCGGCTTTCTGAACCCCCCACACACACAACAGAAAACGGCGGACGCTGAGGCACGGGCGGCCCAGGGGCGCGGTTGTGGTTTATCGGAGCACCTGGAGCGCTGAGACGCCCACCACGGCCCGGAAAGGGCAGAGGCAAGGGGGAACCATAAATGCCATACAAAGACATTTCAGAACGCCGCGAGTATGATCGCCTCCGCAAGCGGCGGGCGCGTGCTTTCCAGAAGGCAACCGCCGCCTTGATGGAAGTGAGGCTTTACTTTTCCATCCGATACCCAAACCTTCACATACAAGGCGTGGGGAGCTTTCATCAGGGTTTCCTGGTTACACGCACCCCGGAGGATCAGAACGCGGTTGAGCAGCACCAAGAGTTCTGGCGCACCATATTCCCCCTCTGTCTGGATTATGACCGCCTCCCGATGGAAGTAGATGATTTGTTTTAAGCCTCCTGGCCCGGCTTTGTCATGCCTTTCCCGCCCCTTCCTTTCATTCCACCCATGCGTCCGCCCGCCTGATTTTCAAGCAATATACAGCTTTTTTCGATGTCCTACCCATGATCAAAACCGCCAACAGGATATATTTCTGAAACCTTTGTGGGCATCACGGGTATCGGTAACCGGAGCGGCTAACGGGGAAATGGCTTAACCATGCGGTTTTGAGAAAAAATTTTATGGCGGGTAATATCAAGAAGGGGGGGGCAGTTTTGGCCTCCCCTAAAAAGAATCGGGGAAAAGTCTCCGTGGGATTACTTAAAAAAACAAAGGGGGGGGAGTCCCGCGTCGCGGGGTTTGCTTTCCCCCCACCTTGTTTGCTTCCCCTACACCCCCAGGTAACGGGCGCTGCTATCCCCCGTCCGGGCGTGCAGGTAACGGCCCGTGGTGGCGACGGACGCATGGCCCAAGGTGGCCTGCACCAGGTTGATCGGGGCGCCTCTGTCAAGGGCATGGGAAGCCTGGCAATGCCTGGGCGATGTGAGAAGCCACAGGCTAATGAACCTCTTCTTTACATAGGTTTCTATCTCTGTTACCGTGCCCTTTAAGCGACCTTTCTTTTCTGAATCTTGCCAATATAAACAAGGCGTTCAGCGATGGTTTTAGTGCCCATCAAACGGGGTGATATCCTCAAGACCCCCAAATTCAATGAGACGCTCCGGGTGGTCAGCGAACCCCAGCTCTGGGACGGCTTCACCATGGTGGATTTGGTGGGCCTGAGCACCAACGCCTACCGGGGTGGGGTCATTTTCACCCCGGATGACTTCGAGCACATCGAAATTCAGCCCTCGGTTGCCAGCTTCCAGGGAGACCCGAAGCTCTTCAAGCTGGGCCTGGAGGCCCTGCGAATACGGCTGGCTTACGAATACGACCCCTTCTTCGGCCTGTCCATCTCGCGGGTTGACCCGCTCCCCCACCAGCTTGACGCAGTCTATAACCACCTGCTCAAAGCCTGGCGCTGTCGATTTTTGCTGGCCGATGACGCCGGGGCCGGGAAGACCATCATGGCGGGCCTGCTCCTCAAGGAACTCAAACTCCGGGGCTTGGTGGAGCGGGTGCTCATCATTTCTCCGGCCAACCTCTCCTTCCAATGGCGGCGGGAGCTACGGGACCGCTTTGAAGAAGACTTTGAACTCATCACCGGCTCCCGGCTCCGGGACACTTACGCCCTCAATATCTGGAATCAGCACCCGCAAATCATCACCTCCATGGACTTGGCCAAGTTGGACTATGTGCTCCCCAGCGTCAAGCAGGCGGAGGATTGGGACTTGGTTATCGTGGATGAAGCTCACGGCATGTCCGCCCGCGACTCGGAGCACAAAAGCGAACGCTATCGGCTGGGTGAAATCATGCGGGAGAAGACCACCCATTTTCTTCTCCTCACCGGCACTCCCCACAAGGGGGACCCGGATAACTTTTGCCTCTTTCTCCAGTTACTGGACCAAGAAGCGTATGCCGATGTGACCTCCATTAAGGAGGCCATGGAGCGCCTTGAGGCTCCCTTCTATCTTAGGCGCACCAAGGAGGCCATGCTCAGTTTTCCCGAGCGGGACGCTGACGGTATCTGGAAGGCTAGAAAACTCTTCACCAAACGCATACCCCACACCATCGCTTTCGACCTGGAGGGGGAGGAGCTGGACCTCTACCGGGCCGTATCCAACTATGTCAAGGTCCAATCTCAACGGGCCGCAGAGGCAGGAGATGACCGCCGCGCCCGCGCCATCGGTTTCTTAATGGCCATGTATCAGCGTCGCATGGCCAGCTCCACCTATGCCCTTAAAGAATCCCTCCGCCGCCGTCACAAGAAGCTCAAAGAACTGCTGGAGAAGGCCCAGCTATATGAGGATATGCCTATCCCGGACATCCCCCCTGAAGAAGATTGGGAGGAGATGGACGCTGCCGAGCGGGAAGAACTTGAGCAGAAGATAGAGCAGGTCACCCTGGCCTAGGCCACCGGGGCAGTGTAGCCAAGCGGGAAAACTTATTGACAAGATGCGCAACAATACCCTAACCAGCCTGGCTGGGAGCATGAGGCGGCGGGGCATGATTCAAGAAGCGATCGAGGCCGCGCTGCTGGCGGAAAACTCCGGAAGGTGCGACCCGCCCTTGCCAGACGCAGCGGTAAGGCGCATCGCCGCCAGCGTGGCACGCTACGAACCTACCCAGACTGACTCAGAGGGAAAAGGCCACAACTTCTCCCTGGTAAGCGCTGCTGAGCTGATTTCCGAGGCGAAGACGCATAGCCGGTGGCTATGGGAGGGTATATTGCCCCAGGGGGGGCTGAGCCTTTTAGTGTCCAAGCCTAAGTTTGGCAAGACAACCTTTGGCATCAACCTGGGGGTAGCCGTGTCCAGGGGTGACCACTTTTTAGGGCGGCAGACTGCCCAGGCCTCGGTCGTCTACCTGGCCCTGGAAGAGAAGCGGGAGGAGGTCGCTGATAAACTTAAAAATTTGGGAGTAGAACAGGAGCCCTTCCACCTTGGAGACTCTAGTAAAGGAAGCGATAGAGAAAAATTTGGACTTGTCTCAATTTGCGGCTGAGCGGGAACGAGAAGACCTGGAAAGAGCCAGGTTAACTGCCATGAGAAAGAAAGCGTGTGGTTTAATCCAAGATGTGAACGGCCTTTGAAGATAATCAGAGTCTATTAAAAAACATGAATAGACCAAGGAGAACGAAAATGAAGAAACCATCACCACCGCCATATTCATATTTCAACCGTAACTTGCTTATTCAATTCAGAAGAAGGTGTGGATTGACTCAGGAAGCATTAGCGAAGGAAATTAACTTGGTCAGGGGTGGATATGCAGGTTACGAGACAGGAGCAATTGTCCCATCGTTGCACGCCTTCCGTCAGGTCAGCCTGTCCCTGGACTTGAATCCGATCGAATTGTGCGACCTTTTGCGCCTGAACCCCCTGGGCCTCGACTACCAGACGCGTGTGAGATTTGTCAGGGTTTGCAAACAACAGGGCCTGACACCAATGGGAGCACTCCGTGAGCTAATAAAAGCATTTTCCAACTACGTGGAAAAGGCGTGATTGTTACATGACATATATTTTGCTCTATTGCTAAAAACCTAATATTCATAATTTTTTTACAGTAATCTTTACCATATTAGTATGGAATTGAATCTTTAAAAACATTTCTTTCCTGATATTTACGCCTCATTAAAGGGATAACCTGCCTCTAATTGACAGAGTTTTTTTTTTGCAACATCCGGCGGTGGCATGTGGCTTGGACTTTCCTTTGGCGCACCATTACCGGGCGGTGCTGGCCTGGAGCACTTAGGCTTCCCAGCTGGATAGCATCTGGTTGCCGAGGGATTGGCATGCCCGAAATCTGGGGAAAATTTCCTTTCCGCCTCAAGTTGTGCTACTTTGCCACCTGAGAGAAGAATTGGCTCTTAGAAGAGGACCGTTTGGGAGATTTTACTCGGCGAGAGAGGTCCCCAAAACCATTTTTCAAGCGCTGTGGCCAAGACTGCGGCATAATCTCGGCTTGAACTGGTCATACAGACAGCCAGGCCCAAGGTTTTGGAAAAGATTGATTTCCGGAAGTTCAATCCTTGATTCCCTGTCTCTGAGTTGGAAAGGAGAAGCATCTCAGGCAAATGCCCCGCATGACCACTCTTCCTATCCTTCCGGTGCTCAGGATAAGGGGGGATGGGGACCCCGGCAAGAACCTGATTGGCAGTAACCTAAACCTTGCCTATGAATATCATACATCATGCACTCCCCCCGCCATGAAAGCTCTGCCGGGGGTGTATTTTCACTTTCGCCATCTTTTCGAATTCATCATTGATTATCAGCGTATCGCCTGGGCCGGATAAGTGCTTGATATAGGTCTGAAGGTCATCGGGGAGGAAATCCTGGCTCAGGGCATTGACTGCACGGTAATCCTCTTTTGATGTTATACGATGGACGATCCTGATTCCGCACTGGGTCAGAACTTCAGAACTCAAAGCAGATGGCTGCTGGCTTGCAACTACCAAAGAAAGACCCGGCTGCCGGCCTTCCTTTGCCCAACGGATGAGGATTTCTTTTGACAGTGTGCTTCCTCCGCTCGGACAAAAGTTGTGGGCTTCGTCAATGAAAATCCAGACCTTTTTTATGTCAGTCGGAAGCCCCAGCTCCTCACGCCGGCGAGCGATGGTTCGCATCCTGAAGATGAAATTCGCAAGAACCGCGATTACCAGGTTCCTGAGTCCATACCGACCCTGGGCGATCACGCTCAGATCAAGGATGTTGATGGCATTGGGCTGCAAGATTTCCCATATCTCGCGATACCTGGATTCCTCAAAGAGTTGCCAGTCATGCGCCATCTCGATCTTCCGAAAGATCGCTTCCTTGGTCTTGTCAAGGCCCTGCAGCTTCTCGACAGTGCTTGAGATGTCATCAAGCAGGAAATCATGGCCTAATTTCTGGTAACATGTCCTGACAGCCTTGAACAGCATGCTGCCCTGAAGCTCATTTATGTCGAGATTGAAAAGTTCGCACCACATCTCTGGCGAAAGGTCTGACGGGTTCAGCCGCAGGCCCTGGATGTTGAGGCCGCGCTTTTCCATCTCATGCACGACATCCTCGCCGCCATACCTTTCGACAGGATCGCCAGGAACCAATAGATTGACACGGAATCCCTTGGCCTCTCTGTCATATTCCCAAAGGCTGTCGACCTCTTGGGGAGCTTCATTTGGTTGCGCCATTGTCCAGAATATGCCCTGAGGATCGATGACAAGTATTATGTCGTCGCCTATATTGGCAAGCTCTTCGATCAGGACACCCATTGTGTATGACTTGCCGGTCCCGGTCTTTCCGCAGACCAGTATCCGCTGCGATTTCTCGCACGAGATCCTGAACATGTCTCCGTTATCGACATCTTTTCCGATTAGTAGTTGTTTCATCTATCGGATTTCCTTTATTATGATTGGCACGATCGATTCCCAGGCAGATATTCCGCCATGAACACCCCATTCTGAATGTTTCCAGTCTCTCGTCATGTATGGTGCTTTGAGGAGGGTATACGATTTGCTTTCTAATTTCACTGCTCTTGCATAGTTCCTTGATAGGCTGCCTTTCACATACCTCGGATGAGCCGTATCTTCTGAAAATAGGTCTCCAACGACCTCAGTCTTGTCTTTTGCATCATCGCGCCAGAGGATTCCATGGTCTGATGTCAGGCATGCAATTACTTTTCTGCCTTTCGAGGACAAAGAATCGATCACTTTATCGAGTCTTTCAAAAATCCTGCTCAGTGTCTCTTTTATCATCGGCCTGTCAGCATGATAGTGGGCAAGCTTGTCGAGACCCGGTGCCACTATCTGGATATAACCCCGCCAGAATGGATTCCCCCTGATTATGTCAATACCTTCCTCAATCGAATTTATTCGATTAAGCTGAGAGCTGCCGAAAGTTGCGTGCAGTTCGGCAGATAAGGGCCTCGTGTCTGTATCAAAGAACGTAAAGGCCAACTGGCTTTTGTATCCGAGCGAGAACAGGCGTTGAGAGGTATTGGGCTTCCCTATGACATCACGGAAACCAAAATCAGTAGTCGTAACGCCCCTAACCAGGCAGGGGATTGCATCCATATTGTCAGGCAGGTCATAATAGGAAAGCCCGTCGACAACATTAAGTATTATGATATCAGGATCTTTTTTTACTGCATGCCCTGTCAATATTTGCCCGATATCACGCTGAGTCGGAAGGATCTTTGCTGCTATCTCGAAATTATCGAAAAGCGCCTCACTTATCTTCCAGGGATCAGGTCGGCTCTCGATGCTTATGGTCGGGAAAGGCCATCCTTCGTTATCGTTAATAAGATATTCCCTTCGCTCTTCCTGAAGCTGCAGGCTGTCTACTTTTTTCAAGAATTCGCGCGAGCTGTCTATTGGATGAGCGTCGTCAAGGAACAGGAGGTTTAGCCGGTTGCCCCTGAAGGCAGCCGGATATGCGTCAATTGCAGTCGAAAGCTTTGTGACATCAGCTCCCATGTTGCCCCTGATTCCCCCGAAAATCATCTACTGCGAGGAAGCTCTAACTTGATCTGTACCTTATCATTCATGAAAAGCTCGCTGAGCTGCTTGAGGGCGGATTCCAAAATTCCGGCCGGAGGCTGGTCCTCTTTAAGCATCTGCAGTATCAGCTGCTTAAGATCGACAGCCTGGCTATCAGGGATAAGCTTCAGCATCTCTTTGGATTCCTTGCTTATCTCCGCTTCCCCTTTCTGCTGTTTCTTCTCGATTATCATCCTTCTGGCATCCCTCGATGCTTCGCGTGTTTTGCTTATGGCCTCTTTGACTTCATCGATACTTGGCTTCGGCCCCACGTCCTCTTTTACGATCTCTTCGATCCAATCCGTAGTCAAGTTCTTCGAGAGATTCTCGAGGGTTTCCTCGCATTTCTTTAGCTCCGTCAGCACCTGAGCGACTTCCTCTAAAGTCACGCGTTTGAGAACATTGCCTGCATACAGAAGGTCAAGCCTTTTTTCTGAAAGGCCCATGGATTCGTCTTTGCTGACCTTTTTCAGCTGTTCCACGGCCTGATTGAAGAGCTGTGCATAGCAACCTTTACTGTCGTCAGGATTGAAGACGACACTCACCCTGCTTTCAGCGCCAAGCCCAATGTCTGTCAAGAATATGTTCACCTTATCTTTGACCTTTTCGAACGCGCCTCTAAGTTCCTGTAAGTATTTCCTCCGCTTTGTCTCGATATCCTCAAGCTGCTTGAAATATTGCTTGTGGCTGCCAAGTCCGTTGACATTCCGCGTGCGAAGATGGTCTGACATGCCTTCCCAGACTACCTCGGTCTCCTTGATGAGCTCATTTGCCTTAAGCTTATGGGCGTCATCCTTTTTCATCTCAATGAGCAGCTTGTGGAGGTCGTCTGATGGCGTTAGCAGTCTCACCCATTGGTCATAATCGTCGAGATGCTTCTGAAGTTGCTGGAAATCATTTTTCAGGTTTTGAACCTGAGCGCTGAGGCTGGCATGTGAATTCCATCCATCATTAAGCCTCCTTATCTTCTCTATCGGAGACCCTTTTCTATTCTCCGTAAATTCTGAAATAGATCTGCTTGCCTTCTGCTTTAAGCTGCTGCATTCCCTCTTGATATCCTCGACTGTCTTGCCGAGGTTCGCGACAATATATGTGTTAAGGTCTGCACACCACTTTGATGATGCAGCCGGGTTGGTTTTCAAACCAGAAACCTGTCTGGAGGATGATATTTTCTGTTCAACCTGCACTGCATTCGTTATTTCGGCCCTTAGTGCATCTGCAAGCCTGCTAAAATATCCGTCAAGCCTGTCATGGTTCTGTTCAAAAGTCCGGTGAATCTTGCTTTTAATCGATTCGAAGTCAGCATCATCCGCCAATGCATCTATTTTTCTTTCTACGGATTCGAAATTAAAATCATGTCTGAAATCGGGCAACTTCTTGAGTTCATCGAATTCCTCTTTCAAGGATTCACATTTTTCACGTAGCTGTACCTTCATTTGTTCAGGGTCAAGGGGCATACAATACAGTACAGGGCGCCCCCTGTGTTTTGTTGCATAGAAGGTACCGCGAGCCTTGCCCATCTCAACTATCTGTGCGATTTCATCGATCTGATATCCTGAATATAGGAACAACGATACGAGTTCCTCGAAATCCACCCACCAGCATTCCTTTTCATTTATCTTCAACTTTCCAGCTGGCTTTTCTACCATGATCCCATCCATAATCTTCTTTTCAAGCGGATGAAGCTTGAATTCAACTATAGCAGGGTCATCCTTCCCTTTACCCATGTTGATATAGATCAAGTTCTCATAGCCGCTAAAGAAATCATTGAGGTTCATGATATTGGTATTAAAGGCAGTTGCGACAATACTTTTTGAAGCTTTCCATGGCTCCCGCCCCCTCTTGCATGAAAGGGGAATGTTCTGGTTCTGAAGAGATAGTATGTAGTCGCCCACCCTGCTCGTCCACTGAGGCTGCCGGATCAGTGTTGAATACTCTGGATAACGCTCCCTGAGGACATGATCACACAGGCTTGGAATAAGCTCGAGTGCTCCACTCGGTATGGTGCGTTTTATCTCTTCTGCTGCCTGACTTCTTATTCCCTCATCTTGAAAAAACTGCACAGGGAGGTTGCGAAGAAGCGGCTTCCTGATCGCATCCCATACAGCTGCGACTTCCTTTGGGAAATTCTGACGATCCATTTCACCGATGAGATATAGGATGCCGAGCGGGGTGAGAAAGCTTGAATCGACGATATTTTGCAACTGTTCGCTCTGGATTGGGTCACCCGCAAGATCGATGGCTATGCGTATGACTGCTGGTTCGCTCTTTTCAGGTTTTCCTGGCAATACCTGCACAAGCTGCTGTGGCAAGGATTCCTCGACATTCCAGCGTAAAAGAAAATGGATCAATATGTCTGTAGATGTTTCACGATCCCGGAATTCCTCCGGCTTGATGATTCTATTTATAGGTCCGACTGCAACCGCTACCCTCCTTTTTGGATAGTCTCGTGCAGTCTGATTGAATGCTCCGACAAGCTCTCCAAATTTGATGCCGTCATTCCGGTCGAGCCACCTGTCAGGCATATCCCACCCGACTAGCTGCTGGCCGCTCTTCTTTTCGAAATTCAGCGGAATCAGATGGTTGACAAATGCCTCCTTTGCTGTCTTAAATGATCTCGGTGCTGGGGCAAATTCGTTGAATATCTCTGTAATGGTATGATCAGGCTCTCTCTCTGAGACATCCCCTTCTATTTTGCGCAGAGACGAAAGACCGAAAAGGCTAAACTGTTTGTAAACAACGCCGCTGCTTCTTGCCTGTTCAATAAATGCAGCATCAATCCCGAGTTTTTCCGCCTGTTCAGTCGTTACGCCATTAGGGAATCCCGCAAGTATCTTGATCGATCTTCTATCAAGTCTTGAGGCTTCAGGCCGATTCAGGCATTCCCGAATCCTTGATGGATAGTCCGGCGAAACCAGAATCTCATCCTCAAGGCAGTCCTCGACAAAATCCTCGACCTCATATGTATTCTGTGAATCTTTGTACCTATGAACCATTTGGCGAAATGTGGATACAACCGTCCTCGGCCCGTATGAGAGATCTTTTCGGTCTGACGATGCGACCTGGCCGATGGCTTTCAGCGTGATCGGCGCAACGATCTTTTCGCCCTCGCTACCGAGATTGAAATTCCGGACGTAGCTTGCCCATAGCTGCTCGGCAAAGTCCGAGCCATAGATGTCCCGGAGCCTTGACATGCAGTTTCTTGCTCTAAGGCGGGCAGCAAGTGCTGCATGTGTCCGCTGTGCAGTTGCAAGAAAATTTTCCGGCATAGAGACGAATACACCATAATCTCCCTGACGCTGAAGAAGGCCGTTTGCGATCTCGAAAAGGATAAGAGAAACATTTGCGAACCCGAGTTCCTTCGCCGCGACTTCCGGTTCATCAAGGAGCATCAGAAGACCGACATAACCTGCTTCTTTTACGACAGTTGTAATTTCCTCGCAATAATCAAGAAAACGGTCTACGGTTATTTCCATGCCAACGCTTACTCCGGAACCAGCCAAGGCTGAAAGCGAAGTGAGGACATCATCGATTTTCTGACCAGTCTCTTGCGCTACCTTTTTAGCTGCTTCAATGAGAGTTTGTTCTCTGTATTTATCGTATATTTTCTTTGCTTTCAGCGCCTGATCAGGATTGCTTTTTGCAATCATATAGTCTATCCAGGCAGCTGTCCCCTCAATCATGTCAGCGACCCTTTTCCAAGAAAAGGGCGGTACTGAAAAGACTTTGCGTTCGGTGCTCTCTTCCCAGACATGGACCTGGAAGCTGGTTTTCCCATGTCCATAGTCACCGACCACAGCGCCGATGAAACCCCCCTTGTTCTGGCCACCTACCCACTTGAAGATCGTATCAACGTATTTTGAAGTATCGCCGAGCGGGATGTGGGTCTTTGCATGTGCTCGGTACATGTGTTCGACCTGTTCAGGAATGGATCGGAGGTGCGCAGCAGGATATGTGGCGATGATGGCGTCCTTGTTCAAAATGGAATCCAAATCACTGAGCGACATTTCCTTCCTCCCTGGCAATGCATTCTGCCCGAATTATTTGGTTGAGATCAGTCGTTTGGGGGTCCTTATGGAATGACCCGAGGATGCCGTATGTTGTAAGATTATGCTGGAACTGCCTGACATCTCTCTCGGTCAGGACAATCTCGGCTTTAGGCATTCTGTCCTGTGGAGGCTTTCGAGTGACCACTATTACCCGTTTGAGACCTTTGAGCATTGCAGCATCGCGCATCAGCCGTGTGTATTCCTCGCCATCCACCAGGACATTATTGGAGCCATTGGCAACTTCAGAGATCTCCTGAGAATAAACGTAATCATGCTCACGCGCCAGGATGTGAGCGACAAAGGTCTTGCCGCAGCCAGCAGGACCACAAAGGCAGATGAACTGCTGATTCGCCCATTTGGTCAGTATCTGATCATAGGCCTTACGTTGGCTTTCTGTTAGCCACTCAGCAGTAGCTTTTGCTTTTATCTTATTGAGCCATTCGATATATAGGCTCATGATCATTCCTTCAGATATTGTCGATCTTGAAAGGCTTCATAAGATTGATCGAAGCCCCGCTCAAAGTTTCAGAAATCTTTACCGATTGGTTGATCCTTGCCCCGATTCCAAGAAGCCTTTTGCAGCATCCAGGATCGAGCATGAATACGCCTGAAACTAGTTTTAAGAATTCGTCATCCATAATCACTGGGTCGCCATAAGTATAGCCTCTGCTCTGGTATGTTTCATCCAGAGCCAATAGAGCTATTTCGTATCTATCTATGGTCCGCGGAATTAGGGGCGAGCCGACTTGGTCAACAGGTGGCGGTTCTAAGGCGCGAAGCCAATGAGCTACTCGAGACACTGCTGTGTTATCAAATCGTGCTCCAGCCTTTTTCCCATAATCAAGCCAAGGAAATTGTTCCTTCATCTCTAATTGTATCGCTGATGCCAAATCTGAATATTTCAATAACTTCATATTAGACCATATTATTTTGCAGCATTGCCGATAACTCCAAAGGTACTTCCTTTTTGTGGGCTCAGCGGTGTAACCGGCATAATGAAGATAATGCATAAGATCCATTGCCATTGCAGGATCTACACCCAAAATATTTTGGATTTTTGAACCCAAGGCAGACAGTCTATATGTTACAAGGGAACCTTTCCTGCTCTGGACTGCCAAACCCAGATCAAAGAGTCTTCGTGGAGAATAGGTGCGGTCTTTTTGCATATTAAAACCATAGCTGTCTCTCAGTCCATCTGAAATTGCTTTCGGGGTTAGGTCATTATTATGCGAGAGTATTTTTAGAACATTCGTGACCTCATCAGGCGGGGCATAATCGAGATAAAAGTGAGTATCTTCATTATCAGTATTCATAAATCTCTCCAAATATTAAAGAGATTTCAAAGATGGCAAACAAAGCAAAAATCATCGCTTTCGTCTTCAAGGACTGTTTCAAGAACTTCATAAAGAGGTCTGTTAGGTAAATTGCGTTTTTTTTGCATCATTGATTTTTCGTAGTCTGCGATAATATGCTCTTTTCGGGCAGCCAAGTCGAGCAGAGATTCATCTTCATTCCAGAAATATCGTCTGCCGTCTTTATGTTCCTGTTCATATTTGACAGCCTCTTCAAATAGATCAGGATGAATCTCAGATAGCTTCACCCACTCAATCTTTCGCTGAAAAAAACAGAAAAAACAGCCAGACCTTGAACGCCAGCTATAGTACTCTGGTATGCCTATTCCACTCTCTTTGATGATCTTGAATATATCCTTTTTTATGAGTCCATCATTCATGAATGGGAAAACAGGCTTTATATTTGGTTTGGTAGAGATATAGCCAACGCGATCCTCGTCTGCCCTGAGCGCAATATAGCTGACAGCCTCGTCTTTACCGACAAATCTTTCAATTGGGCTTATCTTAAGCTGCTCTGTACACCATCGTTTTCTTGGTGAAGGAAGAAAACCCTTCTTTATAGCCAACCAATGATCAAAACCTCTCTTGGCTTCAAGTATCTTGATTTTCTTTCCAAGCAATATTTCAATCTTTTTAAGATATGCGTATGTCTCAGGGAGCTCTTTATGGGTATCACAAAAAAAATATTCGATTTCAGGGATTTTGTCTTTCAGGTACAAGGCCAAAGCTGTACTGTCTTTTCCGCCTGAGAGCCCGAGTATGTGGCGCACCTTCTTATCTACCAAACTTGTACTCCCTTTTTAGTTCCTTTATATTTGGTTTGGATATTTCGCTTCGCTTGTGAAAGATCTTTTCAATCAATGCTGCTGCGACGGCCTGCTTGACATTCGCATCGTCCTTTAAGTTGTATTTCTCTATTATCTGATCGGCTATCTGTTCTATGTTTGGCTGCCTCTCTCGGTCAATCCAGAGCACCTGGTGAATCTCATCGCCGTCTGGGTAAGTGACAGTAATTCTCCTGGCATCGATGCCTTCGCTTGGGATTGCCATTTCCTTTTGCAGCGCCTCAAGGTTCATGAACCTTCTTGCGATATCGCTAAGCTTAGTCTCGAAAATTATTACATCGTCATCTGCCCATAATTTAGGAGACCTACTTGTTATTATCAGCAACAATGATTCAAGCCACGTTTTATTGTCCGATTCCTTTTCAGAACAAGCTATAATAAAGCTTTTCAAGCGCAGCTCTATTACCTGCGATGAAAGATTCAACGCCCTATATCGTAAGCTTTCCCGAAATTCTGCCGTATCTATCCTTATTGCAAATGCCCGCTTAATCAGTGTCTCACAGTGACCGAGCAGATCGTCATAAGCGACCTGTAGTGAATTGAGGGCCTGCACCAATCGTTTCCTAAAGCTTTTGACAAGTGTCCCGTCTTCATTTGCATCGCCTGTAATGATAGGAAGGCCGCAGGCCTTTGGAAGGGCTGAAAAGAGTAGCTCATCGGGTTCTTTTGCTTCAAGAAGCGCCTTTCGAACAGCCTTTGCTTCATCGGTCACCCTGTTTTCTGTTGTAATGGTAAACTGAGGCAATCTTTTTGCAAATCCGACAAGAGGTTTTATGATGCTCAGGATTGTTGCGTTCCTGAGATTTGCATCATTTTTAGACCTTTCAGAAGAGAGAATTTTGCCGAGCTCATGGAATATTTCGGCTCTCAAGCCTGACACTTCGAAATATTTTACTGAAAACCGTTCTGGCTTTTTGATCAATAATTCGAAATGTTCAGACCCAAGCACCGGTATAAAACTTCCATCGATATAGACGCTCACATACTCATTGTGATAGAGCAGGACCGCAAGCAGAAGGACCGGAATGACCCCTTTCTTTACGCCATAGGGCGGGGCTTCAAGCAGATCATATAGGTAGGTTATGTTCCTTGGCTCTGATTTCGCTTCCCTGCAAAAATCCTCGATCGCTTTCCATATATAATAGATACCTTCATTGTTCCTCGGAGGCCTTGAGAAAATCCAGCCGCCTTCTGATTCGACATACAAACCAGTCTGCCTGAGGACTGATTCGAACATGCTGTATTCAGGGCCGTTTCCTACTATCCCCAATCGTGGTTGGCCGGCATTCTCAAGCATCGCAACAATTAGCTTGTTCCTGGCCGATGCTCCCTGGGATGTGAGCTCTCTTCGATTAATAAGCTCGTTCCAAAGATATGGGCCAAGGTTGTAGATGTTATCACAGAGATGCGATAGGTAGTTCTGGAAAAATCCCCAGCTGTTGAAATTCATCTTCTCGTCTGGTTCATAGAAGGTGACTTTCCCGGATGCAATGTTAAAAGACCTCGACAATGCATCGTTAAGCAGCCTCTGAGCATAGAGGATTCGCTGACCGACCTCACGCCTTGCAACGCCATCTGTTTGCAGCTGTGTTGCGTTCTTTTTTATGTTACATAGAGAAACGTATTCATGGCATGCTATTTTTATAGAGTTTACTTCAGATGCACAGAGGATCAGAACAGGCTTGCCACATGATGTATTTTTAGGGATGTTCTGAAGCTTCTTTATCTCTCTTTCGTTGCCGACCCAGTAGCAAATAAGCCCATCGCTGTCCTTGCTCTGACATTCCAAAAACTCGAAAGATTCGATTGTATCGTAGTATCGCCTTTCGAAATACCTCAAAGTTCCGGTCTTATAGCTGTGCCTTTGAACAACAAGAGGTCTTAATGGAGAGTATTCGTTGAGCAAATCGGCAAGGGATATGTTGAGTATCTCGGCCCCCTCTGAGAGCTCTTTTTCGATATCGAAATCAGACCCTTCCCATATCCGAAGCTCGTCTATCCGTTTCCTCCAGATGAGGAATCCCTTATCCAATAGCTCCTTTATCTTATCGTCCCAGTATTGGAGTTCATTCCTGTCATCCGGGTAGGTGCACATCGCAAGAGCAACAGTCCTGCGAGATGCTCTAAGAGAACCTGTTGTCGAAACGAGATTTAAGAGCCCGATGGTCTTCATCACGAGCAAGACATCAGGATCGAGATGGCTTGCGTCAGATAGGCGCGATTGGATCTCGACCCATCTCTGTAATTGTGGCCTTGCCGAAATCGACATGCCGGCTGATTCCACGAAATAGTCGTATATTTTGTGCAGCTTAAAACTTGGCAGTTTCTCATTACTTAAAGATGATTGAGATAGGAACGTGAAAAAAGAATCAGGTTCACCACTTGCAAGGAACGTGAAAAACGTCCTGTCATTCTGCGAATATTTAGTGCAGAGGATTGGCAGGATCAGAGCAGAAAGCGGATGCAGAGGATAGATCGATGCAAGATCGCCACTAGAAAAATGATGTGAAAGCTCATTGTCTGACAAGGCGGCTTGCCACTTTGCCGCCCAAAGATCAACTCGTGACTTGAAAGAATTATCGTTTGATTGGTCGATCGCCTGACCTATAAGCCGCATCATCCGATCCGGTGATTCGATGAAAGGGATGTCCTCGAACCTTCCTTGAATCTTCGCCCATTCGTTCCTTTGTGCTGCGGCTAGTCCATGGGCATAGTCTATGAATGATTGATGCAGAAGGCCGAAAACGAACACATTGAATCTATCCCTATTAGACGACAGTTCCGAGATCTGCTGGAGCAGGTAAAGGTCATCCATGGATTGGTTCTGCGCGGAGAATTCGAGGTTCTTTCCGAGCTCATCTATTATCAACAATATTCCAGCCCTTGACGCTTGGGCCAATGATCCTATGACCTGGATCAGGTGATTATTGTCGATTGTAGCGCCTCCCTGAGATTTCAAAAAGAGTGCATTAAGTTCATCCAATACTTCCGGCCTTCGCCCCCTGCTGTTCTGCCAGAAGATGGTCACACCGCTATGGAGTGCCCGGATGACTGTCTTGACTATGGGTTCTCGCTGCGCTGTTGCAACAGCTCTGATCAGTCCCGATTCGGGAAGCCTGCTTTTAATCTCCCTTTGCAGGGAATTGGATTTCTCGGTCTGTCTAAGTATCTGGAAGGCGCTTTGATTATTCTCATCTCCCCGTGGTGCACAGAGCGCTGTCAGGAAGTTTGCGAACGCCGATTTCCCCGTCCCATATGAGCCTGTCAGTGTCCAGGCACGGACAGAATTGGAGAGAGTCAAGGCTCTCAAAAACCTCTCGATGCTGTCGATGGCTCGTGAGGTCGGGATATAACCTACCAAGCTATCTGGGATTCCGAAATCGCGCTCAAGGTTTACAGATCGTGAATATCTGCGTTTTACTGATACAAATTCAGATAGGGCTGGCATGTCAGTTCCCTTTTCTGAAATAGCTGCATAGAATTTTCTCAGATAATACCGAGGGATCGCTGTCGTAAGCAAGCCGGATCATCCCAGCAGTGTCAGTCAGGTATATTCCCTTTTCCATCTTGGAGACAGTCTCTATTGCCTCGCTGAGTGAGCTTTCAGTCATCTTGAAGACCTGTCCGGGGCTTCCGGCATTATAAAGCAGCCGTGAGATCGACATCGTTCTCGCATCGTCCTGGAAAGACGCCGCAAATTCAAGGCAGGCTGAGACTATTATTTCAGGAGGCAGGCTCGGCTTGTTTCCAAAATTGAACGTGAATCTTTTTGAATCCGTGTATGCGTCGATTATTCCAAGATCGGTGAACGGACAATCGAGCGAATCTTCTTTGAGGTTTTTCGGCCCTGTCTTCTCGACATACATCCTGAGCAAGCAGTTAACATCCTTGTTCAGTGACGAATCAAGGATTTGCTTATCCGGGAACTGCCGGTTCCTGTACTCATTTAGCGAAAAAATGAGGTCGTCTGCCGAAAACTCGATCTTGTTAAGCTCGTTGAACGTGAAATACCATGCCGGAGCATAGCAGGGAGGCTTAACCAGATTCCAGTGCAGCAGCCATAGTGATGATGGATTTTCAAGAAACGGGTCCCATCCGCCATCTTTCAGGAGCTTCTCTGCAAATGCAGTGGATTTATGCACATATTTACCGTTATCTCTGAGTTCATCGACGATCTTGAATGCGATGCACCAATACCTGATGGCCTTGACCATGTTTTTTCCAACGCCCAAGACGACGGGTGCAGACTCCTTTGAAAAGACCGAATTGTCCTCATCCGCCTTGTCAAATCCTTTCTTCAGCCAGCCGAATCTTGGGTGAAAGGTCTCATGGCGTGCAAAAATGGGATGGACGGCAGGGTTTTGTCCCATCGATGCCCCCCTCATTTGTATAAGACTCATAGCAACCAAGAGATTATGCGGCAGCCTTGGCCACCGCAGTCAAAAAATGGTTTTGGAACCTTCCATCCGGGGTTCGATCCCGCCGAAATTCCTCCTTCTTGTAGCCCATTCGCCTTGCTGAATGCAAGATAGCACAAGTTTCCTTCAAGATGTGTCTTTTTTACAAATTTTGAACATACAGCCCCCTTGGTTCGCAGATTCTGGGAGGGGCGGCGATCTATAAACCCCAGGCCAGCACCGCCCGGTAATGGTGGGCCAAAGGGGAAGCGGAGGCTACATGGACATACCACCGCCGGGCGTGGTAAGAAATTCTGGCCCCCACCTTGTTCAGACGCTTGATCAGCCAATCCATGCACCGTTTCTCTTCTTCGCCCCAGACATAGAACTGCCGGATCATCGGGAGAAGGTTGTAGGCCAGAACCCCCATCTTCAGCCAGGCCTGATTTCCACCTTTTTGTGCAGCATAATCGGGGGTAAACAGGGCCAGGAGGAGGCCCGCGTTGCATTTCATCCTTGCCGTTGCCGGACATCTGCCACCCCATCACTCCACCATTTCGTAGGAAGCGGTCTTCCGGGAACGATTTTTTAAAAAAATTTTGGAGAGGGCCGACATCGAGGGGGGAGGGTCAGTTTTTTGCCTCCCCTAAAAAGAATCGGGGGAAAGTCTCCGTGGGGGTACTTAAAAG
>Ga0194111_10002780_pt1 | contig 21134 bp, 20 predicted proteins | sample TA2KigC300mmetaG_FD_146194 | JGI IMG/M metagenome (GOLD analysis project Ga0194111, IMG submission 146194) | Freshwater microbial communities from Lake Tanganyika, Tanzania - TA2015033 Kigoma Deep Cast 300m | ecosystem: Environmental > Aquatic > Freshwater > Lake | place: Tanzania: Lake... | reverse complement strand
TTTCAGTCGAGTCCCCAAAAAGCGGACCGCGTATGGCTTGAAGGCCCACGGTCTACTCTCCGTTCAACAGGCGGTTCTTTTCCGGGTCCCATGATCCGCCCAGGATTTCCCGGTCGGCAAAGCGGATCCAGTCCTGCGCGCTCAGCCCTTTGATATGTTTGCCTGTGGCTTTTCGCACTCCTCGTCCCAGGTGCAGGAATATGGCTCGCCCGTCATCATCGAAAGCCCTGTCCACAGGCAAGCGGCGTAAAGGAGAGTCCGGGCGCAGGCGATCCGACAGTTGAGGCTCCCACATTGTGTTTCTGCACGAGAATACCTCATATCCCGCGCTCCGAAACTCTGTAGTGATCCTGTCACCAACGTCGAGGAGCGGCGGCCGAGGAAAGAAGTCAAGACCCAGCCTCACGAAGAGCTGGAAGTCAACAACAAAGCCCAGGACGTGCAGCACGCCCTCCGGGATACGGGTTCTGTCCAAACGCACTCCGGCAGCCGCAACCGAGCCGGACAGCTTCGAGATGAGAAAGCTCAACCAGCCTCCCTTGCACGGCAAAGTGTCCATGTGGAGCGCCATAATATGGCGAGACGCCGGATCGATAGTCCTGATACCTAGTTCAAGACCTACGGCGTTCGCATAGCTTCCCCGGTCTTCTTGCGCGTTCTCGCGAACCGGAGAAGTCTGAGCGCGCCGGGCCTGCGGAGGGATCGGTTCAGTTCGACTGAATATAGCGTTTACATCGGGCTGCTCTATGAGCCAGCCGAGCTTTTCCACCGGGGAGTTGTTGTCTACCACCCACACTTCGTGCGGCTCAGGGGTGAATTGTCTGATGGCCTCTATGCACACTCTGAGCAATCCGGAAGCTGTGCGGTTCTGTTGATTCGCCACTACGATGAGCCGAGGAGCGTCAGGCGAAAGACGAACCGGCCTGCGCACATGGAGAAAATACTCAAGACCGTCCACCATCGCGGCCGCATTCACCGGTATCGCTTGGTTCAGGCTGCTTTCGTCGCCCATAAACGAGCGCCTCCGTCCAACAATGACAAAGCCGGCCTCGCCGGCTCTCGATCCGTGCTGTAAATGATTCGACTTGAACCCTTCCTCTCCCACGTCACATCTCCATCCCCCTCCCCTCCCCGTCCCGCGGGACACGGGAAGAGGGCTTCACCCCCCTCCCTCGATGACGGGGAAAGAGGGAAGGATGGTTCCGGCCGATCCCATGCCGTTCCTCAGGCTATCTTCCGCCTTATATCCTCCCAGATCGAGGCTGAGCGCAGGCTCCTACGACCCCATGCCCCTTATTTATCAAGAAGACCGTTCTGGCTATTGCTGTGCCGCTCCAGTTCAACGGCGTGCCCGGCTCTTGCTCGTCCGACCATAGCACTTTGGTCACGTGGGGGGCAAACAGACGGAGCACCCCCTTCACTCCTCCGAAGTCGAATCGGTCAGCCCCTCTCGCATTATACTTGATCGGGACTTCTACGCCCATCAACGCGCCGGGCTTGGCCACCCGCAAGATCTCCGCCACTGCGTCTTCCACTCGATACGAATGCTCCAGCGAATGGGAAGCGTACACCACATCAAACGTGTCGCGCGGAAAACTCATGTGGTGCATGTCCATCACCAATACGTCAGGATGCTGTGAAAACAGATCAATGCCGCATATGTTCGAGAAGCCCTTTCCCCGGAACCAATCGACCTCAAACGCGTCACGAGGCCCCACACAGAGGACCGCGCCGTCTCTGGGAGGATCGCCCAATTCCACCAGTCGTTCCATGAGAATGGAGTTTCGCCTCGCCGGTATCTGGTTGCGTTTTGAAAACGTGCGGTCGAACTGCACGGTCAGATATTCTTGATAATCCTTGTTGCGGGCGCGCCTGAGCCCCCAAAGCTTTGCTTTGTGCTTCAGGCGAGCCCAGGAGTCTCGCATTCTGTTGAACGTGTTCTGTTCCGTCATGGCCCGCAATTGCGACAAAGCGCACGTCCGGTTGGGGTCAGACTCGGTCTCTCCTTTTCGTGCCCTCTACGCGCTCCCAACGGCTTCACCAGGGCCTTGGGTCAGAACCCAATCTTATATTTTATCATTATAACCAACGTTGTTCACGACATTTATTCATAGCGCGGATACTACTCTTCAGCCGGACGACGGAGCGAAGCCCGCTTCACCTTTTCGCGTCTCTCTTCATCTCAGGAACGCGCTAACCCCGCAAACGAGTTGTCAATGTTTCGCGCATCTGGCAGAGTACTCCTTGAATCTCCGTCACGGTCCAAACGCGATGCGGGGCGAGACACACACGATCCCAACGCATGCCGCTGATTGAACAGGAGAGACCAATGGCTGCGGCAAGAATCCGACGACAAAATGTGACATCGGGCCTGTCGAACCTTGACGAACTGTTGGGGAGCCTCTACATCGGCGACAATGTGATTTGGTACGATCAAGCGGGAAGCCTCGCGAACGTTTTCTGTCTCAGCTTCCTCAAGTCCTGTCAAGAGTTAAAGAAACCGGTAATTTACGTAAGCTTCGATCGATCCCCACGAACGCTCATGGAACGGCTGGGTCCGATGGCCGAGAATCCCGCCCTTACCATCCTGGACTGCTTCACCTGGGGCAAAGGAGCCGGGTCGGACGTGTTCCTCAGCTTCTACTACGACACGAGGACCGAATGGCCCTGCCGCATCGTGAGAGTTGATGAACCCAAACAGGTCAATCAGGTGATCGAAACGCTTTATGGGATACATTCCGGGCTCGAAGGCGACGTACGCTTCATCTTCGAGAGCCTGACGGGTATGCAGGAACTGTGGGGCGGGGAGGACATCGTCTTGAACTTCTACAGCCATTCCTGCCCGCGGCTGTATGAACTCAACACGGTGGCGTATTGGGTTATCGAGAAGGACGCTCATACACCGCGACTCAGAGCGCAGATTAACCAGATAGCCCAGGTGGTGATCGATTTGTCCATCAAACGGGGGACCACCTCCTTGGCCGTGATCAAGGCGGAAGGCCGCGAACTGGACAATCTACACAAGCAGCACACGTACTGGAGCGAAGGGCTTGATGTCAAATTCGAGGAAGAAAGAAGAGCATCGGGTCGTATCGATATCGGCCGACGTCTGAAAGAGGCCCGTTCCAAGCGCGGGATCTCTCAGACCGAACTCGCCAAAGGCGTGGGTGTGACTCCGAGCACCATCTCGCAGATAGAGGGTAGCCTCATATTTCCTTCGCTACCTGCCCTCTTCAAGATGGCGGAAGTCCTCGCAATAGATCCCAGCTCCTTTTTCCAAGAAAGGCCCGACGCTGCAAGGAAGTTCGTGTTCCTCTCAACCGAAGGAGCCGAGGTGCGACTTCCTCGCCTGCCGGAAGACGCGATCCTGGTCAGATCGCTTGCGCCCGTTGACTTCGAGGCAAGAGCAGAACCCTACCTGATCGAGATAGCTCCGAAAAAGACTCTGACTTCCCACTTCTTCGTTCACAAGGGAGAAGAGTTGGGGTATCTCCTCTCCGGACGGCTCCAGGTGACTGTGGAACAGACGGCGCACAAGATGCAGGCGGGAGATATGATCTACCTTACTTCCCAAATACCGGATCGGTGGAAGAATCCGGGTCCTGCCCTCGCGAGGCTCTTCTGGCTGAAACTGAAATGAAAAGCGCTACGCCTCAGTAGGCCACGTCGGTTTTTATCGCAGACCAGGTCTGTTTCACATAGGGATCTTCAGTGATCTTGTAGAGCCATTCCTGCTGCGCCACCGCTCTTCCGGGGCTGTAATCTTCGGACTCGCCGAGCAAATAGTAATTGATGACACTCCCCGGTCTCCGGAACTCGTTGAAGTAACGACAAACCGTGGTAATTCCGGCCCGGATCAGGACGAGGGTCTCCGGGTTCGGCTCCAGGCGGTAGTGGGAATACAAGCTCATGATTGCGCAGATGTGTCCATTCAGAACACGAGGCTGAGGATCGGTGGGCGAAGGATACTCTTCGAACCAGAGATATCCGGCCTTGTCCACGAATGAGACCCAGGGTTCCTTCTGGCCTTCTTTCGCGCGTATCTGCAGGAAGGAGCGGTAAGTCTTCTCGGCCAGATCTTTGAACTTAGTTTCGCCCGTGAGCCGGTAAAGTTTGATCCAGGCCGCCAACACGTACGCCTGGGCAATGCCGCTGAACCAAGGGTCCTCCAGCGTCTTGTCCGCAAGCCGGTATCGGAAGGGATACCCAATGTACAATGCGGGCCCTGATTCCTTGGCATGCCCCAGGGCTTGCTTAACCAGCGCATCAATCAACGGCCGGCTCTCCGGCGCCCTGTTGGTCTGCTCCGCGTATGATGCCGCGTTCAGCACGTTGTGGGCCCATTCCAGCGGATGGAACGGCACCTCTTTCTTGTTTGCGATCAGCTCGTACTTGGCGTGAATCAGTCCGGGACGAGCCTCACGATAAGTATTCAGGAGGAAATCCTCTTCAGGCGAGAACTTGATGGCGTACGGTATCGCTTTCACTCGGTGCTCGCCGATAGTATGCATTTGAATACCGTCGAGAATCGGAACCACCGAGAAACGTTCGATCATGCTGAGCCTTTCCTGGAGGCTCTTCTCCGTTCTGCTCAGATCGGAGCGCAGGTATATGGTCCGGACCGCGGCGAACGTAGATATCCCCAGGATTACTATCATCCCCACGATGAGGACTCGGGACGAATACATTGAGTCGGCTCCTCCTGTCGGTCACAAAGTTCAGCTTTGGCACATTTTGGCGCCCCGGTTCCCCCAAACGGCCGGTACGGCCCAATGCAGGCCGTTGGCCTGCGCAACCCCCAGAAAAAGGAGGGCAGCGTTCTCTTTAGCATGAAGACGGCCGACAATCCAGTTGCGCGGAAAAGACAAGAAATGCGCTTGCTGGAACGTCCCTTTACCCACGGGCCTTTCGGATTGACCCTCCGGCGTTCTGAATGCGCCGAACTGTTTGACATTGCGTTTCCCCTCACATAAAGTGATCGTGAGTAGGAACGTCAGCGCCAGGCTCGTTTTCCATGGTCAGTGGGTTCACACGAAAGGACTTCCTGGAAGCGCTGTTCGCGGATTATCTCCAGCGGCACGAGGGGTTTGTGATAGTTCGCACCACCCGTCGTCTCGATCATAAAGTGAGCACTCGTTTCTTCCCCAACATCGATACACTGACTAAAGAGGTCTACGATCACAACACAAACGTCTTTTTTGGGGTCTGCCCGCGGGAAAGCACCAAGGGGGGAGAGGACTCGGTGCGATATATGGTGGCATTGTGGGCCGGGCTCGACTTGGGGTCCGAAGGGTACTCGGGGAGATATACGTATTTGCGCGGGCCGGCCCACGCGGCCAAAGCGGTGCGCAGTTTTGCTTTCCCTCCATCGATCGTGGTTGAGTCAGGACACGGGGTGCACTTGTACTGGCTGCTCAAGACACCCATGGAAATAAGTGACCGGGGTCGAATCGAGGGCCTTCTCCAGAAGATCAACGCCTATTTTCTCTGTAGGACTCCCATTCCTGTGGATTCCCTGTTGCGCGTGCCCGACACCATCAACTGCAAGATGCCCGGTGAGACCACAAATTGCGCCGTGAAATATATTAACATGAATTTCCGTTATGGAATCGAGGAGTTCGAAGGACTTCAACTGGACTTTGGAGACGCCAAACTGGAAAGCAGGACTCGGTGGCAGCCTCTGAAAGTGGAAGAGGTGGCCGACTCGGTTTCGAATGACGAAGCCCTGGGAGCGATCGATGAAACGGAGTACGAGGCTTTTGTGTCCACTCATGAGGGACAGATGGCGCTGGAAGAAAGGCTTTCCACATCTGGAGCGGCCATGAAGAGGGCAGGTGTTACGGGAGAATTCAATCGGGGGGTCAAAGGCGGCTCTTACGAAACCGCAACGGTGGGCGGCGCGGATGTTGTTGAAGTATCGACCGATCCTGCCGCTCACGATCTGGCTGATGCGGTTGCCGACCGAGTCGTGGCCAGAATCAGGGAAACTCTGGCCGACGAGATCGTGGACAAGCTAATGGAGCGGTTGCGCCGAATGAGGGGACAATGAGAGCGGTGGACCGGGTCCTTATTTGCCGCTTTGCAGGCGCCCGCGAGCAGGATGGCCTCCATTGGCGCCAACCCGTTTATATCCCAAGTATTGGAACCGGCGTCTATTCCGTGCTCCATTTCCTGTAGGGGCGCGGCCGGGCGGACGCTCCAGAGTATGGGCAGAGGCGCCGGTCTGCCCCTACCGGAGCCTGGTCCATCTGCAACGCGCGGCTTTACCGTGGCGCCTTATGATTCCAACCTTACGCGCGCCAGTGGAAATGAACCCTCGGGTCAGCTCATATGCCTGTGGCGGGAGAGGATATCTGTTGCGCTTCGTTGAGCGCGGAAAGGACCACATATAGTGCGCTGGGGCGTGCTGGTCAACCTCGCGATAATACTTGCGGTGAGCGGATGTTTGCTCTTTGTGGTATTCTGCGCTTCGCTGGAGCGCACCGTGATCGAAGAGCGAATGCAGCGAGGATCGTTGCTGGCCCATCGCGTGGAGAACCTCGTTTACGGCGCCGCCTCTCCTGAGAAGCTCTGGCAGGAGATCAGGAGTCTCTGCAGGAGTGAACCGGACCTCCGATTGTTCGTGTACGACGAACGGGGGGCGCTTTTGGGAGGGTGCGGCGAAAAAGCGGACGCGCCCAAGCCTGATCCTCTCGATTACAAGAGAATCGTAACGGTGGAGGGCGCGCGGTTCCCCATCAGCCTTTTTCGAGAAATGGCGGTGGTCGCGGACTTCACCGCGGATTTTCCTCACACCGTCCGATCTGTGCGAGTCATCTCGGTCATTGAGCCACGGATCTTCTTCGTGGCGTGGCAGTTCTTCGGAGCGTACCTGATTCTCACGCAAGCCGCTCTGTTTCTTCTCGGATATATTCTCTTTCACCGTACTATTATCGGCCCGGTTCAAGATGTGGCGGCGCTCGCCACGCGCGCGGCCGGTATGGCCCAGCGGCGGAACTCCATTGAAGGAGCGCCAGAGGGAGGAGATATATCGCGGATTTCCGAGAGTATCAAGGGTATGATCCTCAAGATCATGCGAGACCGGGAAGATATGCAGGCGCTCATAGAGCGCTTACAGCGCGTCAACCGGGATCTGGAGGCCGCCCAACGAGGGCTTGTGCGCTCGGAGAAGCTCGCGAGCGTGGGAAGATTAGCCGCGGGGCTGTGTCACGAGATCGGAAATCCGTTACAAATCCTCAGCGGATACGTGGAACTCCTCCAGGAGAGTCCTCACGGAGATTCAAGCGCAGTAATCCTGGGCAAAATGGAGCAGGAAGTGAAGCGCATAGACGATATCCTGCGCAACCTCCTCACCTTTGCCCGACCTGTGAAAGAGGACATGCGCTCCTGCGATCTCAATGCGCTAGTGATGGAAGCCGGTGCGTTTCTTGAAGTTCGCAAGGGATTCCGAGAGATCCGATTTCAGACGGAACTCGACCCCAAGCTGGCGCTGATCCGGACCGCGCCCGAAAAGCTGCGTCAGGTGCTGGTGAATCTCATCTTCAATGCGGCAGACGCCATGCCTGAGGCCGGCGGTGAGATTGTGCTGCGAACGCGAATGGCCGACGGGCACGCAGAAATTGAAGTCCGGGACACAGGACATGGAATTCCGGAAGAAAACCTCTCCAAAGTGCTCGATCCCTTTTTCACCACCAAGGAACCGGGTAAAGGCACGGGCCTTGGGCTGCCGGTCTGCCTCAGCCTGATTGAATCCCTCGGGGGAACCCTGGAGATTGATTCCAAGGAAGGATCAGGCACGATGGTGAAGGTGCGCCTCCCTGCCGACGAAGATCAAGAGCCCTGATAGTCAGCGCTGCTAGAAGTTGCCGAAATTCCGGTCCGATTCGTGGCGGCTGCAACTCGTCATTCCTGTGAAAACGCATTCGCGTTAACTGAAAGGATCTCGACATGTGATTTCGAATAGTAAACTCAAAGCCACCCCCTCACCTCGGCCCCCGGATCGCCGTCCGGGGCAGGCATTGATCCGGGGTCAAGTCCCGCGCGGAACGCGGGATTGAATCCCGGACTGGATTCCCGCTTCCGCGGGAATGACGGACGAAAGAACTGGGCCGCTTGACTTAACGCCTATGTGCGAAAGCCGGACCCCACTTCGTTGGATTCCATTGGCGTACGAGACCGGACCCTGGCTTGCGCCTGGGTTACAGGTGGAAACTTGACCGTTACCTTTCTCCAAAGCCGTAACAGCCTCCGCATGGGAACTCCGGCGAGCGACGGTGGACTACTCCAATGGAGATCATTTTACTCAGTCTCATGGAGCGGCCCGAGATGAGCGTGGCAAATCCGGACAAATTGAAGGCTTCCTATGATCGGATCCTGGATCTGCTCGACCGTCACGGGCTACTCAAGGAGCGTCTTCCTTTTACGCCCGCGCTTCTGGAAGAAGCGGTCTTCTTCTGCTACAAGATGCGCCTGCTCACTCAGGGAGATGTGAAGAAGCTCCTCGACCTGGATAAGGCCGGGCTCAGAAAGATCATCAACGAGTGGAACAGCGGCGATGAAGGGAATTGCACCTGCCGGTTGGCGAGAAACCCATTTGCCGAAGAGTGAACCGGCCTTTGTCGCCGGGCGGCAATGCGCTCCCGAGCTGCCGACTGGTCGCAGCCCCATTTTTTCATAAGGATACAGTCTTTTGGAACGGGGTCCGAGGGAACCCTTTTCTCGCTGCGACAAGGGTGCCCTCGGAACTTCTTCCCAAAAGCAAGTCACTATCCTGTCAGCGGCGCGCTTCTTTGCGAGGTAGTCCGGCCCAGAAGCCTCGGCGATCGACCCGTGCCTCCTGCTCAAGGAGTTTGTACTCCGCGAAGGTCACGTGCACATAGTCGCGTGTCACAAACCCCAGTCCTCTTCGGATGATCTCTCCGTTCACATCCACGAGCTCCCCCCACGGGCCGGGCGCCTTGAGGTATACGAGGAGCCGCTTCTTATCATCGAATCGATCCCACTTTCTGGTCCAGACCTCAATGACCTTGCCGCCGAGCAATGACTCGAGGGAGTCGCTGGCGGATCGCCACAGACGTTTTTCTCTGATGTGCCGCACGAGGGCTGGGTCAGCGCTCTTCAAGCGGTCACGGTTGAGGGGCGAACCCACGCCGACCAATCGCACGGCCACGATCTGGTCGGTATCGACCATTCGAAGCGTACACAGGTTGACCGATTCCACCGCATGGATTTTGGCGCGGCCGTGGAGCATGAGTCTGGGACTGGTCGCGCACGCGCAATCGCGCAGGCTGCCGACAAAGCAGAACCCAAGCATCAGCGCAACCACTAGGGAACATCGCGCCATACGCATACCTCAATACGCAAGCCCAGCGACACGCTGCTCACGGGATCGGGAAGACCGAAAAAGGACACATTAATCCCCTTGCCTCCACATAAAGGCCGATGAGTATCGCGCAGCCGTAACGAACCTGTAAACGTTACTTCTTCTTGTGAACGCTATCCTTGAGGGAAACCGACGAAGTGAATCGCGGCACTCGCATCGCAGGAATAGTCATGGCTTTTCCCGTTCGAGGATTCACCCCTTTGCGGGCCTTGAGGGAAATCACCCTGAATGTGCCCAGATTTGCAATCCGGATTTTGCCGTTCTTCTGTTTCAGCGCGGCGTGCACTGCCTGCACCAGACTGGACAGAGCAGCGCCCGCTGCTTTCTTAGTGATGCCGGCGTCCTGTGAGATGCGGGTCACGATTTCAGGCTTAGTCATTCCAACAACTCCTTCTCATGCATAAGACATAGATCTCCGCAGCTCCACGGGACCCCCTCGAACGAGGAGGCCCCCTTTCGGCCTTTAGCAGCCGGGAGATCTGCCACCCCCTGAACGATGGCTTGTTTACAGGGAGGATGGATATGGTTTGCTTAAGAGAGTGCAAAAGTTAGGCCAGGAGCATGACCATTAGCAAGCTCTCTGACTCGCATATCTATTCGGTGTGCGCTTTTGGCACGATCTTTGTCCTCTCTTATTTCTGTCAAGATTGTGGACGCTCTTATCAACGGAGTTGACACTGCCGGGGTCCTCCCTCTGATCTCCCGGCATACTTGCCAAACCTGTCCCCATAAAATCCCGGGCTGTTGCGCGGGCCCATTGAAGATGCTATAGGCAGAGTGTTTGACGCGGTCGCTTCTGTAGCTCTTTGTGCGTTCAAAAGGTTGACCTGCATGCAAAAGCTCGTCATCAAAGGCGGTCACCCGCTCCAGGGATCGGTGGAAGCCGGAGGGGCCAAGAACGCGGCGCTGCCTCTGATGTGCGCTTCTCTGCTCACGAGCGACGAGGTGGTCTTGCGCCGGATTCCCGCTTTGCGTGACATTCGCACGACGAAGCAGTTGTTGCTGCAACTCGGCGCTCAGTTGGACGATTTCACTCCAGGGATGCTGCGAATCAAGGCTCGGGAGATCGCCGATCACACCGCTCCGTACGAACTGGTGAAGACCATGAGGGCCTCGGTTATGGTCCTGGGACCGCTGCTAGCGCGGGAAGGAAAGGCTGACGTGAGCTTGCCGGGTGGCTGCGCGATCGGCGCCAGGCCCATCGATCAACACTTGAAAGGCCTTGCCGCCATGGGCGCCAAGATAGAGCTCGATCAGGGTTACATTCGGGCCCGCGTCAAGCGGCTCCAGGGTGTGGATTTCACCTTCGATCTCGTGACCGTGACAGGCACGGAAAACCTGATCTTGGCTTCGGCCCTGGCAAGAGGGACTACGGTGCTACGCAACTGCGCGGCTGAACCGGAAGTGGTCGAATTGGCTCACGTGCTCAACCGCATGGGGGCCGGCGTGGAAGGCGCCGGGACCGATACCGTGGTTATCGAGGGTAGAGAAAGCCTGGGAGGGGCGGCGCACGAGATCATGCCCGACCGCATCGAGGCCGGCACGTACCTGATGGCAGGCGCGATAACGCGTGGCGATGTGCGGGTGGTTGGCTGCGAGTCTTCGCACTTGAATGCGCTCTTGGAGAAGCTGGATGACGCGGGCCTCACGGTGGAGGCTGACGATGACGGGGTCAGGGTTGTATCGAACGGAAAGATCAGGAGCCGCAACGTGGAGACGAATCCCTACCCGGGATTCGCGACCGATTTTCAAGCTCAGTACATGGCTCTCATGGCTCTTGGGGACTCGGAGTGCGGGATCACCGAGAATGTCTTCGAAAACCGCTTTATGCATGCGCCCGAACTGGTCCGTATGGGCGCAGACATACGAATTTCCGGCAGATGCGCCCGCGTAATAGGCGTGCAGACACTCTCCGGGGCCCACGTGCAAGCTACCGATCTCAGAGCCAGCGCTTCGCTCGTTCTGGCCGGCTTGGCCGCAGAAGGGATCACCGAAATTCATAGGATTTATCACCTGGAGCGCGGTTACGAACGGATGCCGGAAAAATTGTCCGCTCTGGGCGCGGACATCCGCCGCGCAAAAGACGACATCGTGTAAAAGCGCTCGCCAAAGTTATCCGATTTCGGAAGACTTGCCGGTAGATCCTGTCAGGGCCTTCTCTATGGCAAAGGAAAGCAAAGGTGATTCCTTGGAACAGTAGTCTTCTTTCAGGGTGCTAGACTATGAGGACAGCAGAGTTTTCCCGCAAAACGTCGGAAACCGACATTCTGGTTCGCCTTTGCCTTGACGGCGCCGGGCACAGGACCATTGAGACGGGCATCGGGTTCTTCGATCATATGCTCGATCACGTGGCGCGGCATGGGCTTCTCGATCTTCAAATAACGGCCCGCGGCGATCTGCACGTGGACCACCACCATACTGTTGAGGATGTGGCTATCTGCCTGGGAGAAGCCTTCCGCGAGGCGCTTGGCGCCCGGAGCGGCATACGGCGATATGGGTTCGCGGTTGTTCCGATGGACGAGGCTCTTGCTCAGGTGGCTGTGGACCTCTCGGGGAGACCGTACGTGGTGGTCTCCAATCCTTTGGCCCATCGCCGGGCCGGTGAATTCCTCCTGGATTTGATACCGGTCTTTCTCCACGCGCTGGCTGACCGAGGTGGGATGAATATTCACGCGACTGTTGTCACCGCGGACAATCCTCACCACGCCGCGGAGGCTCTATTCAAGGCCCTTGGACGTGCGCTTCGAGAGGCGGTGGAATTGGACCCTCGGGTCAAGGACGTGCCTTCAACCAAGGGCATTCTCACCTGACCCCCCGTTGGGGCTCCAGTGGAAGCAATCGAGACACTGAGGCGATGATGGTTGTTGTGGTCGACTACGGAATGGGCAATCTTCGCAGCGTCCAGAAAGGTTTCGAGAAGGTCGGCGTCCCCGCCGTGGTCTCTCGAGACCCGCATGTGATTCGCAAGGCGGACGGACTGGTCCTTCCCGGAGTCGGAGCCTTTCCCGAATGCATGAAGAACTTAGGCCGATTCGACCTGGTGGAGCCTATTCGCGAGTTTATCGGTTCCGGTCGCCCCTTCTTGGGGATTTGTCTGGGGCTTCAGCTCCTCTTTGACGAGTCGGAGGAGTTCGGTATTCATGAGGGGCTCAAGATCATACCCGGCAAATGCAAGGGCTTCGACAGAAGCATGGGTCTTAAGATCCCCCACATGGGCTGGAATCAGGTCATTTTCCGCAAAAAGACGCCGCTTTTCGAGGGAATAGAGGATGGATCGCATTTCTATTTCGTCCACTCCTACTACGTCGCGCCGGAAAACGGGTCGGAAGTGGCTGCCACCTCCGTGTACGGAATAGAGTTCGTGTGCGCCGTCAACAGGGACAACATCTTCGCTGTGCAATTCCACCCTGAAAAAAGCCAAGAAAAGGGCCTACGAATACTGCGCAACTTCGGGGTCATTTAGGCTGCGGGGCAATATCCGCGGCTGGAGCGTCATGGATGATCGATAGGCGAGGTATACTGCGTAAGCTGGGAGAATCGTATCGAACCCTGGCAATCATTGTTCTGAACACCCTATTGGCGCTCATCCTGGTGAATCTGGTCTTCAGCGGCGTCCTCGATCTCAAGGAGTACCTGAGAAAGCGCGCGGAACGGAAAGGCGCGCCGTACAGCTATCGGACCTACAACGAGGCCCTGGCCCCTGTATATCCCGGTATGACCGCGGCCCAGGTAAATCTGCTCCTGGACGACACGCGCCACGTGACACTCGGCTACCAGTCGTACACGCAGTTCAAAGAACGACCGTTCAAAGGAACCTATGTCAACGCGGACACCCGCGGATTCCGTCCGATAAAGGATCAAGGTCCGTGGCCGCCGGACAAGAAGGATTTCACGGTCTTTGTGTTCGGGGGCTCCACTGTCTTCGGATACGGCGTGCCTGATTACGATACGATCGCGTCGCACGCGCAGGCGCTGCTCGCGGCGCATAAGGAACTCTCGCCAAGGGTGTACAATTTCGGCCGATGCAGTTACATCTCGGTTCAGGAACGCATTCTGTTGGAAAAACTCATTCTCGGGGGCGCAATCCCTCGGATGGCTATCTTCATTGACGGACTGAACGACCTGGCGCACTATGACGGCCAGCCCGCGCTGACCAAGGAGCTTACCGCGTTCATGGATGAGGGCGAAGTCCCCACGGCTCGTAAAGTCCTGCGGGAGCTACCTATGGTAAAGGCTTTCCTGGGCGACCCGAAGAAAAAGGATACGACAAGGCGGGACCGCGCCGAGGGCGGAAGCTTGGGCGCAAAGGAGGAAGATGAGGTCGTGAGCCAGGTCTTGGCGCGCTATCGGTCAAACAAAGCGCTGGTAGAGGCCTTCGCCAAGCCGCTGGGCATCACGCCGGTCTTCGTCTGGCAACCCATGCCGGTCTATGGGTATGACCAGACCTACAACATTTTCGGCCGATTCGATTATCAAAAGTTCACGCCGTACGTGAAGCCGGGGTACGAGGCCATGGCAAAGCTTGCCGCATCCGGTGAACTGGGCGAAAACTTCATTTGGTGCGGAGATATCCAGAGGGAAAAGAAGGAGCCGCTCTACGTGGACGCTTACCATTATAGCGGCAAGATGTCCCACATGATTGCGAGCCACATCGTCACCGTGCTCAAGGAGCGCAAGATCCTGCCGTAATATGGCCGGCTTTTCGGGGAGGCGCGTTCTCATGATCGCTTCAGGTGGATCCCGCGTGCAGTTTGCGGATGGAGGCGCGGCGGATCTCTGCATCATAGGCGGGGCCGGACACGTGGGTCTTCCTATGGCCATCCTCTTCGCAAGCAGAGGACTCAACGTCATAATTCATGACATAGACCAAGCCGCGTTGGAACGTTTGGCCGCCGGCCGAATGCCCTTCGTGGAAGACGGGGCTGAACCGCTCCTACACAAGGTCCTCGCGGACGGCGCGCTGACCTTCACCTCATCACTAGCGGACATCGCGAGGGTTCCCACAGTGCTCGTCACCATAGGGACACCGGTGGACGAATACCTCAACCCTGTGACTGAGGTGATCAGACGGCTGGCTGACGACCTGTTTCCCCATCTGTCGGCCGACCAACTCCTTATCTTTCGATCCACACTATGTCCCGGGACCATGGATTGGTTGGCCGCGTACCTCAAAGAGAACGGTCTCGTTCCGCTGCTCGCGTATTGCCCTGAACGGATCGTTCAAGGTCGGGCGATTTTGGAGCTTCAGCAACTCCCCCAGATTGTCAGCGGAGTCACGCCCCAGGCAGAGGAGGCCGCGGCTCGGTTCTTTTCCCTGATCTCGCCTTCCGTGGTGCGCCTTTCGCCGCTTGAGGCCGAGTTTGCCAAACTCTTCTGCAATGCCTATCGGTATATCCAGTTTGCTGCGACCAATCAGTTTTATGTGATCGCGAATTCCGCGGGAGTGGATTACAGCCGCGTCGTCAACGCGGTCCGCACCGATTACGACCGGATGGCTGATTTTCCCGGAGCGGGCCTTGCCGCGGGACCTTGTCTCTTCAAGGACACCATGCAACTGCTCGCGGCCTCTAACAACAAGTTCTTTCTTGGGCATGTGGCTGTCTTGGCGAACGAAGGGCTCGCGAACTACCTGGTGGAACGCATGCAAGACCGTTGGCCGCTCCGCGACAAAGTCGTGGGGCTCTTGGGAATGGCCTTCAAGGCCAACATCGATGATGTGCGCTCCTCTCTTAGCTATAAGCTCAAGAGGCTGCTCAGATTCTCGTGCGCGGAAGTGCTGACGACCGATCCTCTGGTAACCAAGGATGCGCAATTGCTGCCTTTGGAGGAAGTCGTCAATCGTAGCGATATCCTGGTGCTCTGCGTGCCCCACGAGGCATACCGCGACCTCGACATAAAAGGTAAACCGGTGCTGGACGTGTGGGGGTTCTTCGGGAAGGGGTGTCTGATCTGAAGACAGCGCCAACAGGGCTGACGGACAAAAAGAATCCGATTCAAGTCGGCGTGGTGGGCATCGGATTTGGCCAGCAGGCTCAGGTCCCTGCGTTTCGCTCCCACCCTCTGTGCCGGGTCACCGCGATCTGTTCCAGCTCAATGGACCGTGCCCAGCGGGTGGCGGATCGCCTCGGAATTCCCCACGCGTTCGGAGACTGGCGCGAGCTGGTGCAATTCCCGGCAATCGACGCGGTCGCTATAGCGGTCCCTCCTGTTCTTCAGCCTTCCATTGCCTTGGCCGCGCTCGAGCGAGGGAAGGCGGTCTTCTGCGAAAAACCGCTGGCAACCACGGCAAAGGACGCGGAAATACTTTTGGAATGGGCTACCAGACAGGGCGTCGCGCATATGGTCGATCTGGGCTTTCCCGATCTTCCCGCGTGGAAAGCGGCCAAGGACCTGCTCGACAAAGGAGCGATCGGAACTCTCCGCCATATCACTGTCGTGTGGCAGGTGGAAACCTACGCCAACCGCGTGGGGCTCTCATCTTGGAAAACCACAACAGCGGAAGGGGGAGGAGCGCTATTTTCGTTCGGCTCCCACACTTTGCATTACCTGGAGTGGTTTGCAGGCCCTATCAAACGGCTCCACGCTCGGCTCGCCCGCGCTCCGGGAGATGAACGACCCGGAGATTGCCTTGCCATGATGAATATTGAGTTGTCCTCCGGCGTGGCAGCCTCCGTCACCCTGTCCACCCACGCGTTCCTGGGGAACGGCCACCGCCTGGAATTCTACGGCGAAGAGGGCGCCCTGCTCCTCACCAATACCTCTGCCGACTATATGAGAGGGTTCCGGCTTTTTGTCGGCTCCCGTTCCCGAGACAGCTTTGAGCAGGCGCCGACTTCGGAGCTCGACCCAATAAACGCGGACGACGGCCGTATTCCTGCGGTGGCTTCTTTAGTTTCCCGTTTCCTGAACTGGATCCGGACGGGCACACCCGCCCGACCGAACTTCCAAGACGGCTCTCGCGTGCAGGCCCTCCTGGACGCCGCCCTCCGCTCCGATCGGACAGGGGCCTGGGTAGAGGTTCATTGGTGATGAGCGCGGGTGGCGAAACTATTTGAGCTCCCCTGTCCAAAAAAAGTCTGGATTTTTTGCGCACATGTGATAGAGGGGCCCCCAACATGGTTGTTAGAGGTGGCTTCCGATGGCGCGATATGGTTTGGTTGTCCTACTGACGCTGATTTGGTCCTGCTCCCTATGTTGGGGAGAGAACGAGAGCCGGCGACCCAAACTGATTCCGGTTAAACCAAGCTTCCACGAAGCGTCCTACGTCCCCGGAACTCAAGAACCGCGCGAACCCGGAGTCTGGAGCGAACCTATGCCCACGCCGCGAGAGCAGATGTACGTTTTCTGGCTTATGGGGCGAGCGATAAGCTATCCGTTGGATAGGGCGGAATCCTACCTCAAGAAGCTCAGCGAAAAAGCAACGTTTAAGCAGATCACGGTCAAGTCCACTCCGCCCCCAAACCCCTTCGACCGCCTGGACGTGAGCGAAATCCCGCCGGCCCCACCTGCCCTCCACGGCGCTGCCGCATCGCAACGTCAGTGAAAGAGTAATCCTTTTTGAAAAGGCGTTTTCCGGAGGGAAACTTTTTTGTGCAAAAAGGTTTCCACCCGGAACCCCCTTTCAAAAAACTCCCGCCTGTGGCACCCTTGCCGCCTTCGGCGCCCGAGCGCAAATACCGCGTACCAAGAATAGTTTGCGTTTGGGCACGAAATCAGAGACGCGGTGGAGGCCAGCCAGAGCGCCTTTTTGTCATTCCCGCGGACGCGGGAATCCAGGACACTAGGAATTCTTGAATCGCCAGTTCCCAAGTTGTCCGCAGGGTATCATCCTACGTTGCTTTTCGTTTGCACTTGGGGCATTGGAGGTGCGTGCCCTCCTTGGCGTTCCGTTTTTCTTCCATGATCGGCGAATCGCAGTCGGGATTGGGACATTGCTCGGAAACGGGCTTGTTCCACAGCGAATAGGCGCAGGTGGGATATCGGCTGCACGAATAGAAGGTCTTGCCGCGCCTGGAGCGACGTTGGGCAATTTCACCGGTCTTGCACTCCGGGCACGTGACACCGGTGGAGAGCGGTCGCGCGGTCTTGCACTCCGGGTACCGCGAACAGGAAAGGAACGGACCTGTTCGACCGTCCCGCATCACCATGTGTGCGCCGCAATTGGGGCACTTTTCATCCGTGGGGACTGGATCGGGGGCTTGGGCCTTTTGCGAAGAGACGTTGCGGGTGTAGTCACAATCAGGGTAAGCGGAACATCCCAGAAAGAGGCCGTACCGGCCCGATCTGAGCAGCACGCCGCGCCCGCACTGAGGGCATTCCATGCCCGTAAGGATACCCTCTCTCTTCACGTTAGTCATGTTCTGTTTGGCTGCCCGAAGGTCCGACTGGAAGGGGCTGTAAAAGTCCGCAAGTGTGTCGGACAATGACGCGTTCCCCTCCTCGATCAGGTCCAGCGATGATTCCATATCCGCGGTGAATTGAGCGCTGAGCAGGTTGGGGAAACTGTCCGCTAGAAGGCCGGCGATGAGCTTGCCTAGCAGGGTAGGCCGGAACTTCTTGTCCGTGAGATCGACGTAATTGCGCTTCTGAATTGTCGTAACGATCTCCGCGTACGTGGAAGGTCGTCCAATGCCCTTCTCTTCAAGCTCTTTGATCAGAGAGGCTTCAGTAAAGAGCGGCGGAGCTTGAGTGAAGCGCTGACGCGGCGCCATTTTGACCAAATTGAGCTTCTGGCCGGGCTTGAGCGGCGGCAAGGCTCGGTCCGCTTCCTCGTCCTGGGCGCCGTTTTCTTCCGTTGCTTCCTCTTGCTGGTACACGCGCAGGAAGCCATCGAATCTAAGGACCGATCCGCTCACGCGAAAGAGGAGGCTTCCGCATTGGATGTTCACTGTGGTCTGATCGAATATGGCCGGGGCCATTTGGCTGGCGACAAACCGATTCCAAATCAACCGGTACACGGCGGCCTGGAACTTGTCCAGGAACTGAGCCACCGTATCGGGAGTGAGGTCCAGCGAGGTGGGACGAATCGCTTCGTGGGCTTCCTGCGCGGTTTTCCTGCCCTTGTACACATGAGGCTTCTCCGGCAGGAACTGACCGCCATATGTAGCCTCGATATGGCGCCGAACGGCCTGGACAGCCTCCGGAGCTATCCTCGGGGAGTCGGTCCTCATATAGGTGATCAGACCCACCGACCCTCTCGCGCCCAGCTCCACACCTTCGTAGAGCTGCTGAGCAATCCGCATGGTTCGATTGCTGGTGAGTCGAAGCCGCTTGGACGCCTCTTGCTGCAAAGTTGACGTGATGAACGGCGGGGAGGGCTTGCGGGTCCGTTCCCGTCGCTTAACATCCGCGACCTGAAACAGGCCCTTTCCCGCGCGGGCAGCCAGGTTCGCGGCCGTTTCCCCGTCGGGGATTTCCACCCGATTGCCGTTTTCCTCAATGAGCTTTGCTTCGAACGAGGGCGGAGCGTCAGCCTCCAGAAGCGCGCCCAAACTCCAATGTTCCTGGGGAACAAAAGTCTCGATCTCTCTCTGACGGTCCACAATGAGCTTCAGCGCCACCGACTGCACTCGACCCGCGCTCAAACCGTACTGGACCTTTTGCCAGAGGAGCGGACTGAGTTGATACCCCACAATCCGATCCAGGATACGCCGGGCCTGTTGCGCGTTATATTTATCGGGATCCAGTCTGCCTGGAGACTTGATGGCCTGCTGAATGGTCTTTTCAGTCAGTTCGTTGAAGAGGACACGATAGATGCTCTCCGCAGGTTTCCCCAACTCTTCGCTCACATGCCACGCAATCGCCTCACCTTCGCGATCCGGGTCGGTGGCCAGAAAGACGCGGCGAGCGTCCTTAGCGGCTTTTCTGAGCTCCTTGACGATTTTTTCCTTTCCGGAGATCATCTCGTAATGAGGCTTGAAACCCTGTTGCACATCCACCCCGAGCACGCCGTCAGCCGGATTTTTTCTCGGTCGGGCGGCTCCTGATCCCTTTGTTCCCGCGTCTCCGCGCGGCGCGCCGGTCGGCAGGTCCTTGATATGTCCGACCGAGGCTTTCACCTCATAGCCTGGGCCCAGGTATTTTTTGATCGTTTTCGCCTTGGCGGGAGACTCAACGACAACCAGCGTCTTTTCCATCGAACCCCTTCCCCATTCCATCTTCTCGCGAGCTGAAAGAACCTCTCTGCTTCCAGAAAGGATTGGGCCTGGCGCCCCATCCGTCAAGACCATGACTGGGCGCTAAAGCAATTCGCTTTCAAACGAGTCACTTGAGAGCGGTCGAGGTTGGGGGCCTGCTTCACTACGAATGACGCAGAACCGTCAGATCTTCCTTCACCAGACCCCCAACCCGCCGCCCGCCCCATATTGCCTTTTTGAACGCAACCTGACATTACGCGGCGCGTCGCAACCTAGACCGCGGCCCTCGCAAACATCTTTCCCGGCGCCTGGCGCACCAGTCCCTTCAATTCCAGTTCCAACAATATGCCGGCGAGCTTTCCAGGCTCCATTCTCAGCGATTCGCAGAGCGCATCGATAGAGACCGGGTCCGGCTCGATTTCAGCCAGCACGCGGCGAGCGATGTCGGAAAGGCTTTCCACCTCGGCCGCGTATTGGAACAAGGGAACTTGCCGTTCAAACGAACGGGATCCGAATGTCGCATCTAAGACGTCCTGAGCGGATTCCACCAGCCCCGCGCCTTGCTTAATGAGGTGATGGCACCCCTGCGCCCTCAGGTTCAGAATGTTCCCGGGAACCGCGAACACGTCGCGATTCTGGTCGAGCGCATGTTCGGCCGTGATGAGGGAACCGCTGTTTCTGGACGCTTCGACGACCACAATCCCCCGCGAGAGCCCGGAAACGATGCGATTACGCCTAAAGAAATTGGTGGCCAAAGGCGGAATTCCGGGCCTGAACTCGGTAACGACCGCGCCCGAGGACGCAATATCCTCCATCAAGGCCGTGTTTTCTTTTGGGTATTTCACGTCAATGCCGCACCCCAGGACGCCTATGGTTCGGCCACCGGCTTTGAGAGCCGCGGCATGACAAACCGTGTCGATGCCCCGCGCGAGGCCGCTTACAATCGTCACACCCGCGGCGGCAAGATCCCGCGCCAGGGTTTCGGCTATCTCGCGACCATAGCGACTGGGATTGCGTGTGCCCACCATTGCCACCGCGCGACTGTCCTCAGGGATGATCTGCCCACGTCTGAAAAGAATCGCAGGAGGATCGTAGATGTCCTTCAGGTTGGCAGGATAATCCCGATCCCAGCGGGTGATCACTCGCGAGCGCAACCGATCGAGTGTCTCCACATCTCGCTCGATCTGGTCCCGCGCGGGAACCGATTCAGCGACAGATCGGGCCAAATTCTCGCTCAATCGCGTCCGGCGTCGGATTTCGTCCGCGCTTGCGGCCATTGCGGCCCCGGGGCTGCCAAACGCGTCGATCAGTCGGGCTATGGTCAGCGGCCCGACGCGCGGAATACGTTCCAGAGCCAACCAATCGAACAGATTATCGAGCTTCGTTGAGGGTGAATCAGTCATTCACTTGCGATTTCGGGGCGGGAGTCTGTCCTGCCGAGCGTCCACCGGCGCGAAATAATGCGAGCGCCTCACGGGTTCCGAACACCCCTCACCCCAAGCAGACCGTGTATAGGACGCTCTCTTAGCCGGCGCAGGAATGGCGCACAAATTAGATGAGCAGGAAGGGACTGTCAAGGACTTTGGATTCTTAGTCCGAAACCGTCTTCACGATGT
>Ga0194111_10002773_pt1 | contig 21156 bp, 20 predicted proteins | sample TA2KigC300mmetaG_FD_146194 | JGI IMG/M metagenome (GOLD analysis project Ga0194111, IMG submission 146194) | Freshwater microbial communities from Lake Tanganyika, Tanzania - TA2015033 Kigoma Deep Cast 300m | ecosystem: Environmental > Aquatic > Freshwater > Lake | place: Tanzania: Lake... | reverse complement strand
GTCTCCGGGTTTGTCTTTGAGGCCAGGAAGAGGGGGACAAAGGCAGGGGGTAGGCGCGGAGTATAGCAGGAGCGGGGAAATTTTTCTTCCTCCCTTTTTCTAAAAAAAGCTTGACACTGGTATAAACTGGTATTAAGCTATGTTTACCAAGATAAAGGGAGGCCAAATGGGAGCCGAAAAATTACTTACCCCGGAAGACACGGCTAAGGCTCTTTCAGTAAAGCCGGAAACCGTTAGAGAATGGCTAAGGACTGGTAAATTGAAGGGAGTAAAAATGGGCCGCCTGTGGCGAATCCGGGAAAGCGATTTAGAGGCATTTTTGAAAGGGGGTGAAAAGGAATAGCGGCAAAGAATCAGACCGGCCAAGTGTAGCAGCACCTTGACCGGCCCTAACCACAACACAAACCTTTACGGGAGGTTCATGTCATGGCTGAAAACGATTCTACCACAAAATTGAGCTTCACCTTTGAAGAAATCGGCAAGGTTAAAGCCAGCCTAATTGCTATCCGGGGCATTGGCGACTTGTTAACTGGGGCGGCGGATTCCATTCGCCACGGCCGTTATAATCTTCTCGATAGCACTCTTGAAGACATCGGGATGCACCTTGAGGACATGGCAGCCGAGGGGCTGGTGATCCTTCGTTATGATAGTGCAAAGCCCACGCCGGAGGGGGGTGAATGATGGAGCTTCAACAGAACCGGCAAGAGGCTGGCAACTGACTTGATGATTTCTTGTATGGTCAGATTTTTAAAACTATCTGGACCCCACAGGAACGAATCTCAGCTATCAGTAAGGAGTGCCGGAAAATCGCCAAAGACCTTGAATCCGGAAAAACCATCAACCCAGAGAAGATAAAGAAGCTGGCCGGTAGCTTGGCTTATTGGAATGAAAAATTTTTCCAGGCGGGGCTTAATATCCTGCTTGACCCGTTAGGGGTCTTGAAGGCGCATTGTGAAATGGCAAAGGCTACCGCTCCCCCCAAGGAAGAGCCAGCCGAGAAAGTCCCCGCAGACCCCCTTGAGCAAGGGCGGTCAGTGCTTAAATACCTGAAAACCTTACCCGGCCACTTGAATTGGTTCTTTTCTCCCGATGTCAGGGAACAGCTAAAAGAACTAAGGCCGGAAGTTATGGAAGCCCTTATCAGCGTGGAAACCGTGATTGCCGACTTCAAGCGCGACCTGGGAGCGGAAGTTGAGGCGAGGGAATAACCCACCACCAGGGGGGAGGCCGGAGCCTTCCCCCTCCATTAAGGGGAAGAACCATGGCAATCTTAGCTGAGTGCCCACAGTGTCACCGGAAACAGGCGGTCAAGAATCGAAATTGCGCCGGTTGCGATAACGACCTGGTGAAGGCCAAGCGGGGCGGCAAGGTCCGCTACTGGATTCATTACCGGGTCCCGAGTGGCAAACAGCGTTGGGAGTTTGTGAAGCTTCCCGATGGAAGACCCGGCGGCATTGAAGAAGCCAGGGCCGCAGAGGGCAAACGCAAGGCCCAAAAGAAAGAGAACCCTACCATTCTGGAAAAGGTCCCCGCCGAGCGCATGACCGTTGCCGAACTTGCCGAATGGTATCTTGAACTCAAGCCGGTTAAGAAACTTGCCTCTTACGTGAGAATCAAGCAGGGAATCGCCAATTTCAACCGGACATTCGGGGACCGCGTTGTCAGCAGCTTGAAGCCCCTGGACTTGGAAGAGTACCAGGAGAAGCGGGAAGAGGAAGGCCGGGCGGCTGCCACAATCGATATGGAAATATCCCTAGTGAAAACCATGGTCACGAAGGCGTTTGATAATGACCTGGTAGATGGCCGGACGGTCAAAGCCTTTAGGCGGGTCAAAAGGAAGCTGCGGCGGGGAGACAATGCCAGGAAGCGCACCTTGACCACAGACGAATATCTCCGGCTGGTGGAAGTGGCGGCCCCCCACCTGAAAGGGATCATCACCACGGCCTTCAACACCGGCATGAGGGCGGGGGAACTTCGGGCCTTAAGGTGGTCACATATAGACCGGGGGCATGGGGTTATCCGGCTACCGGCAGACGTGACCAAAGAGAGCCGGGCCAAGGTTATCCCCATAAACTGTCATGTTAAAAGGGTCCTGGCGGAAAATCCCCGGCGGGCTATCCACCATGATTTTGTGTTCACCTACAAGGGAAACCCCATAAGTGACAATGGCGGGTTCAAGAAGTCTTTCATCACGGCTTGCGTCAGGGCCGGAATCCCCCAAGGCCAGGAAGACCCGGAAGGAATAATCTTCCACGACATCAGGCGCACCGTCAAAACGAATATGCTGGCCGCCGGTGTAGATAAGGTCTATCGGGATACGATCTTAGGCCACAGTTTGACGGGGATGGACGTTCACTATATCTCGCCTTCGGAAGAAAACTTAAAGCAGGCCATGGCGAAATACACGGCCTGGCTGGACACTCAATTTGAAAATGTTAGTCATCTTGTTAACAATTCCAATAAAAAAGGGTAAGCCGAAGTCGGCAAACCCTTGTCATTACTGGCGCGCCCGGAGGGATTTGAACCCCCGACACACGGATTCGTAGTCCGTTGCTCTGTCCAGGCTGAGCTACGGGCGCCCATTGAACTCTATCGAGGCTCGGTTATTCGCCGTTTACCACAAATATTTATAACCCCCGTCCTAGAAAAGGTCAACCTCTTATCCCCTTGGAGAACTTGGATTCAGCCCCTTCAGCTCTGGGCGAACCGCCGGCTCGTCCCCGCTGGCCCCGGCAAAAGCCTGCGGTGACAGTTTAAAGGCGGGGAAAAATGGCATCGGTCAAAACCAACTTATCGGCAATTCCCTGAGAAATGCTTGACAATCGGGGAGTTAGTTGTTAATTAAACCAGATATTTAGCAATCTTCAGGGGAGGTGGGAAACAGCCGGAACTTGGGCGAGGTCCAAGAAGGGCGTGGTGAAGCCGTGCCCCAGGTTAACGGGCGAAGGTATTCAGCCCTGAGCCCATAACGCGGGACTTGCGGTTACGCGGCGTTTCGCTCCGGTTTCCAACCATCTTTTAAAGGAGAGGCGTAAATGACTTTTCAGGAAGTATTGATGACCCTGGAGCGCTTCTTTGCGGACCGGGGCTGCATCATCGTGCAGCCTTACGACATCGAAGTGGGCGCCGGGACTTTCAGCCCCCACACCCTGCTCCGGGCCCTGGGGCCGGAGCCCTGGAACGTGGCCTACGTGGAGCCCTCCCGGCGTCCCACGGACGGCCGCTACGGGGAAAACCCCAACCGCCTCCAGCACTACTACCAGTACCAGGTGATCATGAAGCCCTCTCCCAAGGATATTCAGGAGATCTACCTGGACAGCTTGCGGGCTTTGGGAATCGATCCCCTGGACCATGACATTCGCTTCGTGGAGGACGACTGGGAGTCCCCCACCCTGGGGGCCTGGGGCCTGGGCTGGGAAGTGTGGCTGGACGGCATGGAGATCACCCAGTTCACCTATTTTCAGCAGTGCGGCGGCATCGACCTGGACCCCATCAGCGCCGAACTGACCTACGGCCCCGAGCGCATCGCCATGTACCTCCAGGGGGTGGAGAGCGTCTTCGACCTGAAGTGGACCGATAACATCACTTACGGCGAAGTGCACCACAAGGGTGAAGTGGAGTGGTCGGTGTACAATTTCGAGCAGGCCGACGTGGACATGCTCTTCCGCCTCTTCGACATGTACGAAAAGGAATCCATGCGTCTGGCGGAGTTGAAGCTGGTGTTGCCGGCCTACGACTACTGCCTGAAGTGCTCCCACACTTTCAACGTGCTCAACGCCCGGGGAGCCATCAGCGTGGCGGAACGGGCCAGTCTCATCGGCCGGGTGCGGAACCTGGCCCGCCTGGCCGCGGAAGGATACCTGAAACAGCGGGAAGAAATGGGGTTTCCGTTGTTGAAAAAATAGTGAGCAGTAAGCAGTGAGCAGTGAGCAGTTAAAGAAGAGGCCAGGTTTGCTGAAAGCCAATAGATAATAGCCCTTTCCCCAAAAGAGGCTTATCGCGAGGACAGCTAATGGGAAGCGAGTTGCTGCTGGAGATTGGCACCGAAGAGATCCCGGCCCGGTTTATTCCCCCGGCGCTGGAGGAAATGGCCGTTTCGTTTCGCAGCCTGATGGCCCACGAGCGCATCGGGGTGGGAAAAATCGTCACCTGGGGCACTCCCCGGCGCCTGGCCCTGGTGGCCCAAGACGTGGCTCCGGTCCAGGCGGAATTGAGCGCCGAAATCTTGGGGCCGCCCAAGGCCGTGGCCTTTGACGCCGAAGGCCGGCCCACCGCCGCGGCCCTGGGCTTTGCCAAGAATCAGGGCGTGGCGGTGGGCGACCTCATTGAAGTGGAGACCCCCAGGGGAGTTTACCTGGCGGTGAGCAAGACCGCGCCGGGGCGGCCCACCGGGGAGCGCCTGAAGGAGCTTCTGCCAAGCTTCATTTTGGGCCTCAGCTTTCCCAAGTCCATGCGCTGGGGGTCCCTGGCCACCACTTTCGCCCGGCCCATCCACTGGGTCCTGGCCCGCCTGGGGGGGGAGGTTATTTCCTTCCCCGTGGCGGACGTGGTGAGCGGCGGGGTGACTTACGGCCACCGGTTCCTGGGGCCCCAGGCCATGGAGGTGGACGATTCCACGGCCTACGTGGCGGCCCTGGGGCTGGCCCACGTCGTCGTGGACCCCGCCGCCCGTCGGGCCCAACTGGAGGAGGAATTAACCCGGGCCGCGGCCCGGGTGGGCGGCGAGGTGGTCCCCAATCCGGGGCTGGTGGAGGAGAACACCTTTCTGGTGGAATATCCCTCGGTGGTCATGGGGACCTTTGAGGACAAATTTCTGGCCCTGCCCGACGAAGTGCTCATCACTTCCATGCGGGAGCACCAGCGCTATTTTTCCCTGAGAGGCAAAGACGGCCGCCTCCTGCCGCACTTTCTGGCGGTGAACAATACCCTGGCCCGGGACCCGGAACTGGTGGCCCGGGGCCACGAGCGCGTCCTGCGGGCCCGCCTCAGCGACGCCATGTATTTTTACCAGGTGGATCAGAAAGTTAAGTGCGAGGAACGGGTGGAAGAACTGAAAGGGGTGGTGTACCACTCCCTCCTGGGCACGTCTTATGAAAAGATGGAGCGCTTCCGGGAGGTTGCGGGCTATCTGGCCCGGGAGCTGGCCCCTGGCCAGGAGGACGCGGTGCGCCGGGCCGCCCTCCTGTGCAAGGCCGACATCGTCACCGATATGGTGGGCGAATTCCCCAGCCTTCAGGGCATCATGGGCCGTCAGTATGCCAAAATCTTCGGGGAGCCGCCGGAAGTGGCGGAGGCCATATTCACCCATTATCTCCCCCGGCACGCGGACGACGAACTGCCTGGGGACCTCCCCGGCGCCCTGGTGGGCATGGCGGACCGCATGGACACCATCTGCGGCATCTTCGGGGTGGGCCTCATCCCCACCGGGGCCGCGGACCCTTACGGCTTGCGCCGCCACGCCCTCTCCATCATCCGCATTCTCCGGGCCTTGGACCTGCACCTGGACCTGACGGCCTTCGTGTGGCAGACCCTGGAGCTGCTGAAAGACAAGATCAGCCGCAACCCGGAAGACACCGCCCTGGAGGTATTGGATTTCTTCCAGACCCGGCTCCAGCACCTGCTGCTGGCCGAAGGATTCGAGAATGAGACGGTGACTGCGGTTCTGGCCGCAGGCTGCCGGGATGTGGTGGAGGCCATGGACAAGGTCAAGGCCCTGGAGGAAGTGCGGCAAAGTCCCGAATTTCCGGCCCTGGCGGTGGCCTTCAAACGGGTCATCAACATCTCCCGGGGGACGGCAGCCGGGGAGGTGGATCCGCTGCTGTTCGAATACCCGGAAGAAAGGCAACTTTACGAGGCCGCGGGCCTTATGGAAACGGAAGTGGAGGCGGCCCTGGGCAAGCGGGACTATCTGGCGGCCTGCCAGGCCCTGGCCAGGCTCAGAGGACCGGTGGATGCCTTGTTCGATAAGGTCCTGGTGATGGCCGAAGATGAAAAGGTGCGCCGCAACCGCCTGGCTCTGCTGGAGCACATCAGCGGCACCTTCCTGATGATGGCGGATTTCTCCAAGATTACCACGGCTTAGGCGATGCGTTCAGGCCGCCAAAAAGTTAAAATATTACGGTAACGCAGCCAAAAGGGCGGGCCGCCGGCTCGCCCTTATCTGTGCAGGCCGAAGTAGATGCAGAATAGCCGCCCTGCTGTTCCACATAGGGGCGCGGCGGGCCGCGCCCTGTAGGGGCTCCCAACCCGCAAAAGGGGCTGGCAAGGCGGGGCATAAAGCCCCGACTTGCCAGCCAGTTTCCCTCCTCTTAAGAGGTTGGGGGAGGGAGATTGAGGGAAGGGGCAAGGGTCGGCGACCCCCGGCCCCCTCCCTCAACATTACTTTTTCAGAGATCTCCTAACGGTTATGAAAACCTATCCCATCTTCGCCCTTATTGACGGCAAGCCCTGCCTGGTGGTGGGCGGCGGCGCGGTGGGGGAGCGGAAAGTCCTGGACCTTTTGGCGGCCGGGGCCAAGGTGACGGTGGTGAGCCAAACCCTCACCCCCTATTTGGAGAAGCTCGCCGGCCGGGGTGAAATCCGCTACCTGGAAGGCGGCTTCACGCCGGACCACCTAAACGGCATGGCCCTGGTCATGGGCGCCACCAACGACCCCCGGGTCAACGCCCAAGTGAGCGCCGCGGCTCAAGAACGTGGCATCTGGGTCAACATCGCCGACGCCCCGGAGCTGTGCACCTTTATCGTGCCGGCCCAGGTGCGCCGGGGGGACCTCATCGTGGCCATCAGCACCGGCGGGGCCAGCCCCGCGTTGGCCCGGCGGCTGCGCGAGGAATTGGAGCGGAGCTTCGGCCCGGAATACGGCCCCTATCTCGCCCTGCTCCAGGAGGTGCGGGAAGGCGTCCTGGCCGTCCGCCGGGGCCACCAGGACAATGCCGCCCTGTTTCTCCGGCTGGTGGACAGCCCCTTGCAGGAAGCCCTGGCCCAGGGGGACCGGGACCGGGTGGGCCATATCCTGGAAGAGGTATTGGGAGAAATTATTCCTTTATCGGTTTTGGCCGATTTGGTGGATAAGGCGTTCAGTAATCAGTGATCAGTGACCAGTGATCAGTGATTGCTGGTTAATTTCAACCATAGCTTGCCGCGCGATCTTCTGTTCAATAAAAGATTAACTGTCTGAATAATTTGCCTTTTTATATCAACCATCAGCCATTGGTTTAATCCGGGTTTACCCCGAGCCTCTTGCAAAAGTCATGGTCAAAAGCGGAATCAACGATATTGGGTCGGTTCCCTCCCCCTTGAGGGGGGAGGGTAAGGGTGGGGGTGGCAAAAATAATTTGTATTATCCCATAGTTATACCCCCCCCTAGCCCCCTCCCCCCGTGGGGAGGGGGAATAGAAGCCGGGACCGGTTTTGCTAAATTTTTGCAAGAGCCTCCATCATATTGGGATTGAGAAGCTTTATTAAAACTCGAAACTTGAAACTCGAAACTTGAAACTTGATGACATCGTAAAAAGTCAAATCTCGTTCCCAAGCTGAGCTTGGGTAATAAACGGCTCATCAAAATGGGACAGCTAATATGCTGGATTGATTAGCAAAGCTAAGCTTTGCATCTATCTGGGTTCCCAAGCTCAGCTTGGGGACCAGATGGTTTGGCTGCCGATGCCGGTCTATTGGACTATTTACGAATCCATCAAAACTTGAAACTTGAAACTCGAAACTTGAAACTCAAAACTCAAAACTCAAACTTGAAACTCGAAACTCAAAACTCGGCACAGGTGGTCTGAATGGCAGAACCGTTATATAGCATGAGCATCAGCCGGCTGGCCCCCATCCTGGGCCGGGGAGAGGTCTCCCCGGTGGAGGTGACGGAGCAGTTTCTGGAGCGCATCGGCCGGTTGGATGAGAAGATCCATGCTTACCTGACGGTGGACGCGGACGGCGCCCTGGCCCAGGCCCGGAACGCGGAAGCCCGCCGGCGGGAGGGTGAAGCCACTACGTTGACCGGAATTCCCCTGGCCCTGAAAGACGTGCTGGCCACCCAGGGTCTTCGCACCACCTGCGCCTCCCGCATCCTGGAAAATTTCGCGCCGCCTTTTGACGCCACGGTGTGCGCCCGGCTGCGGCAGGCCGGGGCCGTGTTCCTGGGCAAAGTCAACATGGACGAATTCGCCATGGGTTCCTCCACGGAGAACTCCGCCTTCGGCGTAACCCACAACCCCTGGCGCCGGGATCACATTCCCGGAGGGTCCAGCGGCGGGGCCGCCGCGGCGGTGGCCGCGGACCTGTGCACCGCGTCCCTGGGGTCCGACACCGGCGGCTCCATCCGCCAGCCCGCGTCCCACTGCGGGGTGGTGGGGCTGAAGCCCACTTACGGCCGGGTCTCCCGCTACGGGCTGGTGGCCTATGCCTCGTCCCTGGACCAGATCGGCCCTGTCACCAAGGAAGTCCGGGACGCGGCCATCCTCCTCCAGGCCATTGCCGGTCAGGACCGCCGGGATTCCACCTCGGTCCCGGCGCCTGTGCCCGACTACCAGGAGGCCCTGGGCCAGGACGTCCGGGGGCTTAAGATCGGCGTCCCCAAAGAATATTTCGGAGAAGGGCTGGACCCGGACGTCCGGGAGGCCGTGGAGGCGGCCCTGAAAACCCTGGCCTCCCTGGGCGCGGACCTGGTGGAGGTGAGCCTACCCCACACCGAGTACGCCGTGGCCACCTATTACGTGGTGGCGGTGGCCGAGGCCTCCTCCAACCTGGCCCGCTACGACGGGGTGAAGTATGGGGTGCGCCGGGAAGGCCGCAACCTCATGGAAATGTATTATAACACCCGGGCCTCGGGGTTTGGGGCCGAGGTGCGCCGCCGCATCATGCTGGGGACCTATGCCCTGTCCGCGGGGTATTATGAGGCATACTATAAGAAGGCCTCCCAGGTGCGCATGCTGATCCGCCGGGACTTTGACGCGGCTTTTAATAAGTGTGCTGCCATCGCCGCGCCGGTGGCGCCCACCCCGGCCTTTCGCATCGGGGAAAAAATTGACGATCCCCTGACCATGTACCTGTCGGACATCTTCACCATCTCGGCGAACCTGGCGGGCATTCCCGGAATCTCCGTGCCCTGCGGGTTCAGCAGTTTGGGGCTGCCCATCGGCTTGCAGATTCTGGGGCCGCCCTTCGGGGAGCCGGTGGTCCTTCAGACGGCCTACGCTTTTGAGCAGGCCACGGTCTTTCATAAGCGCAAGCCGGATTTTTAATATTAATAGCGAATTTCACTTAGAATTAATGAATTGTAGCGTGATTTATCACGCCCGCCTTTCGGGCCCAATAAATTCCGCCAGTGCATCAATGCCTTTTCCATGGAATCCGGAATGAGAGGATCAATAACAGGTTTCAGGGGTTTAATGGTATGAATTGTAAGCCTGGGAAATATTACTGGATTTTGATACTAATCACCGCCGTCAGCCTGGTTTTGGGGAAAACCCCAGCGGGGCTGGCCCAGGAAAACAACGGCCGCCTCACCATGCAGCAGGCCATTGATACCGCCTTGAGAGAACACCCTTCCTTGAAGGAGTCCCGGGAAAGAGTGGCCGCGGCCCAATACCAGATCGGGGCGTCCCGGGCCGCGTACCTGCCGCAGCTCAGTTACACCGGCAATTTCCTTTACGGCAATGCCTTTCCTTCGGGGGAGGGGCCCACGGGGGGCACTCCCGGGGTAGGGGCCGGAAGCATCGGGGGCAAGACCACGGACTTCTATACCAGCCGGTTCTCCTTTACCCAGCTGGTTTATGATTTCGGCAAGACCCCGGGCCAGATCGACCGGTCCCGGGCCACCTTTCACCAGACCCGGGAAGATTACTCCGGCAACCGGCAGCGGGTGGTGCTGGACGCCCGCAGCGCTTATTATGCTAATCTGGCGGCCCAGCGGGCCGTGAAGGTGGAACAGGAGAACGTGGCCCAAAACCAGACCCTGCTGAAACAGGCCCAGGGGTTTTATAACGTGGGGCTGCGGGCCAAGATCGACGTCACCAAGGCGGAAGCCAACCTTTATGACGCCGAGGCCAGCCTCATTCGGGCCAAGAACTTCGCGGACCTGTCCCGGGTCACCCTGATGAACGCCCTGGGACTGAAGACCTGGCCCTATAAGGAGTTGGAGGACGTCCTGGACGTCACCCCCACTCCCCTTTCTTTGACGGAGCTGAAAGCCCAGGCCCTGCAGCAGCGCCCGGAACTTTTGAGAAACCGCTACCAGCAAGACTCCGACCAGGCCGCCCTGAGAGTGGCCCGGGCGGGCTATTTCCCCACGTTCAGCACCTTGGCCGCCTATGGTTGGTCAAGCCCCAACGCGCCTTTCTCCAGCGGCGCGTTTGACAACAACTCCTGGTGGGTGGGCGCGGGGTTGACCTGGCCGGTATTTGACGGCTTGCTCACTTATCATAACGTGAGAGTGGCCCGGTCCAACATTCAGGCCACCTTGGCCGGCGGCGAGGTCCTGCGCCAGGATGTGGGCAAGGAAGTGGAACAGGCCTACCTTGACCTGAAATCGGGCTGGGAACTCGTCCGGGCCACCAAAAAGGCCCTGGAGTCAGCCCGGGAAAACTTCCGCCTGGCCCAGGGGCGGTACCAGGTGGGGGTGGGCTCCATCATCGAGGTCACCGACGCCCAGGTGCAGCTTTCCCGGGCGGAATTGCGCCAAGTCCAGGCCCTGTACGATTACAAGGTGAACGAGGCCCGCCTGGATAAGGCCATCGGCAAGGGGTTTTGAGTTTCGAGTTTCGAGTTTTAAGTTTTTATTTTGTTAAGGTGGGGTTATCCACCTGATTCCAGGAAGCAATTTGCCAGTTCATGGTGCCAAATGTGGCTTCCCTAAACTCGAAACTCGAAACTACCAGACGCCGTGCTCCGTGAGGCGTCGGGAAAAATCTTCGGGATCGGTGAAGTGCCAGGCCACCAGGCCGTGCTCTCGGGCGGCTTCCACGAAGGGAAGCTTGTCATCTACGAACAGGCAGCGCTCCGGAGGGCCCCCCATTTCCTGGATGAGGGCCTGGTAAATGCCGGGCTCGGGCTTGCGGCAGCCCACCGCGAAAGACAGGACAAAGCGGCGGATGTGCCGCAGCAGGGTAAAACGCTCCTTAATGTAGTGAAAATGTAAGGGATTTGTGTTAGATAGCAGGTAAAGAGGGTAGCGGGCCGCCAGGCGGGCCACCGCTTCTTCCATGCCCTCCATAGGGTCGAAAATCTCGCTCCACAACTGGCAGAAAAGAGGGTAGGGGAGGTCCAGGCCGAGATGGCCCTTGATTTTCTCATAAAATTCCCGGGAGGACAGGCTGCCGGTGTCATAGCCCGGTTCCAGTCCGGAGTCGAACACCGCGGCGTAAACCTCCCGGGGGGATAGGGGCAGTAATTCCGCCAGCCCGGTGCAGAACCGCAGGTGGTCCACCTTGACCAGGACGTTTCCCAGGTCCAGGGCGATGGCGGCGAGATCGAGTCTTTGCCGAAACATATTGTGGAATTGTCTTAAATGGTATTAATAATATTCTAATGAGGCTCTTGCAAAAATTTGGCAAAACCGGTTCCGGCTTCTATTCCCCCTCCTCACGGGGGGAGGGGGCTAGGGGGAGGGGGACGAAGCCGTTTGTAACTACTGGATAATACAAATTATTTTTGCCACCCCCACCCTAACCCTCCCCCCTCGAGGGGGGGGAACCGACCCAATATCGTTGATTCCGCTTTTGACCATGACTTTTGCAAGAGGCTCTAATATTTTACATTTTTTGAGAGAGGCAGAGAAGGCCATGAGCTATCCTCGACTGCAAATTTTGACTATTGATGAATTACTGGCGGGTAAAAAGTTAGATTATCCCCGCTGGGCCCCCAATGCCACTTTTAAGAAAGCACCGAGGCAACGCAAAGAACCGATGGGAAAAAAACAGCAGAATAATCTTATTTAATTAATCTTAGACCATTTTCTCCTTCAAGTGCAACAAATTTAATCTGTAACTTATTGATAATCCATAATTATCTTTACCGATAACCGAAGACCGAAAACCGAAAACCGTATTAAAGGGGTGGGGGATGGGCGTTTGGGGGAGGGGGCCAGGGGTTCCCACAGGCTGGAAAGCCTGTGCTACCAACCCCTGGCCCCTTCCCCCCAAAAATTCAAACCCCAAACTCCAAGGAGGCGACCCATGGCCCGGGCCGGCAGCTGGATTATAGTCCTGGTCTTTTTGGCGGGTGTTCTGGGGGCCGGAGTTTTCTGGGTGTACGGCCCTTATCACCAGCGAGTGGTGGCCCAACAGGTGGCGGAAATCATGAAAGGCCACCCCGTGGGCGTGGAAGTGACCAAAGGGTCCCCGGCGGACCTGAAGGCCGCGCCGTCCCAGGCCCTGGGGGCGCGGTTCCAGATGCTGGCCGACGGGAAACGCGTCTTTCTGGTGGACCTGCGGGAAGGCCGAGCGTGGCGGTATTACCACCACACCAAGGAAGGCGGTTATGCCAAGGAAGATGAAGGATTTCTGCCGGTTGCCATGTTTTTTGGCGGTAAAAAGCATTACAGCGCCGGGGATATTGACGCCACGGCCCGGCCTCCGGAGCCGCCGGCGCCCAAGGGGGAGAAAAAGGCCAAATGATCCGCCGCCTGGTGTGGGGGGACCTGGCCTGGGCCGCCTTCATCCTGGGTCTGGGTGTTATTTTTGGTCTGGCGTCCCACTGGAACCTGGTGCGCCTGTCTTTTAAGGGAGAATTGACGCAATACCTGGATAAGGAGCGGACCGCCCGGCGGGAGATCAGGTTTCAAGGCGTCAAGACCCTGAACCTGGCCCAGGCGCATGAGATTTTCCAGCAGGGCCAGGCCTTGTTCCTGGACGCCCGCAAACCCGAGGAGTATGAGGAACTCCACATTCCCGGGGCCGTCAATCTCCCTCCCGAGATGCTGGAGAAGGAAGGCGCCGGGGCCCTGGAAGGAATTGCCCAGACCCGGGTAATCGTGGTTTATTGCAGCCAGGTCCAATGCGACGCGGCTCTCACGGTGGCGGAAAAACTTCAGTCCCTGGGTTATAAAGAGGCCGCGGCCTTCCTGGCGGGCTTTAACGCCTGGGACCAGGCGGGTTACCCGGTGGATACCGCTAAGTAGGGGTCAGGGGTCAGGGGTCAGAGGTTAGGGGTCAGAGGTTAGGGATCAGAGGTTAGGGGTCAGGGAATAGGGAATAGGGAATAGGAAATAGGAAATAGGAAATACTTATATCATGGTTAGCATACCGAAGACCGAAGACCGAAGACCGAAAACCATTAAGCCGAAAACCGAAAACCGAAAACCGAAAACCATAATCCTTCGACTACTGGAAATTGTGTTGGGAGGGGTATTTCTATACGCCGGGGCGCTGAAGCACCTCTATCCCCAGGAATTCGCCGAGGCCATCCTGGCGTACCAACTCCTGCCCCATGGCCTGGTGGGGGCCGCGGCGGCCGTCATCCCCTGGACGGAGTTGGCTGCCGGCCTGTTCCTATTCTTCGGGCTGAAACGGCGGAGCTGTCTTTTGATTCTGGCCTTATTGGCCGGGGCCTTCATGGTGGTCCTGTTAATCACCATGGCCCGGGGCCTGAAGATCGACTGCGGCTGCGGGCTGTTCTCCTCCCGGGAAGTGGGGGTGGGCGCAGTGCTAATCGATGCCGTTTTCCTCATCTGGGCATCGGGACTATATTGGCTGGAGCTGAGAGCAGTGAGCAGACCATAGGAAGCGTTCACCGCACCATGCTGACAGGTAGCCTTTGCAATGGTGCGTAAAACGCACCCTGCATGAAACCTAAGACCCGAAAAATGGCCCGATACTTCAACTTTTACGATCCCCTGGAAAAACGGTACATCTTCAACAGCTTCCTGGTGGTGGCGGCCCTGGCGGAGGTGCTCATCCTGGTCTTCACCCTCATCTGGCAGATGGACGAAGGCCTCTTCGGCGGGGAGGTCCGGGTGGTGCCCTTCCCCTGGAAAGAATACCTGCTGGCCAGCTTCACCGCGCCCATCGCCCTCCTTTTTATTTTCGGTCTAATTGTTCAGGGTTTTGAAATGCTGGGGGGGGAAGAGGCCTCGGGGAAGCCCTCAGCGGCCGGCGGCAAGAAGGGACGGATCCGCTATTTTCTGGGCCTGCTGGCCTTGCTGGCTTTCCTGGTCCTGCTGTTCAAGGGCGGTTTGGTCCTGGAGCTGTTGACTTCCGGGATCAAAGCCCTGGGTCTGGGCGGCGCCTATCTTCTCGTGGGCCTGATGACCCTGTCGCTCCTCTATTTGCCCCTGCGCCTGATGCTGCGCTACCGCCTGCAAAAAAAAGCCATGGAATACCAGTACCTTCTGACCATGGCGGAAAAACACGGGGTGGCCGTTGTGGACCCGCGCCAGGCGACCCTGGCCCAGCCGCCGGGGCCGGAGCAAAACCTGTTGGATGCCGCGCCTCCCTCCCTTCCGGACCCCGGTCTGAAAAAGACAGGGATTGCCTGAATGATTAAAGGAAAGATTGGGTCGCCCCCTAATACGGTTTTCGGTTTTCGGTCTTCGGTTTTCGGTAAAGATAATTACGGATTATCAATAAGTTACAGATTAAGTTTGTTGCACTTAAAAGAGAAAATGGTATAAAATATATCTTTTCTTCATGAAATGGGCAATTCCCGGCGCCAAGTCCCGCGCTGCAAACCTTATCCGGGAAACTGCCCCAAGCCGCCAAATCAAACAACCCCCATGCACCTCGGCGACCGTCAAAATTTAATGGGGCGGGAAGGACCTGGTCAACAGCTAATAACTGGATAATACAGGCAGAAGTGAAGCAGGAAAGAAATACCGATTAACTTGTGAAAATTTTCCTTTACAGGGCTGGCAATCTAGGATATTAATGGGCAATTCAATCCAGAGGTATGCATTCAGGAGAGAAACGGGAAAAAGGAGGTGATGTGGACACCGCCGGCTGTAAGCATAACTCCCTATAATAATTAAGGAAATATTACACATCAGGAGGTTGACGAATGGATATTATGACTTTTGCTTTAATCTGTGGCGCCGTAGGCGTAGCCTATGGTCTGTTCACCACCACCTGGGTCCTGAAACAGGACGCCGGCTCTCCGCGGATGCAGGAAATCTCCGACGCGGTGAAAGAGGGGGCCAACGCCTTCCTGAACCGGCAGTACAAGACCGTGGCCGTGGTGGGCGCGGTGATCTTCGTACTGCTCTTCGGCCTGGGCAAATACACCGCCATCGGCTTTATCATCGGCGCGTGCGGCTCCGCCATAGCCGGATATGTAGGCATGTACGTGTCGGTGCGGGCCAACGTGCGCACCGCCCAGGCAGCCTTTACCAGCATGGCCCACGCCCTGAAAGTTTCCTTCCGGGGCGGATCGGTCACCGGCTTGCTGGTGGTGGGTCTGGCCCTGCTGAGCGTGGCCGGCTATTACAAGTTCCTGATGGCGGTTGATCCCAAGGAAGCCATGCACGCCCTCATCGGCCTGGGCTTCGGCTGCTCCCTGGTGTCGGTCTTTGCCCGGTTGGGCGGCGGCATCTACACCAAGGCGGCGGATGTGGGCGCCGACCTGGTGGGCAAGGTGGAAGCCGGCATCCCCGAGGACGACCCCCGGAACCCCGCGGTCATCGCCGACCAGGTGGGTGACAATGTGGGGGACTGCGCCGGCATGGCCGCGGACCTCTATGAAACCTATGTGGTGACGGTAGTGGCCGCCATGCTGCTGGCCTACACCATCTACGGCCCCGGCTCGCCTGCCATTCTCTTCCCCATGGTCATCGGTGGCGTGTCCATCATCGCCTCGGTCATCGGCACCTACTTTGTCCGGTTGGGAAAAACCCAGTATATCATGGGCGCCCTCTACAAGGGTCTCATTGTAGCCGGGGTTCTGGCCACCATCGCCTTCTATCCCCTGGCCAACAAGTTCATGGCGGGGGTGGCGGCCAAGGCCGTGGGCACCGCTCCGGGGTTCGTGATTCCGCCCTTTAACGTCTTTCTGCTGGCGGTCATCGGGGTGATCCTCACCGGGCTCATCGTGGCCATCACCGAATACTTCACCTCCAAGAGCTTTCAGCCGGTGAAGTCCATCGCCTTTTCGTCCACCACCGGCCACGGCACCAACGTCATCCAGGGTCTGGCCATCTCCATGAAATCCACCGCCCTGCCGGTGCTGGTCATCGTGCTGGCGATCCTGGCGGCCTTCAAACTGGGGGGCGGGCAGGCCAGCCCGGGCACCGGTCTCTACGCCATTGCGCTCACCGCGGTGGCCATGCTCTCCATGACCGGCATCGTGGTGGCCATTGACTCCTACGGGCCCATCACCGACAACGCCGGGGGCATCGCCGAAATGGCCGAACTGCCGGAGGAGATCCGCAACATCACCGATCCCCTGGATGCGGTGGGCAACACCACCAAGGCGGTGACCAAGGGATACGCCATCGGCTCCGCGGGTCTGGCGGCCTTGGTGCTCTTCGCCGAGTACTCCCGGTCCTTCCCCGGGGTCATGAGTTTTGAGTTGGCCGATCCCCGGGTGCTGGCCGGCCTGTTCATCGGCGGCCTGCTGCCCTACCTCTTCGGCGCCCTGTGCATGGAGGCCGTGGGTAAGGCCGCGGGCGGCGTGGTGGAGGAAGTGCGCCGCCAGTTCCGGGAAATCCCCGGCATCATGGAAGGCACCGCCAAGCCCGAATACGGCACCTGCGTGGACATCGTCACCAAGGGCGCGCTTCGCCAGATGATGGTCCCGGCTTTGATCCCGGTGCTGGCCCCCATCGCCGTGGGCTTCACCCCGGGTTTGGGTCCCGTGGCCCTGGGCGGCATGCTCATCGGCTCCATCGTCACCGGGCTGTTTTTGGCCATCGCCATGACCTCCGGCGGCGGCGCCTGGGACAACGCCAAGAAGGCCATCGAAGACGGCCTCTACGGCGGCAAAGGCTCCGATGCCCATAAGGCCGCGGTCACCGGCGACACCGTGGGCGACCCCTACAAGGACACCGCCGGCCCGGCCATGAACCCCATGATCAAGGTGGTGAACATCGTGGCCCTGTTGATCGTGCCGTTGCTCATCGGGAAGTAATGTAACTTAGCCGCAGATTAACGCGGATAAACGCAGAAACACCAAAAGCCGGCCCCCCAAAAGGGGCCGGCTTTTTCAGTTTTAAGTTTTCAGTTTTAAGTTTCTTCAGGGGGGATAGGTTTCCCGACGGTGGAAAACAAATCACCGCTCGAAATTTGTGGTAAAATACCCTTATTAAAAGGTCCCATAACACGTCGGGGCGGTTCGCGCACCGCCCCTGCAAGGGGAAAAGCCTTTATGACCGTTCAGGAACTTTTAAAAGAGAAGCGCCAAGAAATCCTGGCCATCGCCGCCAAACACGGGGCCTACAATGTCCGGGTCTTCGGGTCCGCGGCCCGGGGGGAGGCGGACGAGGCCAGCGACGTTGATATTCTGGTGGAGTTGGAGCCGGAGAGGAGCCTCCTTGATCTTGGCGGGTTATTAGTGGAGCTGGAGAATCTATTGGCCCGAAGAGTGGATGTTGTCACCGAAAAAGGGCTAAGAAAACGGATTCGTGAACGGGTGCTCCAAGAAGCGGTGCCGGTATGAGAGATGACCGGGAAAGACTGCGGGATATCCTTGAGGCCATAAGCAATATTGAAAAATACGCTGCCCAAGGGAAGGCCGCCTTCGAACAAGAAGAACTTATCCAGACGTGGTTCCTGCGCCATCTGCAAATCATCGGGGAAGCTTCACGGGCTTTGTCCGAAGATGTCAGACAGAGGCACCCCGACCTAGCCTGGTCGAAAATCATCGGCATGCGCAATATCTTGGTGCACCATTACTTTGACATGGACTTGCCCATCGTGTGGAATGCGGTGGAAAAAGAACTGCCGGCGTTAAAACGGCAGGTTGCCGCCATCCTCCAGAAATTGGGAGGGGCGTAAATGGACGCTTGGAAGAACCAGCTTTTTTTCGGGGACAACCTGGAGATTTTAAGGAGCGGGCGGATTCCGGTGGAGAGCGTGGACCTGATTTATCTCGACCCGCCCTTCAATTCCAAGGCCACCTATAACATTTTGTTCGCGGAAAAGTCCGGGGAGAAGTCCGCGGCCCAGATCACCGCGTTCGACGATTTCTGGCAATGGGATGCGACCTCCGCCGCCCATTACCATGAACTGGTGACCGAAGGCCCCCAAAAACTTTCCGCCCTGGTTCAGGCGCTGCGCAGCTTCTTGGGAACCAACAATATGATGGCGTATCTCACCGAAATGGCCATCCGCCTGGTGGAGATGCACCGGGTCCTGAAACCCACGGGGAGTTTGTATTTGCACTGCGATCCCACGGCGAGTCATTATATCAAGTTGCTTTTGGATGCAATATTTGGTCCCAAAAATTATCGCAACGAAATTTCTTGGAAACGTACTGGGGCGCACGGGAGCGCAAGAAGATATGGTCCTATTCACGACGTGATTTTTTTCTATTCTAAGACAGATCGGTTCATTTGGAATAATCCAAAGACTTCGCACGATCAAGATTACATTTCCAAACATTTTCGGCTCATAGAACCTGGAACCGGTAGGTTATTCCAAGCCATTTTCCTTACTGGGGCTGGTGTGAGAAAAGGTGAAAGTGGAAAACCATGGAAAGGCATTAACCCAACTTCAGTTAAAAGACATTGGGCTTTGCCGGCAAATATATTATCAGGAATAGGAATTGAGGGCGGCACGACTCAAGAAAATCTTGACGCGTTGGAAGCCGCAGGTCGTATTTTTTGGCCCCAAAAATCCGGTGGTACTCCACGGCTTAAGTTTTACGCGGACGAGCTTGAAGGAGCCGCCTTGCCAGATGTATGGACCGATATTAATCCAATTTCCGCTCATGCCAAAGAACGCCTGGGCTATCCCACCCAGAAGCCCGAGGCCCTGTTGGAGCGCATCATCCTGGCTTCCTCCAACGAGGGCGACATCGTCTTCGACCCCTTCTGCGGCTGCGGCACTACGGTCAACGTGGCCGAGCGCCTGCACCGCCGCTGGATCGGCATCGACATCACCCACCTGGCCATTGCGCTGATCAAGAAACGCCTTCATGACTCATTCGGCCCGGAGTTGGCCCCTTATGAGGTTATCGGCGAACCTGCCGACGCCACCTCTGCCGCGGCCCTGGCGGAGCAAAACCGCCACCAGTTCGAGTGGTGGGCCTTGGGTATGGTGGAAGCCGCCCCGGCCCAGGACAAGAAAAAGGGCGCGGACAAGGGGGTGGACGGGGTGCTCTATTTCCAGGAAAAGGACGACGGCCCGTACCACAAGGTCATCGTCCAGGTGAAAAGCGGCCACGTGGGCGCGCCCCAAATCCAGCAGTTGAAAGGGGCCATGGAGCAGGAGAAAGCGGCCATGGGCGCGTTCATCACCCTCAAGCCGCCCACCAAACCCATGAAAGACGAGGCCCTGAGCGCAGGTTATTATAAATCGGAGCAGTTTCCCGAACTCCGCTTTCCTCGGCTGCAAATCCTCACCATCGCCGAGTTGTTCGCCGGGAAACAGTTGGAGTATCCCCGCTGGGTCCCCCCCAAGACCTTCAAGAAGGCGGTGCGCCGGCGCAAGGGCCCCAACCCCGGGGAGAAGCAGGGGGAGTTGTTGTAAACCTTTATCTCTCGCAAAGACGCCAAGGCGCCAAGAAAGTTTATGAAGCAGGGCGCAGCCGATTTTGATAACCTATGAAGACAAAGACTGAAGACCGAAGACCGAGGACCGAAAACCGAAAACCGTCTTTAAGATGCCGCGCACCTTATACCGCTACCTGATCCTGGAAATCCTGCCGCCCTTCGCGGTGAGCCTGTTGGCCTTCACTTCCATAATATTCTTGGGAAGGCTGATGCGCATGACCCAGATGATCGTGGTGAAGGGGGTGGGCATCTTTGAAGTTCTCAAGTCTTGCTTCTTCCTGTTGCCTTACCTGATGATCTTCACCCTGCCCATGGCCGCCACCGTGGGGGTCTTGATGGCCATGACCCGCCTTACCGAAGACCATGAAATCATTGCCATGAAGAGCGCGGGATTAAGTTTCGCCCAGCTCACCCCCCCGGTTCTGGGTTTCGGAGTGGTCATGGCCCTGGTGACGCTGGGGCTCACCCTTTACGGGAGCCCCCTGGGACAGCAGGCCACCCGGGACCTGCTCAAGGAAGTGGTGCAGCGGCGGGCCGACCTGGGCATCAAGGAACAGGTCTTTAACGCCGAATTTCCGGGGATGATGCTCTTTGTGAACCGGGTGGCCGCCACCGGCCAGATGGAAGGGATTTTTATTTACGACTCCCGGGAAATGGAAACCCCTCACACCATTTATGCCAAGCGGGGCCAGTTGAGCTACCAGCCAGCCCAGGAAACCGTGTTTTTGCAGCTCTATGAGGGGCGGGTGATCCGGTGGGGGAAAGACGTGGGGCGGCTCCAGACAGTGGAATTTAAAACCTATCAAGTGCCCCTGGAGATCTTCGGCTTCCTTAAGGGCGACGGCAAATCGGAGAAGGAGATGTCCTTGAAGGAACTGCGGGCGGCCCGGGCCAAGGAAAGCGTCGGTTCGGAACGTTACAACAAGGCCAGCGTGGAGTTGCACCAGCGCTTTTCCATGCCCCTGGGAACGCTGCTGTTGTGCCTCATAGCCATGCCGCTGGGTTTGAGCCCGCGCCATCACGGCCGCACCTGGGGCTTGATCCTGGGCCTGATTATTTTCCTGGTTTATTATGTGATCTTCACCGCTTCCTGGCGGCTGGCGGTCAGCGCCCGGCTCAACCCTTCCACGGCGCCCTGGCTGGCCAACGCGGTGTTTATCTGGGTGGCTTTTTATTTCTGGCGCCGCATGGTCCGGGAGTTTCCGCTGCTGCCGGCGGTCCGGCTGCCTTTCAGGAAGTTATTCGGACGGAAGAAGCCGGGGGAGGAAGCGGTCTAGATAATAAATTTCATCACCAAGACACCAAGACACCAGGGGGCGCAAAGAATGGCATTTTCTTGGCGTCCTAAAGGACGCTAAATTTTCCCCTTAGCGATTCTTTGTGTCTTATACCAATTTCTAATTGACATTTAACAAACATCGGCTTACTCTCCAAGGGAAAATATATGGAGGGTATGAGCATGGCCCGTCCGAAAAAGGTGGTGAATGTTGCATTGGCCCAGGAAGCCGAGCAGG
>Ga0194111_10002772_pt1 | contig 21159 bp, 20 predicted proteins | sample TA2KigC300mmetaG_FD_146194 | JGI IMG/M metagenome (GOLD analysis project Ga0194111, IMG submission 146194) | Freshwater microbial communities from Lake Tanganyika, Tanzania - TA2015033 Kigoma Deep Cast 300m | ecosystem: Environmental > Aquatic > Freshwater > Lake | place: Tanzania: Lake... | reverse complement strand
TCCCCGACGAAAATCAGTGCGCCGGTAGCGCCCAGCACGTAACTGCTCTATTAGCTCCTCTACCATGACGCTCTCCAGCAGCCTTTTGGCTATACGCAAGGTCTCCTGCTCAAAATCCCCCCACCAATCCTCCTCATCCTTGACCTCCCGCCACAAATCCTCTAACTTGAGTTGGGTCAGGTCTTTGACCTGTACCATGGGGCGTCCTCCTTTCTAAGATATCTTTCTCTTATCTCTAGAAGGATACGCCCCCCTCTTTTTACACACAATATGTTACGCTACCGGTTGGGAGATAGAACACAATACCCCTATCGTATGTTTGACACTGCCAAGAGATCTGATTCGAAATAAGCGGTTTTTGGGCTTGTTTGTCATAAGGTTGGGGTATCAGATTGCCCCTTGTCTTGCTGTGGGGACAGTTCTGCCATGCCAAGCGCCCACAGCACCTTGTGGGCATGGTACTGCCGGAGGCGTATACGCGCCTCGGTGCATCGTCCACCTCGCTGTCTGTCTAATACATCTGCACCGTCCGCGGTGCCTGCAAGGCCTCTGTCGTAAGCCCCCCAGTTGCCCTTTTGGGTGGTCTCTGGGGTTGAGTTTACTCCATCCCCGCCAGAGGGAACCCAGGAAAATACCCTCGTCGTGGGTGTGTCACGGCAATGCGGCAACACTTAATCCCCGATCGCTGATTTCGGGACGAGGTTGATATTGCTGTGCCCTTTTTGTTATTCTTACCGTACTTGAGGCTTGCTTACAGCGGCGCAAGTCGGTCTTGGAGACGAAAGGCAGTCGGAAAGCGCTGAGTGACATCGGGATAGGTGTGACCAAGGAGGCAAGTTGGATTTCGATCTATCTGAAGACCAGAAAATGATGAGGACAGCGGCCCGGGATTTCCTGGAGAAGGAATGCCCCAAGCAATTTGTCCGTCAAATGGAACAGGACGAAAAGGGTTACTCGCCAGAGTTGTGGTCCAAGATGGTGCAACTGGGATGGCTGGGGCTACCCTTCGCCGAAAGCTATGGTGGGGGTGGTGGCAGTTTCCTCGATCTGATAGTGCTCCTTGAAGAGATGGGGCGTGCCTGTCTGCCTGGTCCTTTTCTTTCCACTGTAGTCCTAGGTGGCTTGCCAATCCTCGCGGCTGGCAATGAGGAACAAAAGCAACGGTTTCTGCCGGCCATAGCCCAGGGGAAGATCTTCACGTTGGCCCTCACAGAGCCTGGTGGCCGCTATGAGGCCGCCTCAATTCAGACCAAAGCCGTCGCCGACAAGACCGACTACCTTGTCAGCGGGACCAAGCTTTTTGTGCCTGATGCACATGTAGCTGACTATCTGCTATGCTTGGCCAGGACGAAGCCAGGACCCTCTGGTGGCGATGGGCTCAGCCTGTTTGTGGTAGACGCCAGTAGCCAGGGCATCAGGTGCGCCTTGCTAAAGACTATTGCCAGCGACAGACAGTGTGAAGTGATTTTCGACAACGTCATGGTGCCGACGAAAAACGTATTGGGTGAGCTGGATCAAGGGTGGACGGTGATAGAAAAAGCCTTGCAGTGGGCAGCCGTAGCCAAGTGTGCGGAAATGGTGGGAGCGGGGGAACAGGTATTGGAAATGAGCGTGGCCTATGCCAAGGAAAGGGTGCAGTTTGACCGACTTATAGGCAGCTTCCAGGCTATTCAGCATCACTGCGCCAACATGCGGATCGATGTTGATGCCATGAGGTACCTTACTTACGAAGCTGCGTGGTTGCTCAGCCAGGGACTTCCTGCTGAAAAAGAGGCATCTATGGCTAAGGCCTGGGTCAGTGAGGCCATCAGGCGAGTCACCCGTTTGGGGCATCAAATACATGGGGGCGTGGGCTATATTACTGACCACGATATGCAGCTATACTTCAGGCGAGGCGAGGCAGCCGCTGCTTTCTTCGGTGATGCTCAGTTCCACAGAGAGGCGGTGGCCTGTCAGTTCGGTCTCTAGGTTCCTGGGAGGGTAGAATGGAAGAGGGATGTCTCTTTTGTAAGATTGTCGCTGGTAAGATACCTAGTCAGATCGTCTACCGAGACGACAAGGTGATCGTCATCCGAGATATCAATCCTCAGGCGCCAGTACATCTATTGGTGATGCCTAAGGAGCATATATCTTCCTTGCGTGAACTCGGTCCAGGACAAGCCCAGCTCACTGTTCACTTGTTCCATGTGGCAAATGAGGTTGCCAGGAGAGAGGGGGTGGCTGAAAGGGGATATCGAGTGGCTACTAATTGTGGGCGTGAGGGTGGTCAAGCCATACCCCACCTTCATTTTCATTTGCTGGGAGGCCGTCAGCTATCGGGTACCTTGGGTTAGACCAGTCTCGGCGGGGGCGGGTGCAGCATGGCCTTTACGGACAAGCTTCTTCAAGCGATACAAAGGAACAATAGCCTGGTTTGCCTTGGTCTCGACCCTGATCCTGGGTTGATGCCCAGGGTGGACTTATTGGAATTTAACAAGGCGATTGTGGATGCCACCTCTGACCTGGTGTGCGCCTACAAGCCTAACCTGGCCTTCTACGAAGCTTTGGGTATTGAAGGTATGACCGCACTACAAAAGACCGTAGAGTACGTGCCTGACAACGTGCCCATTATCGGGGATGCTAAGCGTGGCGACATCGGTAACACCGCCAGAGCTTACGCGAAAGCCTTGTTTGAGACGTTTGGTTTTGATGCGGCAACAGTGAATCCTTATATGGGCTATGATTCGCTGGAGCCGTTCATCAACTATAAGGAAAAGGGGGTATTCGTCCTGTGCCGCACCTCGAATACTGGCGCCACCGATTTCCAGGCTTTGGCTTGCTGGTCAGCGATGCTCGACTGTAGGCAGCAACCTTTGTTCATGCTGGTGGCTCAAAAAGCTAAGGAATGGAATAAGTTCAATAACATAGGCTTGGTGGTGGGCGCTACCTGTTCTGAAGACTTGAGGGAGATAAGGAAGGTTTGCCCTGATATGATGCTGCTTATACCGGGCATCGGGGCACAGGGTGGCGATCTGGAAAGGGCAGTCCGTTATGGGGCGGACGCTGAAGGCAAGGGGGCGATTTTCAGCAGCTCAAGGCAAATCCTCTATGCCTCGAAGGAGAAGGATTTCGCCCAGGCGGCTCGCCGCGCGGCTGACGAGCTGCGTTGCCAGATCAACTCCCTTCTCCCGGGTCCATTGGTCAGGTAAAATGTTGCTGAAGGTCAAACCTGGTGATAAGCTGCGGCTTAAGAAAGCGCACCCTTGCGGTAGCTATGAGTGGGAGGTGGTTAGGGCAGGGGCAGATATTGGAATCAAGTGTCTCAAGTGCCATCGCAAGGCTGTGCTAACACGTAGTGGGGCAGCGAGTAAGGTGGAAGTTGTTCAAGGTTCAAAGAGCGAAATCCAGAGTTAGCGTTTTGCCTTGTGCACCTTGAACTCTAGATCCTTATGTTGAAAGGAGGTGACTCATCATGGCAGAAGAAGTGGAAATCGGCAGTGTAAGCGACTTCTTCTCCCGACCGGTTGTGGCAGGCATTGAGTTGATCGACACGCTGAAGGTAGGAGACAAAGTCCATATCAAGGGCCACACCACCGATCTTGAGTTGGTTGTAGAGTCGATGCAGATTCAAAACAAGAATGTGCAAATGGCTGGACCTGGGGATTCGGTGGGGATCAAGGTCTCTGACCGAGTGAGGCGGGGAGATAAGGTATATAAGGTGATCCCGTGAGCCTGCGTTGGCCAGGCTTCAGCCTCGCCAACGGGATAGCAGTATAAGATGACTCTAGACCTGTCTAAAGGGTCCTGATGAGATTTGCCATCTCGATGCCATGCATGGCAGCTCGGAACCCCAGGTTGCCTTCCTTAGTGCCTGCACGCTCAATGGCCTGCTCCAGAGCATCGGCCGTGATGACTCCAAAGATGGTGGGTACGCCAGTCTCCAGCCCCACATTGGCAATTCCCTTGCTCACCTCGGCAGCAATGTAGTCGAAGTGAGGCGTTCCCCCACGAATGACAGCGCCAAGACAAATGACGGCGTCATACTTGCCTGATCGTGCTGCCTTCTTGGCAATGAGGGGTATTTCAAAGGAACCTGGCGTCCAAGCAACATCAATATCGCCCTCCTTGACGCCGTGTCTAAGCAGGGCATCTTGAGCCCCGGCAAGCAACCTGCTAGAGATGAATTCGTTGAAACGGGAGACAATCAGCATGAATTTCAAGCCTTCTCCCAGTAGCGTGCCCTCGTAGTGTTTGCCCATGGTGTCCTCCTCACTTGTTGTCGGCTGCAAATCGATGCCCCATCTTCTTGCCCTTGGTTTCCAGGTAAGAGGCATTGTAGGGAGTTGTCGGGGCCACGATGGGTACAGTCTCTACCACCTTGAGGCCGTACCCCTCTAGAGCCACCATCTTCTTGGGATTGTTGGTCAGCAGGCGAATGTTTTTCAGGCCCAGGTCAACCAGAATTTGGGCGCCGATGCCATAGTCGCGCAGGTCGGAGGCAAAACCGAGCATTTCATTGGCTTCCACAGTATCCATTCCGTGGTCTTGTAGCGCGTAGGCGCGCAACTTGTTATGAAGCCCAATGCCTCGACCTTCTTGCCTCATGTAGAGAAATACCCCTCTACCTTCCGCCACAATATCACGCAATGCCATGTTAACCTGGTCACCGCAATCGCAGCGAAGGCTTCCAAACACGTCGCCGGTCAAACATTCGCTGTGTACCCTGACCAGCACAGGTTCCTCGCCGGAGATGTCACCTTTCACCAAAGCTATATGCTCATCAGGGTCGATGGTGCTCTTGTAGGCAATGGCGACGAACTCGCCATGCCTAGTGGGCAGCTTAGCTTCGGCCACGCGTCGCACCAGCTTTTCGGTGCGGCGGCGATAGGTGATCAGATCAGCCACACTGATGATCTTCAGGCCATGCATGGCGGCCATTTCCTTCAGTTGAGGCAGGCGAGCCATAGAGCCATCGTCGTTCATGATCTCACAAATTACTCCCGCAGGGTACAAGCCGCTCAACTTGGATAGGTCAACAACAGCCTCCGTGTGGCCGGCGCGCACCAGGACCCCCCCCTCTCTGGCTCTTATGGGGAATACGTGTCCTGGGCGAGCCAGGTCTTCTGGACGGGTGGTTGGATCAAGCACCGCTTTGATAGTTGCTGCACGATCCTGGGCAGAGATGCCGGTGGTTACCCCGTGCTTTGCCTCTATGGATACCGTAAAGGCAGTAGAATGCCTAGCGGTGTTGTCATTAACCATCAGGGGGATCCTTAACTCATCAAGTCTCTCACCAACAACAGGCATGCAGATCAGCCCTCTTCCCTCCTTGGCCATGAAGTTGATGGCCTCAGGAGTGACCATTTCTGCTGCCATAGCCAGATCCCCCTCATTTTCCCGGCTTTCATCATCCACAATGATGACCATTTTGCCAGTTCTAATATCCTCAATCGCTTCGGGGATTGTGTTTAAGCTCACCTAAACTTCCTCTCTAGCTCGGGAAAGGGAACGTGGTGATTGAGAGAAGCCATGCTCAGCCAGAAAGTCAAGGGTAATACCCCTCTGTCCCTCCTTGAGCTTCTCTACATATTTGGCAATAATGTCCACCTCCAGGTTCACCACATCCCCAGCGCGCTTGCTGCCCAGATTGGTGTGCTCTATGGTGTGGGGGATTAAGGAGACACTGAAGGAAGTGGCGTCGCAATCAACAACGGTAAGGCTCACGCCATCAAGGGTAATGAATCCCTTTTCCACTACATAACGCATCACCTGCCGTGGGGCGAAGCACCTAGCGATAATGGACTCACCCCTGGGTACAAGCGACACGATCTTGCCGGTAGCATCTACGTGACCTTGCACCAGGTGTCCCCCCACCCGCCCGCCCAGAACGAGGGCTCGTTCCAAATTTACTCCAGAGCCTGGGCGCAAGCCGCCAAGATTGGTGCGCTGTAGGGTCTCAGGCGTAACATCTAAGGAGAAAGAACTGGCATCGAGAGACGTTACCGTGAGACAGACCCCGTTGACCGCTAGACTATCCCCCACCTTTGTTCCCTGGAGTGTCTCGCCAGCCGCTATCGTCAACCAACCTACTGCGGCCGCCTTGACCATACCTACTTCTTCGATAATACCAGTGAACAAGTCGCTGCTTTCCCTTCCTGAATATGTTCTCTGTTGCAGAGGCGATCTAGCGGTCGGCGTAGCCGCTAATCATTACGTCCTTGCCTATCTTCTCTACCTTGACCCCGGTCAGGCTCATTGCCTGGGCTACCTTTTCTACGCCTCTCCCCTTGACCGGGTTCTTCGCTGCCTCCCCACCAATGATGATAGGGGCGATGAAGGCAATAACCTTGTCTACCAAGCGATATTCAAAAAGTGAGCCGAAGACGCCTGCTCCACCCTCCACCATAATGCTGGTGATTCCCCTTTGTCCTAAAATGCGGAGCAATACATCGAGGTCAACCAGTCCTTCCTTTGCCGGAACTGTTACGACCTCTGCACCGGCTAGAGAAAGGGCAGTTATGTTGGCTGGCTCCAGTCCCTCAGCAACTGCTATCAGGGTCTTCCCAGGGACCTGGAGCACCCGTGCATTTAGCGGAGTGCGGCCTTGACTATCCACCACCACCCGCAAGGGCTGCCTCTCTACTTGGCCACCCTCCCTCCCTACCCTGGCAGTTAGCTGCGGATCATCAGTTATGATGGTATCGACGCCCACCATCAGAGCATCCATCTGATAGCGTAGGCAGTGCACATACCTTCTTGACTCCTCACCGCTGATCCATCTGGAATCCCCAGTCCTGGTAGCGATCTTCCCATCGAGGCTCATGGCAAATTTACCCGTTACAAAGGGCATACCTGTTTTCATAAACTTGACATATGCCTCATTAAGCTCCTGTGCCTCGTGCTCATGCTCGCCAAGGTGTGTGCCTATCCCGGCTGCTTCCAGTTCTGCTTTCCCACGGCCGGAAACCTTCGGGTTGGGGTCGATCATGGCTAGATGCACCTCGTCAATGCCAGCAGCGACAATGGCTTGGGTGCAAGGAGGAGTACGACCTTGGAAACAGCACGGCTCGAGAGTAACATACATTGTCGCATGCCTGGCTTTTTCTCCCGCTTGCTGCAAGGCTACAACCTCGGCGTGGTGTGACCATGGTGGCTGGGTGTATCCTTCCCCCACCACTACCCCATCCCTGACGACTACCGCTCCCACCGCCGGGTTGGGGCTAGTATGCCCAAGCGCAAGCTTGGCTAAAGAGAGAGCATGCCTCATATAGTCCATCAGGTGACCAACTCCAAAGCCATCCAATCCTCGATCACTCTATTCGGGCTCACCCTTCTTCTGATCGACCTTCTAGATACGAAGGTATAACTTTCGAAAGGCACTTGTCAAGTTTCTTGGGAGGCAGCCAGATGTGGGTACTTCCTCAGCTGGGTTGAAAGGCCTTATCGCTCAGTTTATACTATGTTCGCTTTCCTGCGAAGGAAAAAGCCTTTGCAACTTGGTAGTGGCATGTGCCAGGTATTTGGGTGGGATGTTCATGATACGAGGGAATAGACAGGCGAGCCCAAAAAGCTATGAGGGATGGGTCACTTGAGCATGGAGGACAGAGATGGGGGAGATTAAGAGCGCCTTTGAAAGAGCTATGGAAAGGGTGGAGAAGTTGGAGAAGCCTTCAGAAGAGGAAGTGCTGAAGTGGAAATACCTTCCTGAGGGGCAGAAACTGGCTGCTGACTACCTCCGGGAGGGGGGTAGTTTAGTGGCCGAGCTGGGCAAGCACGAGGAAAAGGCAAAGCGCTTCGTAATCAAGGGGGCGGAAGAGATTCTCCTGAGAAACATCAGCTTGCCGATAAACGATGTTGTCAGAAAGAACAATAAGAGGGCCATGGACGGCATCAAGGCTATTAAGACAGACAAAGGTGCCATAGAGAACGTGTACAGCAAGATGAGACGCATTTTCGCTCACTATGAGAATGAGGGAGAGCAACAAAGAAGACAAGCCTACGAGGGTCTAAGGCAGGACTTTCAGGCAGGAATAGAGCAGGCGATGCGCCAGCAGGGTAACCTGCCTTCGGGGGCGAGAGTCGAGGCAGAGAGCCATCCGCAGTTTCGGGAGGAATGGCGCAACGTCCTGGCTCAACTCGATTCTCAATACCTCAAGCTATTGGACGAATACAAGCAGGAGATAGCGAGGATACGCTAGTTCTGCGTAACAGCCGAGAGAGAATGTTTGAGAACTCACGGAAACGGGTATCCTGAAGCATCCGCTCCAGGCGAGGTTCGAGCAATTGCTCCAACCTGCCTCGAGTTCCAGGGTAGCCTCTGATACCTACCTACGGATGCTGTCACCCTGGGCGTAGCGAAGGGTCTCGCATCGCGAAGCGACAGTCGTAGCGCCAAAGATTAGATCCACTTGGATATCTGCCGTCTAAGGAGCTAACGCAGGTCCATAGGTTCGAATCGTCCCATTTCACCCAGCGTGAGGTTATGGTACAATTTTCTGGGAGTTGATTCTTGACAGAGAGGATTTTTATCGGTGTAGCCTGGCCTTATGCCAACGGCCCTTTGCACCTGGGACACGTAGCCGGTTGTTATCTGCCAGCGGATATCTTCGCCCGCTACCACCGGGCAAAAGGCAATGAGGTGCTGATGGTTTCCGGCAGTGACCAGCACGGTACTCCCATAACCCTACGCGCTGAGCGCGAAGGCAAAACGCCTCAAGAGATAGCCGCCAGGTTTCATCAAGAATTCCTTAGTTCCTGGGAGAAGCTGGGCATTGATTTCGACCTATTCACCAATACCGGCACCGCGAATCATGCCCAGGTGGTCCAAGATTTCTTTCTCAAGCTGCTGGACAAAGGCCACATCTATCGCGCCAGCACACCCCTGCCATATTGTCCCCACTGCCAGCGTTACCTGCCTGACCGTTATACGGAAGGCACTTGCCCTTACTGCGGTTCTGAACAGGCAAGAGGTGATCAATGCGACAGATGCGGCAAGCCTCTTAACTACGGCGAGTTGATCAACCCACACTGCATACTGTGCGGTAGCGCACCGGAGGTCAGAGAGTCGGAGCACTTCTTTCTGCGCTTGAGTGCCTTCAGAGACGACCTGCTTCAATGGGTAAAGCAGCAGGGCCACTGGAGACAGAATGTGCTTCATTTCACCCTCCGCTACCTGGAAGAGGGTCTAAAGGATCGGGCTATTACTCGAGACATCGAATGGGGCGTAACAGTGCCGCAACCCGGCTTTGAGCATAAGAGAATCTACGTCTGGTTCGACGCTGTCATCGGCTACCTGTCAGCCAGCCAGGAGTGGGCCAAGCTCGCTGGCAGAGAAGACAGATGGAGGGATTTCTGGCAGAAAGAGGCCAAGAGCTATTACTTCATTGGCAAGGACAACATCCCATTTCACACCATGGTCTGGCCAGCAATGCTCATGGGATATGGGGGGCTGAACCTTCCCTATGACGTACCAGCCAACGAGTTCCTCACACTGGAGAACAGGCAGCTTTCTACCAGCCGCTCCTGGGCTATCTGGCTGCCAGACTACCTGGAACGCTATGATCCTGATCCTTTGCGTTATCTGCTGGCAGCGAATATGCCGGAGACGGGGGACACTGACTTCTCGTGGCGGGAGTTTGTGCGCCGCAATAACGACGAACTGCTGGCTAATTATGGCAACCTGGCACATCGCACCTTGACCTTCGCTCATCGCTACTTTGATGGGCGCGTACCTGTCCCTGGCGAGCTTGACGAAGCCAGCAAAGGCCTGCTTCATGAAGCAGAGTCCACCCTGAATTCAGTTGACGAGGCCCTCTACCACTGTCATTTCAGAGAGGGGATAAAGGCGGCCATGTCCCTGGCCCAAAAGACAAATCGATATCTAGAAGAGAAGTCACCCTGGAAGACGATTAAGGACAACAAGGAGAGCTGTGCCACCGCCATCTTTGTTTCCCTCTCCGTCATCTCCTGTCTCAAGACAGCATTCTATCCTTTCCTACCTTTTAGCTCTCAGAAACTGCATCATCTCCTCGGCTTTGAGGGACTGGTCAAGGAAGAGGGGTGGGGTTTCCACAGATTGCCCCCAGGCCAGAAACTGGCTCGCCCCGAACCCCTATTTGTCAAACTGGATGAGCGAGTGGTAGCCGAGGAGACCGAGCGGCTGAACCAACAACTTGGTCAAAGGGCAACCGCCGCAAGCCAAGGAAAAGGAGAGGTTTGACTATTGACTCGATCTATGAGCCTATCCAACCGGAGATGGCTCTGGTAGAGGAGAGGCTGATTCAGGTGGCCGAGGCTGCTCCTGCCGGGCTGGTGGAGCAATTAAGCTACGTTTTGAAGAATGGGGGCAAACGGCTTCGGCCTGCCCTGACCTTGCTGGCAGGCACGTTCTATAACTACAATGTGGACTTACTGCTGCCTACCGCAGCGGGAACGGAGTTGCTACACACCGCCACTCTAGTACACGATGACACAGTGGATGCCTCCGATCTCCGTCGCGGTAAACTGAGCGTTAATCAGCTTTGGGGTAACGCTAACGCAGTGCTTCTGGGGGATTATCTCTTCGCTGCCTCAGCCCGTATGACGGCAGAGACAGGGAATATTCGTGTGATCAAACTCTTCGCCCAGACCCTGATGAACATATGCACTGGCGAGATTCTAGAATCGCTCAATCCTTTCAATCGAAGCAGGGAGCGCTATTTCCAGGCGATCGGTAACAAGACAGCTTCTCTCCTGTCTGCTGCCACCGAGTCAGGGGCAGTATTGAGCAATGCCCCAGAATGGGCAGTACAATCCCTCAAGGAGTACGGGTACGGCTTGGGAATTGCCTTTCAGATCGTGGATGACATCCTTGATTTCACTGGTAAGAGGGAGACTTTGGGCAAGCCTGTGGCCAGCGACCTAGCGCGAGGCGTCTTCACCCTGCCAGTCATACTCATCCTGGAGCGTGGCGATAGCGATGCGGTAAAGGATGTCCTGAAGGAAGATCCAGAGAGAGGATCGCAGCTACTTACGGAGATGGTGCGGAATTCCTCAGCCATTGAAGAGTCCTACAGGATTGCCCAGGACTTCTGCTCCCGAGCCTGCTCCGCCCTGGAGCAACTTCCCCGCAATTCTGCCCACGATTGCCTGACTGCCCTAGCAGATTATGTGGCGCAACGTCAGAGTTAGCCGGATCAGCGCTGGCTAGCCTCTGCGTCCTCTGTGATTTCCCTCTCCCACATGGGCACTGCTTCTTTGAATCGATCAATAGCATATTGACAGGCTTCGAAGGCTTCACGGCGGTGAGGCGCTGCTATGGCAAAAACTGAAGTGATTTCCCCCACCTTCAGCTTTCCCAGCCTGTGATGTATGACCACATGCCCCACCTGCCATTTAGCCCGAATTTCATCCGCTATGCGCTGCAGCTCCGTTCGAGCTAGTTCTTCCGCCGAGGTTTCATACTCCAGGAAGAGAACCCTTTTCCCATGAGATAAATCCCGAACCATGCCTACAAAGGCGACTATACAACCATAAGTATCCTTACGAACCTTGTTGATGGCTATTTCAGGAAGGATAGGGGTTTGAGTTATCTCAATCAAGCTAGTCTTGCTCTGCTTAAGCCCCCACAGGGACGGGTTCATCGAATAGCATGTCTAAGTGTTTACCTTCGATAGTTTCCTCAGCGATCAACCTCTCAGCGACCTGCTTCAGCTTTGCCTTATTCTCAACCACGATGTTCTTGGCTACATTATAGCTGCTGTTAACCAGGGCCTCGATCTCCTGGTCAATCACGTCAGCCACTTTGTCACCGTAATCCTTCTGTTCCTCGACCATCCGCCCCAAGAAGACCAGTTCCTCCCGGCGACCGAAGGTGCGAGGGGGCAATTTGTCACTCATGCCGTATTCCTTCACCATCTTCCGGGCGATGGCGGTGACATGCTCTAAATCGTTTTGGGCTCCCGTGCTCACCTCGCCGTAAATGATCTCTTCTGCTACCCGCCCTCCCAGGGAAGTGGCCAGCATGTCCTTAAGCTGGCTCGGCGTGTAAAGGTGGCGATCCTCAGCCGGCAGTTGTTTTGTGTAGCCCCCTGCCATGCCACGGGCAATGATAGAGATCTTATGCACCGGGTCAGCATGAGGGAGTTTCTTGGCTACCAGGGCATGCCCTGCCTCATGGTAGGCAATAATCTCCTTCTCCTTCTGACTTATCACCCTGCTCTTCCTCTCCGGACCAAGCATCACACGATCAATGGCTTCTTCAAACTCAGCCGTACTAATAACCTTCTTTCCTCGCCTGGCAGCCAGAATAGCTGCTTCGTTAACCAGGTTAGCTAAGTCAGCACCACTGAAGCCAGGCGTTTGTTTTGCAATAGTCTCAAGGTCTATCGAGTCTTCCAACGGCTTGCCTTTGGCATGAACCTTCAGTATCGCCTTCCTGCCATTGATATCGGGTCGGTCTATGATTACCTGGCGATCAAAGCGACCAGGACGGAGCAAAGCAGGGTCTAATATGTCGGGGCGATTGGTAGCAGAAAGGACAATGACATTGGTGGAGCTGTCAAAACCATCCATCTCCGAGAGAATCTGGTTTAAGGTTTGTTCCCTTTCGTCGTGCCCGCCTCCCAGACCCGCACCCCGATGACGGCCCACAGCGTCAATCTCATCCACAAAGATGATACAAGGAGCGTTTCGTTTGGCTTGGTCAAACAGGTCTCTCACCCGGGAAGCACCAACACCGACGAACATCTCCACAAATTCGCTGCCACTGATAGAGAAGTAGGGGACATTCGCCTCTCCGGCAACAGCTTTGGCCAGTAATGTTTTCCCGGTGCCTGGCGGGCCTACCAACAACACTCCCCTGGGTATGCGTGCTCCCAGGGCCAGAAACTTTTCCGGGGACTTGAGGAATTCCACTATCTCCTGCAGCTCTTGCTTTGCCTCATCAACCCCAGCCACATCGGCGAAAGTAACAGTCGGCCTGGTGCCGGTAAGCATGCGAGCTCGGCTGCGGCTAAAATTGAAAGCCTGGTTGCTGGCCCCCCGGGCGCCACGCAAAATGAACCAGAAGATGCCGATAATGAGAATAAAGGGTAGCATGGTGAACAGCAAAGTTCCCCAGTTAAAGCCGCTCTTAGACTTATATTCTATGCCAATGGTGGCGAGTTCCTCCTCTGTCACGCCTGCATCTACAAGATATTTCCGCAGCTCAGGAGTGTTCCCACCAAAGGACGCCTTGAGTATTTCTTTCCCTTCCTTATTCAACACCTTTAGGCTCTCGCCACTTTGGACAATGTCTATATTGCCTTGCTTGGCAAGAGCCACCACGTCGTTCATGTTGCCTTTCGGTGTCTTTGCGCCTCCGGGCAGGAAAGCCACTACCAGGACAACAATGGCGGCTAGTATGAGCAAATAGAGGAAAGCTTGCTGTCTCTTCGGTTTCATCCTTTTATGACCACCACCATACCTAAGTATTATACCAGACGAGCAGCAAACAATGAAGCAGTTTTTCAAAGGGAGCGTTGGCCTGACACTACCCGGCACAACGCTGCATTGACAAGAGATGAGTCTGACTGGTATCATGGCGAGTGTCAACATGGTGCAATGCAGAGACAAGAAGCTCGCAGTCGGCATCAACCCTATTTGCCAGATGGCAATGGAAAACCCCAATGACAGTTGATCCTTGGGTTTGCGTCTTTCAATCTTGGTACTCCTCGCCATATCCAGGAGTTAGGCTAGGTTCGAGGCAGGTTGCGACTGGAAGGACACGAAGAAGAATAGGAAGGAGGTGCACATGGCTGAAAGAGTGGGAATAGTAGCAGTGGCTCAGACCAAATATCATCCCAACAGGGCCGACGCCTTCGAGGGCGAGCTGGCATACGAGGTAGTACGGCCAGTCCTTGAAGAGACCGGCCTCGGTTTCTCTGACGATGGCAGTGGGATCGACTGTGCTGTGACCTGCTGCCAGGATATGTGGGATGGCAAAACGATTTCGAGCACCAGTGTTATGCCGGTGGTAGGTGCTCACCTTTCAAATGAGGACAAGGTGGCCGAGGATGGCATCAATGCTCTCTACTGCGCTGTGGCGCGCATTCTGTCAGGCCACCATGAGGTTGTCCTTGTTGTCTCCCACATGAAGGAATCTCAGGCGGACAAGAGCATGGTGGAGAATGCCGCGCTGGATCCCATTTTTATGAGGCAATTGGGATTTGATTTTCTGACTGCCGCTGCCATGCAAGCTAAGCGCTACATGTATAAGTACGGCATAACGCCAGAGCAATGTGCCAAGGTCGCGGTGAAGAATCGCGGCAATGGCAAGAGGAATCCCTACGCCCAGGAGCCCATGGACATCACTGTGGACGATGTCCTGGGTTCAAAGCTGCTGGCCTCTCCTATCAGGCTACTAGATGCCAAACCCATCTCAGATGGTGCCTGTGCCATGATTCTGGCTCGAGAGAAAAAGGCCAAGAAGCTCACTGCGAAGCCAATCTGGGTATTGGGTGTGGCGAATTGCTATGAGACGCATTATCTGGGGGAGCGGGACCTGGCTGAGTGTGATGCCCTGGTGTCAGCCGCTCGGAAGGCTTACAGCATGGCTGGCATCAGCAACCCTTGGAAAGAAATAGATGTGGCTGAGATCTCCGAAGAATACTCCTACCAGGAGTTGCTGTGGATGGAGGGGCTCGGCTTCTGTGGGCGGGGAGAGGCAGGTCGATTGATCGACAGTGGAGCGACGCAGATGGGAGGTCAGCTCCCGGTGAACCCTTCTGGAGGTATGCTGGCTGGTATTCCCAACGGTGTTGCCGGAATGGCTTGCGTGGCTGAGGCAGTATTGCAGCTTCGTGGCGAAGCAGGTGATAGACAGGTGCCTAGAGCCAAGATAGCGCTGGCCCATGGTATCACTGGGGTCTGCGGGCAGCTTCAGGGTGTGATGGTCCTGGGCAAAAGGTAGTCGGAGGTGAGACATGGCCAATAGAGTAGCTATAGTTGGAATTGGACAAACGCACCACACTTACAAGCGTCCTGATGTGAATATGCCGGAGATGGCCAACGAGGCAGTGAGAGCCGCCTTGACCGATGCCCATTTGAAAATGAAGGATATTGAAGCGGTGGTCACAGGCAATATGGAAACCTTTGAAGGACTGTTTCTCCCTGACCACTGGATGGCCGCTGAAACCGGCGCCTTCGGTAAGCCAGGCTTCAAGATAGGCACTGGTGGAACCACCGGTGCCTCAGCAGTTGAGGAAGGATTCAATTTCGTCGCCTCCGGCCTGTGTGACATCGCCCTGGTCGTCGGTTTTGAGAAGCAGGATACCGGAGATACCACGGCGGCGATTACCACCTGCGCCACCCCAGTGTGGGGCAAGGGAATGGCCACGGGTGCCATCGGGGAGTTCGCCAAGCAGGCACTCACCTATATGGAGAAATCGGGGGCTAAGGAGGAACATGCGGCTATGGTCCGGGTGAAGGCAGACCGGGGAGCATGTAGAAATCCCTACGCCCATCTCAAGTTGGGGCTGAGCAGCATAGACGAGATCATACAATCGGGATACCTGGTGTGGCCTATCAGGCTGCTAGACTTCTGTCCCCAGTCCTCTGGTGCCTGCGCCCTGGTTCTGGCATCGGAGAGCAGGGCTAAGAAGATCACTAAGAAGCCCGTGTGGATTGCAGACATGGTGGCAGTACACCAGTTGCCCTTCAGGGTGGGGATTTTCGGCGATATCACCGGCACGGAGCCTTACTCCCAGGAGATAGCCGCTGAAAAGCTCTACAAGAGGAACGGCATAACGAAACCCATCAGAGATATTGATATGGCAGAAATATACGAGCCTTCGAACTGGGAGGAGATGAGCCTTTACGAACACTTCCATTTCTGCGAAAAGGGCGGGGGATGGAAAATGGTGGAAAAGGGGATGACAGAAATCGAAGGAGAGTTTCCGGTGAACCCCTCTGGTGGCGTGATAGCCACCAATCCCATTGGAGCCACACCCGTCATCAGGATTGCTGAGGCCGCACTTCAGGTCAGAGGGGATGCCGGTGAACACCAGGTGACCAGGGATGTGAAGACGGCTGTGGCCACAGCCCTCGGTGGTTCAAACTGGACCGTGATGACACTGTTGAAGAGGTCTTTGTAGGAGGCAATGAAATGACACAGGAGCCGGAATACATCCACATACAATACACGAAGCCTCGATTCTACCGGTGGTCTACGGGCAAATACATGGGCAAAGTGTACAAAGAGGCCCGGGATAACAAGAAGCTGGTGTCCAATCGCTGTCCTAAGTGCAAGGATCTGCTGTGGCACCCGCAAGTAACGTGCGGCAGGTGCAATGTCTACGCTGGTGAAGACTGGGTGGAGATGGGTCAAAAGGGCACCGTGCTGCAATATACCTACCTCGTCTTCCCTATGTGGAACCCGCACATGGGTGAAAGATGGGCTAATCCCTATCCCTTGGCCAGCATCAAGCTAGACAACGGCTGCTACATCTATCACTTTCTCGAGGAGCAAGACACGGAGAAGCTGCCAAAGGTGAAGCGGGTCCAGGCCGTCTGGAAAGAGGAGGGGCGTGGTCGCGGGTTGGGTGATATCCTCTATTTCAGGACCATCGAGGAATAGGAGGGCAAGCAATGTTCCAGGAAAAGATATGGCAGGTAGAAGGAACCGATGCCTTTATTGTCGAAGGGAAAATGGATATCCCTAACAGCTATTCTGCCGGTGCTGTAGGCAGCCGGTTTCTGGTTGAGCTGAGGGACAACAAAAAAATTTTGGGAATCCAATGCCCTGATTGCAACCGCGTCTACGTTCCACCCAAGTCCACGTGCAAGGACTGCTTTGGCCAGCTTTCTGAGTGGGTTCAGGTGAGTGACAAGGGCACCCTGCTGACGTATACCGTCGATTGCCACTCGAATAACGTGCAGCCAGTGGAGCCGCCCATCATATACGGCATAATTCAACTGGATGGGGCCGATACCGGCCTGGTGCACATGCTTGGCGAGGTAGACCTGGAACAGGTGAAGATCGGCATGAGGCTTCAGGCGGTATTCAAGGAAAAGCGGGAGGCCAGTGTCCTGGATATCAAATACTTCAAACCCCTAGCCTAGAGTCGGGACAAGGGGGTTGGTGGTGAAAGCGCTGGTAGTGGGTGGCACGGGTGCTACCGGTGTCCCCATTATATCCGGGCTGCTGAAGAGGGGTTATGAGGTAGCCATACTCCATCGGGGCGTACACGAGGCCGATCTCCCCCCAGAGGTAGAGCACATCCATGCCGATCCCCACTGGCGTGAAAGCATACGGCAGGCCCTGGAAGGAAAGAGCTTCGACCTGGCCCTGGTGGTGTACGGAAGGCTGCGATTGCTGGCCGAGGCGCTCATAGGCAAGACCCCTCGCCTCATTTCGGTTGGAGGGGCGCTGGCGACATACAAGGGGTGGATGAGGGTTACTGAGTCTAACCCCTGGGAGAAGATGGAGGAGTCGCCGGTACTGCTCAAGGAAGACGATCCCCTGGCAACAGCCCCCGGAGTAGACCACTTCTCTGATCAGGTTCGCGAATCGGAGCGGGTGGTCATGCAAGCCCACCACAATGGTCATTACAACGCCACCCATTTCCGGTATCCCATAGTCTATGGCCCCCGCCACATCGGCCCTCCCGAGTGGGCCATCATTCGCCGGGTGCGCGATAAGAGAAAACAGGTCATTCTTCCCGGAGGGGGCATGACGCTCCTCTCACGGGGATTTGCCGACAACATAGCCCAAGGCATAATGCTGGCGGTGGACAATCCCGCGGCTTCGGCTGGCCAGATATATAACGTATCTGATGAAAGAGTGCTTTATAACCGCGAGTGGATAGGCATCCTGGCTCACATAATGAACCACGAATTTGAGTTTGTAGAAATACCCTTCGATCTCCTGCCCCCGGGCTTTCGTGCTGCTCCGACACAAGCCCTGTTCAGATACCATCGGGTGCTGGACATCAGCAAGATAAAAGCACAGCTAGGGTATCACGATGTAGTCCCCGTCCGCCAGGCGCTGGAGCTGACCGTCCAGTGGTATTCCGAGAACCCGCTGCCACCTGGCGGCGAGATGGAGCAGAACCTCGGCGATCCCTTCGACTACGCATACGAGGATCAACTCATCCAAATATACAAGGCAGGCCGTGAGCAACTTCAGCAGGAGCTGAGGAAGGCTTCGGGCGCCAAGGTAATCTGGAGGCACCCCTACCCCCACCCCAAGAAACGCGGTGACCTGAGATAGACGCCTCGCTTATGGATCGAGGCACACTTCGTAATGACAGCCCCCAAGCAGATTGACTCCCCGAAGAACCAGTAGATATAATGTAACAGCGTGGGAAAGCATCGAGGGGGTGTTGCTTTTTCTCCTGGTTGACCCATAGCCAGGAGGGCAGCAGCCCAGGGGTGTCGCTATCGCTGCCTGCGCCAGCCTTGAGGGGCACAGGCAAACAAAGCATGGTGAGTGGCCGAAGTGGCGGAATGGCAGACGCGCTACGTTCAGGGCGTAGTGTCCAATACGGGCATGTGGGTTCAAATCCCACCTTCGGCACCAAGCGCGCCTGTAGCTCAGATGGATAGAGCGTAGCCCTGCGGAGGCTAAGGTCGTGGGTTCAAGCCCCACCAGGCGTGCCACAGGGGGCGATTAGCTCAGGGGTTTAGAGCGCCTGTTTTACACACAGGAGGTCATAGGTTCAAATCCTATATCGCCCACTTTCCTTCGTAAATTGACCCCATAACTGGACATTTTGCCCCATCCAAGACTTGACATACCGCTGATTCAGATGATAACATTAGAAAAAATCAGTGGAGGTTCCGTCATGGTCATTGACACCCTAACTGTAGAGCAGAGTTTCTTACTGGACTCGTTTCTCCGAGGCTTGCGGGCCGAAAACCTCTCTAAACGCACCCTTGAGACCTATGGCGAATCGGTGAGGCAGTTTATCAAGTTCCTGGTGGGCAAAGGAATGCCCACGGATCCCAGCAAGGTTACCAGAGAGTATATCGAGTCTTTCATTGCCGACCTTCTGGAGAAGTGGAAGCCTGCAACGGCTGCCAACCGGTATCGCGGCCTTCAACGTTACTTTGGCTGGCTTGTGGAAGAAGGGGAGATTAAACAATCGCCTATGGCTAAGATGCACCCCCCGAAGGTTCCAGAGCAACCACCAGAGGTATTGTCCGACGATGACATTAAGGCACTGTTCAAGGCATGCGAGGGCAAGGATTTCGAGGATCGCCGGGACACCGCCATCATACGACTACTGATTGACTGTGGTTTGAGACGAGGGGAATTGGCGAGCCTCAACTTAAATGAGGTTGACCTGGATGCCCAAACGTTGACAGTAGTGGGTAAGGGTTCTCGCCTTCGTATAGTGCCTTTCGGGAAGCGGGCAGCTAGAGACCTTGACCGTTATCTGAGAGTTCGCGCTCTTCATGCCCAAGCATCACGACCTGAACTATGGCTAGGCAAGCACGGCCCCATGACATCATCGGGAATCTACCAGGTGGTTCAAAATCGGGCAACACAGGCCGGTATAGGCCATGCCTACACCCACCTATTCCGCCATACCTTTGCTCATCTCTGGCTGGCCAGCGATGGCACGGAAGGCGATCTCATGCGGCTGGCTGGCTGGCGAAGCCGAACCATGCTGGGGCGGTATGGCGCTTCTAGGGCAGACGAAAGAGCCAGGGCAGCTCACAAGCGGCTGAGTCCGGGCGATAGGTACTAGGACGGAGCCGCCCCTAGTGACCCTGGAACCGAAGATCACGAATACTATATGACACCCCTTCCCGAATTTTGCCACCGGCTTGGGATTTCAGAACTAGGCACAAAACGGAGTAAGCAAGGTGCTGAAACATAGCCTGTGGTTGCAGCAGGAACCACTACTGAACAGGGGGCTAGTGGCTAGCGTTCTGTTTCGTTCCAAAGGTGAGATTGCCGAACTTAGCTGTGCTCCTAATCAGCCATTTGACAAAGTAGCAGTGTTTGTGTTAAACTATAAGTAGATGGAGGTGCTAATGAGGCAACGGCCTTTTATTTTTGGCCTAGGCACTACTAAACAGCAATTTGACAAAAGCATAGTGTCTATGGTATAATCTAAAGTGTCAATGGGGAGATATAAGATCAATGAGTTTAGCCGGAAAACCAAGAGAACGTAGATGATCGCTGGAGGAACCGATATGGAAGATGAGCTTGAGCAGTTCAAAGTCGAAGTCGAGAAGTGGGGGCAACTCCAAGGCGAAGAGAGGGAAAAGCAACTGGACAAGTTGCTGTCCTTTCCGAGTAACAAGGCGTGGTTGGAGAGCGACGAGGGGAAGAAGGTAAAGGAAGATGCTGAGAGAGAGGATGATGTAAGGGGAGTGGTGTTGTGGCAATCACCTCTGCATCGCCAATATCTGAAAACCAAGGAAGGCCAGGACTGGCTGTGGAAGACAGTGAGCGATGCTGTACATGAAGACATAGACACATTCGCAAGCGGATTGGATGAGGCACCAGCCGAGGAAGGAAAGGACTTCAACATCGGGCTGCGGCTGAAGATGCTCATGGAAGAATTGGCCCCGCTTTATCACAAGGACTTCAAAGGCAATGCCATCTGGAAATCAGCCAGCGCAATGGCAGAGGCACGCGGTGAGCTGTTGAAGCGCGCACAAGCCCTGAGATCCGCCCAGAGGCTCTATGAGACAGCGCAACTCAGTTATGCAGAAGCGGTATTCGAGTTGTATGAGACATTCCTCTCAGGGGCATTCCTACGTCCGTACAGTGGCGATATTAGCCGTGACCCGGTCCTGTGGTTCCATCCGGCAGAGACGATACTTGAACAAGCCAAGGCTAACGGTTGGGAAGTTACCCTATCGGCCCTCCAATACTACGTCAAACAAGGGCTGATCCCTAAACCTATTCGTGTCGGTTTGAGGGGAAAGGCGCTATACGGACCGACCACATTGCCCAGGCTAGGCCTAATCCTAAAGTGCAGCAAGGAAGGAATGACTCTGGCGGAAATAAAGAAGGTGATGCCAGAGTCACTCAAGGCGACACTCGAAGCGAACCCGAAGAGACCAGAGGTTAAAGGTCTGTTGAGGCTGGCCAGGGCAAAGTGAAGGCAGAAGACGGAGGTGAAATGGTGAAATGAGACTATTTGAATAAAGTCCCCCCAGCGACTTGACCAGAAACCAGGGGGACTTGGAACCTTCTCAGGG
>Ga0194111_10002767_pt1 | contig 21175 bp, 10 predicted proteins | sample TA2KigC300mmetaG_FD_146194 | JGI IMG/M metagenome (GOLD analysis project Ga0194111, IMG submission 146194) | Freshwater microbial communities from Lake Tanganyika, Tanzania - TA2015033 Kigoma Deep Cast 300m | ecosystem: Environmental > Aquatic > Freshwater > Lake | place: Tanzania: Lake... | reverse complement strand
AGACGGTCGGCGAATCGCGAGTGCGCGTGATGCTCGATGAAGATGCCGACCGGTCCACAATCGTGACGCTGCCGGCCACGGGTGACTGGGGCTTCAGGCCGGACGGGTGGAAATACGCTACGGTGTCGTTGCCCGGCTGCGCCAAAGGCGCACACACGTTGGAGATCCGTTCCGTGGCCGATCGAAACAACGTAAACTTCGACGGTTTCTATCTGAGCGCGGAGCCGCTGGACACGCGCGAAACCACAATGAACGTGTCGTCCGGTCCGCATGTCGTGTCGGCACTTGGTGACGGCCTGTGTCCTTTGCCGTGCAGGACGCCGGTCGCTCTGCCTTACTCGCGACGCAAGGCGGTTGTGTCCGGCGACGGACTGCTGCAATCGCTGCTTGGGACGCCCGCGGCCCAGGGCATGGGTGGTAACCCGAGCGGGCCCGGTCTGCGCGTGATACTCGCCGGGCACGGACCGTGGCAGAGCGTAGAACAAACGCTCGTGAATTCACCCGTGCCGACAGTCCGGACGAGGCTGAAGTGGCCGGATGCGGAGGTCGACCTGGAAGTGTTTGCCGCCGCGCCGGAAGAACGAGGCTTCTTTCAGCGAGTGACGGTGACGAATCAGTCGACTCAAGTCCGCGCGTTCGAGCTGATCGGCCTGGTGAGCAACGCGGGGTCGGTGGGGATTGCCGACGGGCCGTGCCTCGTCGCACAGGAAGGTCCGCTTCTGCGCAGTTTCCCGAGTCCTTCGCTCACCGCGTCCGCCGAGTCCCCCGTGCTGCCCGGCCCGCTGGGCGGTGGGCCTCGGCTGCGTCACCGACTGACGGTGACGGGCGGCGCTCAGGCCAGCTTCGATCTGCAATTCCTCGGCGACGGTCTGTCGCGCGAGGAAGCATACGCGGCGGCCGCGAGCTGCTGGCGGGACAGGCTGGCCGCTGCCAGTCCGACGCAACTCCTGGATGCCACACTGCAGTTCGCGTTTGACGCCTCACTGCGTCACATGCTCATGCTCGTGGAGACTCGCCCAGACCACGCCCGCGTCCTCAAGGGGCTGCAGCACTACTACGGCGCGAATCCGTATGACACGTTTCAGGTCAGCCGCGCGCTCGACGCAGTCGGTCTGAGGTCCGATGCCGAAGAACTGCTCCGCCACCAATTGCAGCACCTGAAACGCGACGGCATCTTCGAAATGTGGGAAACGGGCGATCTCGAGAAGCTTGGCGCCGACCAGTGGATCGTTCAAGGCCTGGCCGCGACGGCACTCTGGAACCACTACGAACTCTGGCGGGACGAGGCCTGGCTCCGGGAAATCGCGCCGGTGTTGATCAAGGCAGCGCAGGCGACGCTCCGCGCACGACGCACGCACTCCGGTACGCACGTGCAGGGCTCGCTCTCCGTGGAGGGTTGGCTCCCTCCCATCGGCGGCGACGGTGGGTTGAGTGTCGGCTACCACTGGTCCCAGAATGCCGGGCCGCTCAAGGGCGTGCGGATTGCCGCAGAAGCCGCGCGCCGGCTGGGTCTTCCCGAAGCCGACGAACTACACACCGGCTGGCTGGAATTCCGGCGCGCATTCGACAACGTACGGGTGCAAGCCGCCCAGCTGGATCCCGACCGAATGCTGCCTTCGTTCCCCGGTGCGACCGGTCCGCAACGTACCCGGCCGCTCTGGGGTGTCGTCATGAGCGTGACCGCTTTCGACGCGATTGAGCCGAACGATCCGGCGGCACTCCGAACTCTGCGGTTCCTTCAGCAGAATCTTCACGGCGGCCTGCACCTGAACCTCGGCTACTCGAACGGTGTGTGGCCCTACCTCAGCGCCGAAGTTGCCCTCTGGCACCTGCGGTTGGGAGAAACTGAAGAAGCCTGGCGCATCCTGCGGGCGATGGTGGACCGGGCAAGTTCGACCGGCTGCTGGTACGAGGAAATCGAGCACCAACCGCCGCGCGGCCATGGCGATCCAGCCGACGTATGGGCGGCGGCAGAAATGGTCTTTCTCACACGCGAACTACTTCGCCCCTCAGACCCGCCATCGGCACCGGAACAGTAACACGCGTGCACAAGTGCACTCAGTGTCTGCACGGCGGCGCTTGCACGGCGGCGCGCCGGGCATTCTGCTCGATGGTCGTTGCGGCAAAAAAAGCTAGAGGCCTTTCGTGGCTGGAATCGCAGCCTCGTCGGTGTCTCACGGCGCACCCCCTTGCCGTTGTTGCAGGCAGTTGGTGGCGGGGTTAGACTGGCTGACGTGGGCGATTGGAGAGTGCATCCACGAAGGAGCCCTTGGCATGACGAGAGGTCAGTCTTTGAGTCGCCGGACGTTCGTTCGGCGGGCGGCTGCCGTGGCGGCCGCAGTTCCATTGTTCGGCGCCGCGTCCAACACGCTTTCCCAAGACGCGGATCCGAAGCCGGCGGCGGAAGTCCCCGTCGATCGCAAGCTTCGCGTCGGCATCGTGGGGCTGGGCGGCCGGGGAGCGTGGATTGCCAGTCTGTTCAAACGGCATCCGGGATACGAGATCGTCGCCGCGGTCGATTACTTCGAGGATACCGCCGGCGAAGTGGGCGACAGCTTGGGTGTCCCAGCGGAAAGACGATTCAGCGGTCTGGCCGGCTACAAGCGCGCGCTCGACAGCGGCGTCGAGGCATTGGTTCTCGAAGGCATTCCGTATTTCTATCCGGAACAGGCGGCGGCTGCGATCGACGCCGGCTGCCACGTGTACATGGCCAAACCGTTTGCCGTGGACGTACCGGCCGTCTTCGCCATGCAAGCCTTGGCCAGGAAGGCGACCGAGAAAAAGTTGTGCTTCCGCGTCGATTATCAGCTGCCCACGGATCCGGCGAACCAGGAAGTGAAGCAGCGCGTTGGCGAAGACGCCCTGGGCGGATTGGCACACATCTATTCCGGAGGAACGTGCGGGGAATTGCCGGACCCCGCGGTTGGCCCGACGATCGAAAACCTGTTCCGGCGAGCATGGTACTCGCACATCGCGCTCAGCGGCGATCTGCTCCTGCTGTACGACATTCACATTATCGACGGCATCACCTGGATCATCGGGCAACGAGCGGTCGCAGCCAGTGGCTGCTCGCGCATCGTCCGTCCCGATCCGCACGGCGACCGCACGGACTGCGGAGGCGTCGTGTTTCAACTCCCGGACGGAACCTGTTGGACCCACATGACGCAGCTGCTGCGGAACAACGCGGTCATGTACAATCTGGAAGCCGACCTCATGGGGCGCGAGGCAACCGCGCATGTTGCGTACTCCGGCAAGGTTTTCGTCCGCGGCGGTCCCAAGCACTACTCGGGCGAAACGTCCAACAACATCTACGAGGACGGAGCCAAGGCCAACATCGCCGAGTTTTATCGCACCATAACCGAAGGAGAGTTCGACAACGCGACGGCCCACCGTTCGGTCGACGGCCACCTGACGGCCATCCTCGGCCGCGAGGCCATGGCGCGCAAGACGTGGCTGACCATGGACGAACTGATCAAGGAAAACAAGACGCGTGAAGTCAACCTGCGCGGACTGAAGACGTAATGCGTGAATGCTTCGAGTGCACTCAGCGACGCGCGAAAGGAGAACCCATCATGCTGACGCGACGCGCATTTTTTGCCCGCACTGCGGCTGCGGGTGCAGCAGTTAGTCTCGCCGGTTTCGGACGCGTCCACGTCCGGGCTGCGGAGCCGTTGATCAAAGGCACGCCCAACGCCGAAAAGCTCGGCTGGCGCGTGGGCATCGCGGCCTACACGTATCGCGGCCTGACACTGTTTGAAACATTCGACAGAATCGCCGCCGTGGGCTTGCGCTACATCGAGCTCTTCGCGTGGCAGCCGCTGAGCCCGCGGCACGCGGACGCGCAACCGGGACCTGGACTGACGAAGACCCTGCGCCAGGACCTCCGGAAGAAGGCGTCCGACACGGGCATCCGGATGATCGCCTGCTACACCGGCCTTGACGACGCGGAGTCCGCCAAGGCGTTCTTCGAATTCGCGGCCGAGATGGGCTTCGAAGCCATCGTGAGTGAACCGCCGGAAGGTCTGCTGGACTCGATCGAGAAGTTGGCCGAAGAGTACAAGGTCGATCTAGCCCTGCACAACCATCCGCAGCCGTCACACTACTGGAATCCCGACACCGGACTGGCGGCCCTCAAAGGCCGGTCGGCCAGAATGGGATTCTGCTGCGACACGGGCCACTGGTGCCGCAGCGGCCTGGAGCCGGCCGAGGTGCTCAAGAAAGTCGGTCCGCGCGTCAAGACGTTCCATTTGAAGGACCTGGATGAGTTCGGTGTACCCGGCGCCGGGGACGTGATCTGGGGGCAGGGTAAGGGCCGCATCGCCGAGATCTTCGCCGAAGTGAAACGGCAGTCCTTGAAACCCTATTTCGGCATCGAATGGGAACGTACGGAGGATTCCGAAGCGGCGATCCACGCCCAGTCCGTTGCCTTCCTCGAGGAGACCGCCGGGAAGCTGTCGAGACCGTAGGGTGTGCCCAGCTCACCTGTGACACACATGCGCTGCCGTGAAATGTGTTGGCGAGCGCCGGCACACCGGCGCCGCCACACGCATTGCGGCTCATGGTGTGCCCAGTTCGCCGAAGCGATGGTCTCGTGAGGGACGGATCGATCGCACGTAGCGCGATCTGGCAACGACGCGTATGGTCGCGCCACGTTGGCGGGTGTCGCGTGATCGGCATCTGGCCGTCGGATGTTGTTGTGAGTCAAAACGTCGTTCCCCATATCGCCTTTTGTGTCGGCAAATTGCCCAGATCTCCCACCTTGCGGCGAAAAATGTACTGCTCCCCTTTCTTCGAACCGCTGGGGCAGATCCGGCGCGCCCCGATAACCGTGCGGATAGGAACTCTCGCAATGAACGGCTACCGTGCCTTGGCCTTAACACTCACGATGCTCGTTGCCGCGCCCCTCGGCGCGAGCTTCGGTGCCGAATCCGTCAGCAACTCGCTGGGAATGACAATGGTCCGGCTTGAGCCGGGCTCGTTCGAGATGGGGTCCGCCGGCGGCGATTGGGACGAGCGCCCTGTGCAGGAAGTGACCATCAGCCGGCCGTTCTTCATGAGCACGACTGAGGTAACCAATGCCCAGTACGAGCAGTTCGAACCTGCGCACAGTCAGCTGCGGGGCAAGTTGGGCTTTTCGAAAGAGGACGATGAGGCGGTGGTGTTTGTCTCCTGGGAGCAGGCAGTGGCCTTTTGCACGTGGCTCAGCGAACGAGAGGGAAAACCGTACCGGTTGCCCACGGAGGCGGAGTGGGAGTATGCCTGCCGAGCGGGCACCACGACGCCGTTTCACACGGGAGATGCTCTGCCGGATCCGTTCCACAAGAACGTCGGCGTGAGCTGGTATCCGGGCAAGGAAACCGGCCAGGATGTGGTCCCCTTGCACGTCGGAACGACGCCGGTCAACTCATGGGGTCTGCATGACATGCACGGCAACGTCGAGGAATGGTGTTGGGACTGGTACGGACCGTACACGGCGGATGCTCAGACGGACCCCGTCGGACGCGTGGACGGGAACTTCCGGGTCACGCGTGGCGGTAGTCACTCGACGACGCTCGAGTACCTTCGCTCGGCGAACCGCGGCGGCACGCTGCCGGAGGACAGGAGCTGGCTGATCGGCTTTCGGGTTGTGCAAGCGGAGATGCCTGCGACCGAACCATTGCCGGCGCTGCCCGAACCCCTCAATGCCAGAAACGTGTCACAGGCGGTTCCGGACAAACTGGCCGTGGGCCCGGACCCCGCGAAACCGTACTTCCAGGGTCCTCGGCAATACGTCAATCAGCCGCCGAGCGCGGATTGCCCGGTGTTTGGCCGTCACAACCACTGCCCGGCGCTGGTGAATTGTCCCAACGGCGATCTGCTGGCCATCTGGTACACGTGTCGGACCGAGCCCGGCCGCGAGTTGGGGATTGTCGCCAGCCGTTTGCCTTATGGAGAGGATGAGTGGCAAGTCGCTTCTGACTTCTGGGATGCTCCGGACCGCAACGACCACGCGTCGGCCCTGTGGGTCGATGAGAAAGGGACTCTTTACCATTTCAACGGATTGTCCGCCGCCGCGACCTGGGGGAGTCTGGCAACCATCATGCGCACGTCGACTGACAACGGGGCCACCTGGTCGAAGGCCCGTTTGATCATGCCCGAGCACGGGCTGCGCCACATGCCGATCGAATCGGTTTTGCGAACTCGCGAGGGGGCCATCCTCGTTCCCTGCGATGCGGCACCCGGCGGTGCCGGCGGCACGGCGGTCTTGGTGAGCCGCGATGACGGCGGGTCCTGGGTCGACCCGGGCGAAGGGCGACCCGCGCCGGATTTCTCCGCCGGCTCGACCGGCGCATGGATCGCCGGCATCCACGCGGGCTTCGTGCAATTGGCCGACGGGAGCCTGATGGCGTTTGGCCGAGGCAACAACATCGACAACCGGATGCCTGTCAGCATCTCGAGAGATCTGGGTGAGAACTGGACGTACGGCGCCAGCCCGTTCCCGCCCATCAGTGGTGGACAACGACTGGTGGTTCTTCGTCTTCAGGAAGGGCCAATCCTGTTCTGTTCGTTCGGGCCCGAAGTGCGCTTTCGGAGCGCCGACGGCACCGATCGCCGCGGCGCCGGCCTGTTCGCTGCCCTGTCGACCGACGAAGGCCGGTCGTGGCAAATCAAGCGGCTGATCACCGATGATGGTCCTCCGCGCACGATCGATGGCGGCGGCAACACCGGCACGTTCACGATGAGCGCCTTTTCGGGTGAACCGCGCGGATACCTGTCAGTCTGCCAGACGCCCGACGGCGTGATTCATTTGATTTCGTCCAAGCAGCATTATGCCTTGAACCTCGCCTGGTTGAACGCGACGGGTGGCTAAGCGTCCGGCCTGCCACGCGCCGCCCGGCCGTGCCACTGTGCACACGGTGAGGTTCAAGCGTTACGCAACGGAGGATCTGCGATGAGAAACTCGTTTCGGTGGTCAACCGCGCTCGCCGTCTCGTGTTCCTTGCAGTTGTTGGCCCTGTTCGCTGCGGCCGCGTTTGCGGCGCAGCCCGTGGAGTATTCGACCGGCAATTGGTCGCCGGAACAGTGGGGAAACCACCGGGCGCGCGTGTCGGTGACGGAGCCGGGCGATGCCGTGTGGGCCCACATTCCCTGGCGACGCCGCGACGCGCATCCGGAACGAAAAGAGATCATCGTCATTGATGCGGCCACGGGCACGCGAGTCACGAACGTGCTGCGCGTTGACATCCGCGGCCCGCACGGCGATCTGCTGTTTCAACCGGTCACGGTGCCGGGCGAGTACCACGTCTACTTCATGCCGTTCCGCCAGACGGGCTCATGGTACTTCCCCACCACGGAATACCTCAAACCGACCGACGCGGCCGATAAGGACTGGACGCTGAAGTGCCAATCGCTGAGTGACAAGATCCGCCAGGGCCAGACCAACGGGATTGCCCGGGCGACGCTGGTCGATCTGCAGGCATTCGACGATTTCCACCGATTCGATCCGATGGAGGTGGTTGCCACGCCGGAGGAGGTGGCCCAGTTGGTCGCCGGCCATGCCGAGAACCGCTTGCTGGTCTTCCCCGAAGACCGAACGCGGCCGATTCGCATGAGCGATGCGTTGCCGTTGCGGTGGATTGAGCTTGGACCGGCCAGCCGCTTCGCCGGCGAAGCCTGCCGCAACGAATACTATGTCTTCCAGCTCGGTCTGTTTCCCTCAACGACAACCGTGGAAGACGTCGTTGTGGCGTTCTCCGACCTGAAAACCGAATCCGGCAAGGTCATTCCAGCCTCGGCGCTCTGCTGTTTCAACCTGGGCGGCACCGACTGGCTGGGCCGCCCGCTGGCCAAGCGGGTTGACGTAGCTACGGGTCAGGTCCAGTCGCTGTGGATCGGCGTGGACATCGGCGAATCGACAGAACCGGCGGTCTACAAAGGAACGATCGCCGTGCGAGGGGAGGGGCTCGCGCAGCAAACGATCGCCCTGGCGATCACGGTTAATGACATGGTTCTGTCAGACAGGGGTGACGGCGATCTGTGGCGGTTGTCTCGGCTCCGCTGGCTGAATTCGACCATCGGCCTGGACGACGAAGTGCTCGCTCCATTCAGTCCCGTCGAGCAGGAAGGCTCGACGATTTCGATTCTGGGGCGCAGCGTGCGTCTTGCTGCCAGTGGTTTGATCGAGAGCATCACGGGCACGTTTTCGCGCAATGTCGACCGGATCGACGCCGAACGTCGCGAGTTGTTGATCGCGCCCATGCGTTTCGTCGTGAAACCGGTCGCTGCGGCCGGTGCGAGGCAGGAGCCGGCGGCGAGTCGTCCGGGAGACGCGCCGGCCGCCGCGGCTTTCACGTTCGATGCGCCCGAGATCGTCGCGAAGTCGAGCGGCGCGGTCGCGTGGAAGTCGGTGGGCCGGAGCGGCCCGATGACGCTGGTGTGCGAAGCCAAGTTGGAGTGCGACGGCTACGTCAACTACCGGCTCACGCTCGGCACGACCGCGGCCGTCGATCTGGATGACTTGCGGCTGGAAATCCCGTTCCGCCGCGACGCGGCTCGCTTGATGATGGGCCTGGGTCGGAAAGGAGGCCATCGGCCCGAGGCGTGGCCATGGAAATGGGACCCGGCGGTTTCGAACAACCAGTTCTGGCTGGGCGACGTGAATTTGGGTTTGAGTTGCAAGTTGAAGCACGCCGAGGAGCGCTGGGATCTGTTCAACACGAAGGAGACCGGTGGCTACCGCGATTGGTTCGACGGCACCCATGGCGGCTGCGACATCACCGAGCAGGGCAGCGACTGCGTGTTGGCAAGCGCCTACACGGGTCCAAGGCGATTGGAGCCAGGTCGCGAGCTGTGTTTCCGGTTCGGTTTGCTGATCACGCCGGTCAAGACGCTCGACAAGGACCACTGGAAGTGGCGGTACTACCACGGCAACGGCACGCCGCCGCTCGAGCAAATCACGCCGACCGGGGCGAACATCATTAACGTGCACCAGGGCGATGCGCTGAATCCGTACATCAACTATCCGTTTGTCAACGAGCAGAAGATACGCGAGTTTGTGGAGCAAGCCCACGCGGCCGAGATGCGCGTGAAGCTGTACTACACGATCCGCGAGTTGAGCAACTACACGGCCGAGATCTGGGCGCTGCGCAGCCTCGGCGACGAAGTCTATGTGCAGGGGGAGGGGTTCCGCCTGGCCGACGCGTTCGCGGAAGAGAAGTCCGACGGCGGCGGGGCGAACACGGGCGGATCGTGGCTCTGCGAGCACCTGGTGACCGGATACCAACCCGCCTGGCACACGCCGCTCGGCGGTGGTCGGCAGGACGCGGCGATCGCCACCACCGGCCTGTCGCGCTGGCACAATTACTATCTGGAGGGGCTCAGCTGGTTGATTCGCAAGGACGGTGTCGATGGCCTGTACCTCGACGGCGTCGGCTACGATCGCGAGATCATGAAGCGGGTCCGCAAGGTCATGCAACGAAGCCGGCCCGGTTGCCTGATCGACTTCCACTCCGGAAATCACTTCCATCCCGTCTACGGTCTGAACAACTGCGCGAATCTGTACATCGAACTGTTCCCGTTCATCGACAGCCTCTGGTTTGGCGAAGGGTTCGACTACAACGAACCGCCCGACTACTGGCTGGTCGAAATGGCCGGTATTCCGTACGGCTTGTTCGGCGAGATGCTGCACGGCGGCGGCAATCCGTGGCGCGGCATGCTGTTTGGGATGACCTCGCGGCTCGGCTGGAGCGGCGATCCTCGCCCGATCTGGAAACTGTGGGACGAATTCGGTATCGACGAGGCCCGCATGATCGGATATTGGGACGAGCAGTGTCCCGCCACGGCCGGGTGCGATCAAGTCCTGGCGACCGCGTACGTTCGGCCCAAACAAACGCTCGTCGCCCTCGCGTCATGGGCCGCCGAGCCCATGCAGGTGCAACTCCAGATCGACTGGAAAACGCTGGGGCTCGATCCGGAGAAGACGAGTTTCTACGCGCCGCCGATCGAGGGTTTCCAGCCGCAGAGGGTATTTCGGCCCGGCCAGGCGATCCCCGTGCCTCCCGGCCGCGGCTGGCTGCTGTTGTTGGACGAGCAGCAGCGAGAAATACCCAAACCAGAAGACCCGTTGGCCGGCTGCAAGCTGATCGAGCGAGAGGCGTTCGACGGCGCCGCGCTGGACGCCGTTTGGAAGAACACCCAGTCGTCACAGCCGGGCACATCGATCGGACTCGTGGAAGGGCGGCTTCAAGTGGCCGGCGCCGCTAACGTCGTGGCCTACGTTCAGCGCCCACTTCCGGCCGGCGTCATTGCCGCGGCCTGCACCATTCGGATGCAGACCGACGCCGGTGCCTCGTGGGGACCCGGCATGGCATTGGTCTGGCCTGACGGACGCACGCTCCGCGTGAATCTGCGCGCCGAGGGCCGCTTCGGCGTCGACGACGGCCGGCAACAACGACTGGACGGCCTGCTGTTGATGGATCAGCCAACGCGCGTCGTCATCCGGCTGGCGGACGAGCGGATTGTTGTCACTGCAATTCAGGCCGAGTATCAACAGACGCTGGCCGTGCTGCCGCGAAGCGATTTCCCCGGTACTCCGTCGGCCGTGCGGATCGGCAAAATGGGCCCGCACGCGGGGAGCGACGACTTCAACATCCTCGGTCCGGCAGGTGTTACGACGATCGATGACTTGGAAATTTTTGGCGCAATCGATGAGTGATGGTCAATGCCTTGCGACGTGCGTGAACCGCACCGGTGGCGCGCCTGACACCGCCGTTGGCCACAACCAAGTCAACGGCTGATGTTCAAGACTCAAAACCCGATGTGCGAATGAGAGACACTGTCCGAACGGAGGAGAGACATGCCACGTTTCAGAAAACTGGCGATCATGAGCCTCGTGCTTGTCGGGTCAGTGACTGCCGCGTCGGCAGCGGACACATCTCCCCCGCGGCTCATCAATGGCGGCATGGAAGGGCCGTTTGCCGACGGGTTGGCGACCGGTTGGGTGAAGAACTGCTACGGCTCGAACGACGTTGAGTTCGCCGAGGAAACGAGCGACGTACACGGCGGCAAGTCGGCGCAGCGCGTGACCTGCAAGAAATTCGTCACCGGTGGAGTGCAATTTCACAGTGGCGACCTGGCCATCGAAGGCAAGAAGCCTTACACGGTGCGGCTGTGGATGAAGGGAGATGTGCGGTCGCCGGTCTACATCGGCATTCGCAAGCACGGTGAGCCGTACACCGGTTACCTGAAGCGACACGTCCGGGTGAAGAACGAATGGCGGCCGTACATCCTCACCGGAGAAACGAGCGATGCCGATCCGCAATGCGGCATTTACATCATGTACGCGGACACCGGCACACTGCTGGTGGACGATGTGACGTTGTTGGCGGGGATTCACGAGGACGTTGCGGAGTCGGACATGCCGCCCCGGAAAGGGAACCGCATCTTCAACAGCGGCTTCGAGGCCGGCCCGGAAGGCTGGACGCCAACAGATGGTTTCGTCATCGACCCGACGACGGCGCATTCCGGCCGTTGCAGCGCTCGACTGGGCACCGTGGACTTGCCGAGCATCACGCTGCCGTTGAATCGCCCGTTGTCGCCCGCGACGCGGCCGCGCACGGCACCGCCCGGCATCGAATGCCGGCCCTTTCCCGTCCGCGCGGCGATGCGCTACACGCTCAGCGCATGGATCAAAGCCGCGGAGCCGAACACGCGCGTGACGCTACGATTCTTCGAGTGGGCCGACGAAGGGGGCGACCAACCGTCGGGACGCAATGACCGTAGCGCCACGGTGACGGTTACGACAGACTGGGCGCGGTATCACATCGACGGCATCGCGCTGCCCAATATGTGGGAAGACTACGTCGCGCGCTTCGTGCCGAGCGGCACCATCTGGCTCGACGACGTGCAGATTGAGGAAGGGGCCGTCAGTGACTATCAACCCGCACACGTCGTCGAGGTCGGCGCGGAAACAACCACCCGCTGGTGCCGTGTTGGCGATCGCGTCGAGGTGACGGCGCACGTGGCGAGCGTCGAGCCACTGGAAGAATGTCCGTTGACGTTCACGTTGGAAGACCTCTGGTCGCGACCGTTGGAGACCATCACGCGCGAAGCGAGGAGAGACGCGGCGGAGTCTGCCGCCTTTTCGCCGGCTCTGCCGGGCATGTACCGTGTCCGCGTGCGGGCCGGCGATTGGCCCGCGGCGGGCGAGGTCTGGTTCGGCGTGTTTCCGAAGCGCGACCGCAGGCCGCGGCCGGACTCGCCGTTCGGCACGCACGTCACGGCGGTCGTGCCGCAGCCGACGAACACGCTGCTCGCCTCGGAAGCGATGGGCGCTCGCTGGGTCCGGTTGCACGACTTCGGCGACTTTTGTCATTGGCGGGTCGTGGAGCCGGAGAAGGGGACCTTCGTGTGGCGCGACGCGGAGATCGACGACCTGCGAAACCGAGGCTTCATGATCTTGGCGAACCTGGGCCATCCGCCGCTCTGGGCCGGTCGGCCGCATCCCAAGGAGCAGGATCACGGCTCCTGGACCAGCGCGCCGCCGCGCGATGTGGCCGAGTGGGAGAACTACGTCTTCAACACCGTCGAACACTATCGCCATCGCATCCGGCACTGGGAAGTCTGGAACGAACCGTGTTGGGAGGGATTCTTCAGCGGCACGCCCGAGGAGTATGCCGAGTTGCTGAAGGCCGCCTACCGCGCGATCAAGCGCGCCGATCCGAACGCGGTGGTCATCGGCGGCTGTTTCTCGTCCCACGCGGTGGAGTGGACCGGACGCGTGCTGGCACAGGATGGCCTGGACTTCATGGACGCCCTTTCCTACCACGTGTATTGGAGTCCGGCAGTGACGGAAGCAGCCGCGCCGGGCGAGCCGACGTTCATCGAGCAGGAAGTGAGCCACTTCCTCGACCTCATGCGCGAACGCGGCAAACGCAAACCAATCTACATGACCGAAGGCGGCCTGCGCTGCCCGCCGTTCGCGTCCTGGCTGCCGAAGGAAGGCTTCAGCCGACGCGCGGCCTTCGGTTCGGCGGCGGGCGCACACAGCGAGCTGACCGGCCTTGATGCGGCCTGCGGGCTGGTGAAAGGCATGGTGCAGATGCTGTCCGCTGGAGTGACAAACATCTGTTACTACTACACGGGTGGAGAACGGGGCGCGATGCCCTGGTTCTCGACGATGGCCAACGGCTACTACGTGTTGATGGACTACGACGGCCGTCCCAAACCGACGATGATGGCATACAGCGCGCTGGAACAGCAGCTCGATGGTGCCGCCCCGTCCGGCGTGCTCCGCCGCGATGACCTCACGGTCCACCTGTTCTCGAAAGGCTCAGGTTCGGTCGCCTTGGTCTGGAGCGAGCACGAACGAGAACTCGCCGTGGCGGATGCGCTCGTGCTCGATCTGATGGGGAACGCGATGACGCCACCCAGGTTGCGCCCCGGCGAGCCGGTCTACATCGTCGCGCCGGGCCTTTCGCCCGACCAACTCGAACCGCGCCTGAAGTGAGGCCTGACGTGCCCCGTGGCCGCGTTTGCCACGGGGCGGATCGCGGCAATCCAACCGGGACGGTCCCCGCCGCCGGTTCCAAGGCGAGGCTCGATGCCGCCCGTCGTTGAGCCGCGTCAGGACTCTCGAACATCCGCAGCGCCGGCGACCGTGGTGACGCCGAAGGGTAGGGATTTGAGCAGTCGCACGAGCACGTCGCTGACGCTCTCGCCGCCCAGGATGGCCAGGGGGCCGAGAGACTTGGCGACATCCGCCGTGAACTGTTGACCGGCTGCGGTCTTGAGCGTTGCGATCAATTCGGGCTGCGGGGAACCCATTTGCTGGCAGAACGCGCCGACTTGGGCGGTGAGCATTTCCTTCTTCAGCTCGTTCAAGGAACTCGACGCCATCACGCCCGCCGGCCCCTGATTGCCCACGCCACTAATGCTGTGCGGTCACTTGAGCCCGTCGGTCACGCCGCGGCATACGTGTTGTGACATACATCTGTCATCAAAGCATGCCGACTCCCGAAAACGCGATGAGACAAGAGAGGCGGTGTCCAACCGTCATTCGTCCGAGGGCTGTTTCGCGGCCAGGTCGGCAGCTTGCTGGTCCGTGAGCATGCCGCTGTAGATGCGCACATCGCGAATCGCGCCATGGAAATTGTTGGCGGGGATTCCTTCCCACTGATTCCACGCGCCGATGCGAAACGCATCCATGTCCAGCTGGATGCCCAGGCTCATGCGCTCCTCGTCGACACGCTGTCCGTCAACGTAGAACCGTGCGCCGCCTCCCAAACGGGCGTCACAGACCAGAACGAAATGGTGCCACTCGCCCACCGATACGCTCGTGCGTCCCGTACGGTGCGTCCAATTCTGCTCTCCGGTGTTGACCGCGACGTTGGGCCGTCCGTCGGGGAGCAGACTGAAATGCACGACGCCGCGTTTGACGTCATTGCCGAACAGCAGCGGATTCCAGGTGCGGTCGAGCGAGTCGGCCCTGGCACGCAGGGCGATGGACACTGCGTCGTGACGTCCCAGGCCGCCGCAGGCAAGGAACTGAGTGCCATCAAACTGCCGGCCGCCATCGGGCGGAGCGTCGTCGAGAGGCCACCAGGCCAACAGTCGCGCGGGCACCGGCTCGCACTGCGGGAGCACGATGTCCGGTGGCGCCACGCCGCACGCCGAAGCGAGTGTGGGCACGGGTCGGAAGTCCGGCTGACCCCGGTACCGCAAACTCCGCCGCCCAAAATACGAGCCGTAATATGGTGCTCCCGTGTCGATCCACGTCACCATCCGCACGAACTCCTCGCGATCGAGCCGCACGTCGTGGTGGCCCTTGCGGAGCAGCTCAACCAGCCGGCTACGATGCGACCCGTAGGTGTAGGGTGGCACGGCTTCCGCGTGCCGCATGGCCCAGTCCCCGCCGTTCCACTCTTGTATGGTATTTACCCAGTTGCCCTGCATCAGATTCTCGTAGGAGCGACTGAACAGCTCGGTGAGTTCGCCGCGCAAGTCGGGAGCCGCCTTGACATCCCCACTCGAATCAGCTGGCAATGGCGAGCTGGCCGCCGAAGCGGGCGTCGTCCCGTCATGGCAGCGCACGCAATGCCGATCGAGGATCGGCTGCACGTCGGTCGGGTAGTACAACGGACGTGGAGCCACGTCGCCAGGCTGACTCGATAATGCGGCGGCAGGTCGCGCGGAGGCAATCGTCACGCGCGGGTCGGGCGCCTGGTTGCGGTGTTCATGGCAGCCGATACAGGATCGCGATTCGCCAGGCTGAAAGTTGACGAACGTGCGCATCCGTTGCACTTCCATGTAGTTCTCGTCGAGCGCCTGCAGAAAGACGTTGCGCTCGGCTGGCACCTGGAAGAACGCCGAGCCATCCGCCTCGACCGGCACGACGCCGTGCAACACGGCCACCCAGATATGTGCGTTCCACGTCACGGCCAGGTGTCCCCCGAATCCGTCGGCGCTGCGGTCCTCCCCGCGCGCCTGGTCGAGTTCCGCCGACCACGGCTTCGGGACCTGCTCCATCACGCGCAGGTACTTCACCGTGCCGGTCGGAACGCCTTCCAGGCCGCGATGCACGTCGCTCACGAACACTGTCGCTGTCGGCGATCCGTCGTCTCTCATGTCACGGGCAACTGCCGGCAGCGTGGGCGGCGTGGGGCGGGTCCGCGGCAGCATCGGCTGCCAGGACGAGATCTCCCCATCGTGATAGATCGGCACTCGGTTTCCGAATACGTCTAGCAAATAGATGCCGTAGCCCGCCCGATCGTTGTAGCGCCCGGCCGGATTGCAGGAGACGAGGAAGAAATGCTGCGAGAGTGGATACGGGTCCGAGTACAACGGTCCGTAGTAGTCCTCGCGCCAGACTCCGTTACGCAAATGGAAGATCCCACGCAGGTTCTGGATCTTGACGTCGGGCGTCAAGTTCGTGATCGGCGCGGCAGTGCGTTTGTTCTTGGTCACGTCCAACAGCAGCACCTGGCCCACACCCAGCGGCTCGTGCCCACAGCCGATACACACGGCCAGACGCGGATGGCCCGGCACCTGCCGCGCCTGCCAGAACACGCCCGGGTTGGCAATGTTGTCGCCAAAGAACTCCTCGCCGCCCGACCCGTCGGGGCGCATGGTCCACAACGGCTGCGCCGCCGCAATGCCCTTGTACACGTACTCCCAGCGGTTATAGAGTAGCCGCCCGTCCTCCATCATCGTCGGTGTGAACTCGCTGAGCGCCCCTTGCGACAACGGCCGCAAGCCGCTGCCGTCCGCGTTGATCCGGAACAGATTCGTGCACGCCAGGTAATGCGCGGGTGTACAGAGTACGCCGTGCTCGCAACGCGTTGATGCGAAACAGATCCCACCGTCCGGCAGATAACACGGATGCACGTCATCCGTCCAGAACCGGTAACCCTGCAATCCGTAAAACCCGTCGCCGAAACTCGTCCGTCCGTATGTGGCGATGCGTTGATCTTCTTCCAAGGGTGCCTGCGTGACTTGACGCAGGCCGCTCCCGTCCACGCCGATCTCGTACAATCGGTACCCTTCAGGTTGTGGCCGACGATAGCCGAAGACAATCCGCCGTCCGTCGAATGCAAGATCGTAGCGGTCGAAGACGCCTCCCGAGAGCTCAGGAGCCAATTCCCGCACGCGGCCATCCGACAGCGACAAGACGCACAGGTTGCCGCCCCAATCGCTGATGTGCTGGAAGTCGTCGTAGTAGTGTTTGCTGTTGTAAGTAAAACGCTTGACGAAGACGATTTCCGCGCCGCGCAGCATCGGGTTGAGATCAACCAGCATCTCGCGCCGCAGACGCGGCAGTTCTGCCAGGAGTCCGCGCGCCTGATCGTCCATGGGATCCAGTCGTCCAGTAGCTGCCGCGGCTACACGCCGCTCACAACCCTCCAACCGCTGGAGGAGTTCCGCCGCCGGGTAAGCAGGCCCTGCCGAGCGACTGAGTGACTCGACCGCGGAACGCAGCTGAGTGAGTTCCCTTCCGAGCGTGGCCAGCACCGCACACTTGACGCACAGATCAAGCCACGCGGCATCGTCATGCGTGACGGCGCGCAGCTTGAGCTGATCGAGCTGTGCGCGAATGGCCGAACTATCAACGCCACATGCGGGAATCGAGCCATCGACGAACTGCTCCTCGAATTGAGTCCCTTGTGCCGCAAACCAACCGCCGCTCTCAAACCAGTCGGCGTGCACCAGATCGAGCAGAGGGTTCTCTGCCGCCGGAAAATCGCGACGTATCTGCTTCCAGATCGCCGGCACCACATTGGGAGTCATCGAGAAATAGAACGAGGGCTCGCCGCCCGTGGCCATGCGCAACACCAATGTGTTGTCACCTGGCTGCAGATCCAGATCCAGCAACACCTGGTCCACGCGCGTCCCTTCATACCCGTCGCTGCAGCCGTACCGCCCGTACGCCAGTCGCGTCGCGACCGTCGCGAGGGCACGCCCATTGAGCCAGGCGTCCAACTGCTCGCCACCACCCACACCGACCGTCAGCCGGACTGCCTGCGGCGCGCGCACCGTACGCATCAGGTACATCACGCAGTCCGATGCACCGGCAAGCAGGTTCGCGGGCTGTCCGTCGCGCAAGTCATCGCGTGGGGACCAGACGGCTTGTCCGTCAGCGGATTTGGCTGTCGTGTCAATCGACTCGGTAGGCTGGACCTGCTCGTCGGTCTGGTCCGCTGGCAAAAGGCGCGTCACATGCCAGGCTCTCCATTCGATCTGGGGACGCGCCGCCGCCTGCGCCGCGAGCCATAGACCGTGGCGCTGTCGCGCGACCAGGAGTGTCTCTTGCAGGCTCGGGCGGCGGACGTACAACCCCGGTTTGTCGCATTGGGTACATAGCTGTTCAGCCGGCGCACTCGAGTCGCCGCGGATCGACCCCACCGGGTTTGTCTGCAAAGCCGCCAGGATGACTAGCGTCCATGTAGTGTGCGACACCGTCTCATCTCCGGATTCTGTCGTTGGGTGCACAACCAGAGCTGTATCATAGCAGTGCCACCTGGCGGGCGATAGAATCGGCACCGGACACCGGAGTGCGGGTGGGCGAACCGCAAAGGGAATTGCATGACGCCGCATTCGAAACTGCTCGTCGCTCACGCTCCTGTGCGTATCTGGCTGACGACGACCACGGGCCGCTGGCCATCCAGGAGACTCTGCTCGCCGGGTGCCCGATGGTGGGCGCACGGACCGGAGCCTGATTTGTACGGGCGGGTGAAACGGGCGTACTCGTGGACCGTCTGCCGCCGGGACGGCAGTGCGTGCGAACCGACGAAGACGAGCGGGCGTTGGAAGTCCATATCGAGTCGCTTGGGCAGGCTCAGGCGATGGATCGGGGGGATGTGCGGCGTCGAGCGGCGGAGGAGTACGATACTGAGCGCATCGCGGACCGAGTCGTCGGGGCCTTGTGGGAAACTCGAACACCCCGTGTCTCCCCCGTGTCTCCCACGCAACCGAGGTTACGTGATCTTGCTTGTAGCGATACCTGTTTGGTCGCAGGAAATCACCTGTCTGGTCTCTTGCCCTTGTCTCGCCGCGTCGTGTCATGAATGATATGATGATATGGAAAGCTCAATCCCGAGGAGTATTGGCATGGGTTCTGAGGCGGATACTACGCAAACCGAATATGCCCACATCGTGCACACACCGGGCCTGCTTGGTGGCGAAGCGCGCGTTGCGGGTCACCGGATCCGAGCGCGCGACGTGATGATGGCACGCGATCGCGGCGGACTGACTCCCGAGGAAATTGCTGCTACTGTCTATCCGACACTCACGCTGGCACAGGTCTACGCAGCACTTGCCTATTGTGAGGACCATCGGGCCGAGATTGAGCGTGCTGTCGCCGACGAGGCCCACGCGATTGAGCAGTTCCGCCACGACCATCCGGAGTTGGTCCGCGATCAGTCATCGCAGAAGGATTGAGCGGTGCTCAAAGGATTCGCTGACGTTCACGTGGTCCATGCGATCGTGCAGGCCCTACGTCGACGGGGAATGGATGTTGCGACTGCCCAGCAGCGCGGGCTTCAGGAAGCCGACGATAGCGACTTGCTGGCTGCTGCCCTCGACGAGGAGCGGGTCATGCTGACCAACGACACGGACTTCCTGGCGTTGGCGGCACGTTGCTCAGCTAACGATGAGACGTTTGCGCCGATTTATTTCTGGCCGCAGCAGGGCCGTTCCGTTGGCGAGATGGTCCGGCGCATCCTGCGCGAGGCAAGCCTGGAAGATTATCCCTCCGCCTGCTCACAGGTGCATTTTCTCTGAGAGCAATCCAGGGCAGGCAAGACCACCTGCGGCATCCGTCGCTCCGCCCTGGAATGGTTTGCGTTCGCCGCTTGCGGGCTACCGATACAAGATGTCGTCGGGTCTGTCGTCGCCGTCCGAGTCGTTAGCCAGCACGTCGATCGTGACGGCCGTGTCTTCATCGGTCGTGGCCGAATCATCAACAGCCACCGGCGGCAGGTTCGGCACGGCCAGGCTGGTGGCGACCAGTTGGACGTTGTCCAGATTGGGATCTTCATCCGACCCGCTCATCTTGGCCCGGAACCGGAACTGGAAGTTGCTGACCAGGTACTCCTGCGGGATCTGGACGTACGGCTGGTGCCACACATCCTCGGCTTCCGCGAACTTCCGCTGCACAAGCAGGGTCAAAGCCGGTGAAGCGAGCGCGCCCGCCACAGCGGCGCTGTCGGGCTGCCTCTTTCGCTGTATCGCCAGCACTTCAGCAGCGGTCACACGTTGTCAGTCGGCCAGCGGATCGGGCACGTCAGGATCCAGGAAGCGTGCGTTGCCCCAGACCGCGTGATCGCAGCTGTAACCATCCCCACCGTTGAGCACTCGCAAGACAACTTGGCGAGCGTCGGCGATTGCGACGCGCAGCGTGTGGACCTTGCGCGGACCGAGCACCGGACTCTCCGCTTTGAGCTGGCCGTCAACCCAGACCTGGAACTGCACGCTGCCGCCATTGCTGGCGTCATCAAGGCCCACATCGGCGCAGAACCACGCGACGTCTCGGCCTGCGACGTCGTAAACCACATCGGCTGGCGTCGTGTCGGGAAAGGCGTGCGTCCAGAGACTCTTGGCGTACACTCGGCCGCCGATCGTGATCGGTTTGTCATAGTAGTTCACGTCGCGGCGGACGCGGTTTTCAGCGCCGGCGTTCGCTGCCGTCCAATCGATATCAGAGGCGAACACCAGCCCCGTCGGCCGGGCCGGCGCCGGCGTGACGAAGCGGCCGGGCGCGCCTTCATGGGCGCGGGGCCCACCCCAGGAGATCGCTTCGACACGCCAATACAGCGTCTTCGCTGGTTCAATTCGCGGCAGCACCACGCTCGGTTGCGTCACGAGCATGCTGATCACGGCGTTCCGGAACTCCGGCTCTTCCGCCACCGTCACGCGGTAACCGTGCGCATCGGCCGCCGGCTCCCACGTCAACCGTGCAGTGACCTCGAATACGCCGCTGTGCAGCTCCGGTTCGCGCAACACGAACTTCTTCGGCGGCTCAAGGCCATCCGGCTTTCCCAGTGCCGCGTCCTGCACGAACACAATGTCGCTCGAGTACGTTTGCGGCAGTTGGATCTCGATGCCCTTGGCCATCAGATCCTCGCCACGCCACGCTCGCGGCGCGAGCGATCCGTCTTCGCTCCACAGCCAGTATTCCTTGTCCCCTTCCAGGCCCTTGAGTCGTATTGTCTGTCGTGCGGCGGGCGAGTCAGGTCGCCAGACGAACAGCGTGCCGCGTGAGGCAGACGCATTCCAATAGAACATCCCGTCCCAATGCACTCCGTCCGGGCGCGGCAGGATGTGGTGGACTTTGGCGTCGGCCATGAGCGGTCGAATCCACCGCCGATAGACCTCGACCGATCGGCGCGTGGCTGCTTTGTCCTCCTCCGTCCAGACGGGTGTGTCCGTGGGATCGATCTGCCATGCGCCCATCATGGCACTGCGCCACAGATACGTGCCGGGCGCGTCGCCCTGCACCGGATATGCGTTGTCATACGTGTAGCACTGCAGCACCAGTGGCGGAAACGCACGAGTCGAATCGTACATCGCCTGCCGGTTGGGCAGATTGGATAGTGTGTCGGTGGCGACCACATAGTGCGTGAGAGCCATTACACCGAAGTCCTTGATGTGCCCGCCGCCCGAACAGTTCTCCAGAATGAGGCCGGGAAACGCTTCCAGCAGC
>Ga0194111_10002761_pt1 | contig 21206 bp, 16 predicted proteins | sample TA2KigC300mmetaG_FD_146194 | JGI IMG/M metagenome (GOLD analysis project Ga0194111, IMG submission 146194) | Freshwater microbial communities from Lake Tanganyika, Tanzania - TA2015033 Kigoma Deep Cast 300m | ecosystem: Environmental > Aquatic > Freshwater > Lake | place: Tanzania: Lake... | reverse complement strand
AGCGAGTTACCCTTCATCGAAAGTCGAATGGCAATTACGTTCTTGTCGAAAATGTCCCAATTAGTGTTTGCACTGAATGTGGAACGCGTTATTATGCGGCGAATGTTCTTAAGATGATCGAAGAGAGTGTTCGCGGCAAACGACAGGTTGAGCGAGAAGTAATCGTTCCTGTATACGCTTTCTAAACGTTTCGTACGAGTTCGTTTTCGCAGTCTGTGTAATGGGTCAAAGGCAACCCAACACCGGCCTGGCAAGGATCAGACCGGTGTCACTTGCCAGTACCGCCACTTCACTGAGCTCAGCTGTTAGCCCGTGCGTTCCAAATCAGGGAAGAGCGTTGACAGGCAGCGGTTTGTGACTATAATAATAGTCACAATGGCATCGCAAAGAAGATTCGAAATCATTTACCCTCCAATTATCAAACAACAGCTCAAGGCTATTGCGACAAAGCACTATTCGCTCATTCGAGAGACGTTAGAAATCCAATTACAGTTCGAACCGGATATCGAAACAAGAAACCGAAAACCGCTAAAACGCCCTATGGTTTTCGGAGCGAAATGGGAAATCCGGTTTGGGCCAGACAACTGCTTTCGGATATTTTATCGGGTAGATTATGACAATCAACAAGTTGTCATTTTGGCAATTGGTGAAAAGAAAGGTAATCATCTTTTCATCGGAGGCGAAGAGGTAGAGATATGAGAATTGCATCAGTAGCGGATGTAAAAGCAAAGTTCAGCGGATATTTGAAAGCCAGTGAAAAAGGTCCCGTTGTGGTTACAAAGAATGGCAGGCCGGTAGCCATGATATTGTCCGTTACGAGCGAGGACGAAATCGAGCGAATGGCACTTGCGTACTCGCCCAAGTTCCAGGGCATTCTTGAAGTTGCGGAACAACAGATGCGAGAAGGTAAAGCAATAAAGCACGAAGACTTTTGGCGAGAGATTGAATCTGAGATGCTATGAGCGTATGAGCGGGCTAACACCGGCTCGTGCGCCCTGGAGCTATCGTCTGCTAATCGGTGGAAGCTTCGTTAGATAGTTACGGCTTCTACGGCGCAATTTCGAAACGATAGGCAGCTTTTTGGCGGGTGTGGCGGGTTACGCCGGTGACGACCAGGATCACTTCGTCGCCATCGGTGATCTCGAGGGGGATATTTGCTGAATTATCCATACTCAGGGGGATATATTCGATTTCAGTAGCAGCCCCCATCTTTATGACCGCCAACCGGAAGGTCTGAGGCAGGATGTTGCGGATACGCACGAAGCCAGCAGCCTCCCAACCTTCAGAATCAGCTTCGAGGTCGGAAAAGTAGCCCGTCTCTGGGATGGCAATATCATCGAGCAGGAATCCCTCCCCATTGACCGCCGCATCGGTGATATATTCGAACCGAATCTGCACATACTGACCACTGAAGCGAGAAAGATCAACTTCTTCCTGGATCCAGCGGCCGTCGCCCCCTGAGAGGCCATTGTAGCCCCAGCCATAACTGTTCCCGGAGGGGTCATCAGGGGTGCCCGAGGGTGTGGTGAGAATCTGCCAGTGGTGGCCGCCATCCAGGGATATCTCGAGATAGACATAATCATAATCTTCCTCGAGATCGTACCAGGTCCAATACGTCAGGGTGAGCGGGCCGGTGTGGTTCCGGAAATCGAAGCTGTGCGTCAGGGTCATGTCGGATTCATCGCCCTTGTTCGACCAAAAAACGTACTCCCCGGAGCGCGCCTCGGTCGGCAGCACGCCCACCGGAATCGAGCCTTCGAAATGCAGGTTGTATGTTCCAGGGCAAACAATGCGGATATAATCCACGCCGTATTGATGCACATCGCGGGTCAGCATATCGGAGGGGCAGGTGTAGATGCTCTCCGTAGAAATAGGAGATGGGGCGTCAGGATATCTATGATAGGTGTAGCGGCCATCGGCGATGGACTCATCATCAAGATAAGAAGCTACGACCCAATCCAGGAAGAAATCATCGGCCCGAATAGGCGCTCCGGTCAGCGGGTCGGTGATACCCAAATCATCCAGCACGGCATCCACGCTGGCCATGCCATTCTCTGGGTGGGCGACCAGCGCCTTGGTGGCCTCTTCCCCAAAACGATCCAGGAAATAAGTAACGAAGAGGAAAGCCGCGCCATAATGAGGGGATGTAGCGTCGGAGTCATTCGGCCAATCGTTGAGCTGTAGATCCGGGTCGCGGGTATAGAGATAGTCGAAGCCGCCCACATCATAGCCATTGAGAAAAGCCGCCAATTCGGAGAAGCCCTCATTGAGCCAGGATGACTCATTGCGGTCGCCATACCAGTGGATCATGTGCTGGAATTCATGCGCCAGCACCCCCAGCGTGAAATCGTCCGAGAGCCAGAGGTTATCCGCATTGAGAGCGAAAGCCTCGTGGGCGTTGGAATATTCATGCGCCAGAGGGTGATTCTCGTCCGCGGCAGAAAAATATCCTGCCAGGCCCAGACCCAGGTTTCCGGCGTAGAGGATGTACAGATGAGGATCGTTGTCAATCCCCGGAGTCCACTCGCTGCCAAAAAACTCGCGGTTGGTGGGATAGATTTTCGTCTCGAAGGCCTCGGCTAACCCGGCCAGGTCCTCTTCGTCGAAGTCAATACCATCTTCGACCCAGAAATATACATGCTCGGTGATATACTGCAATGTGACGTTGATCTGAGAGTTTTCGTTGGTATCCACATTGGTGATCCACATCACATCTTGCGCGCCAACTTGTAAGGGTACTGCTGGCGCTGCGACGGTGAGAGGGATATTCTCTTTTCCCTGAAGGCGCCCGGCCAATTCGATCAGGTCATTGGGTGGGATAACAGCCTGTTCTAGCGTATGCAGCGTATCCAATGGAGCAAGCGCATATTCGACAATCTCGCCTTTCGAGGAGCCCTCATCCGTATTGGATTGACTCTCTGTTGTGGGCTGAGCGCCCAAAGGATAACCCGTGGGCTGCACTGTTGGGCGTAAAACGACCGGCGTTTGTGTAGGCGGACCGGCTTCCAAACCCCAGGATATATCCTCCTGGAATACTTGAAAGGCCAATCCCCCCGCAGCGACCAGGATGAGGCACACACAACAACAATAGAGTGTGAATACCACAATAAGAAGAACGATGATAAGGGTGCGATTCATATAGCGCTACTTTAGAAGCTCGTCGCGTATCAACGCCAGAGCATACTCGTTCTGAAAAATGATCGAATAACCGGGCAACTGGTCTGCGTAGGCGTCTCCGTAGAATTTCTGCCAGGCAATCATATCATCAACATCGGTTGCTGTTTCGACCGCGTCGGGCTTCGTAAACGCCAGGATATAGTCCATTTCGAGGAGCAACACATCTGGCTGCGCGGAATTGATATAATCATACGAAGCCAGTTTCCACCTCATCAGGACCTCATAATCGGGTTTTGGCGGCACATAGGCGGTGAGATCCCGGTAGATAACCAAAGGTTTCTTTTCTATGTCGAGGCTATCCAAAATTTTCTCCACTTCGCCGTAGAATGCAATACTCGGAGAACGCTCTTCGCGGTAGAGAACGCCCTGGTAAATCTCGACGTCCATTCGAAGATAAAGAAAGAACTGAATGAGAAGCGAAATCGAAAACAACCATGGCAGTAAACGATTGGCAATCGAAGCCGCCCTACGAAACCCAATCCGTGAAGAGCCTGCGCCGAGTTTTTGGGGACCTGGTCGAGTGGTCGCAACGGATTCGGGGAACAAATGAGCCAGACACGATGCCAGAGGAATCATCATTGGCAAGAAATAAAGCGGCCTGATGTTCGATGTTGCAGCAGTAAAGAAATACGGCAAACCATACAGGAGGATCATCACATCGAGCAAACGGTAGCGACTCGAAGCGATGCCTTTCGCCAGGCCAATCAAGATAACGATCAACGTGAACCACTGGGCGTAATAAGGCCATATAATCCGGTTTATTTTTTCGGGGGTCAAATTCCACTCCGGATTAACAGAATAATATCCTGTGCGGAGTTTCCCGAATTGCCATAGATGGATGCTGATGATCTCCTGACGTTCCTGGGGCAACAGTAACAAAGGATTCGTCACCAACAACGCCACGAACATCACCAGGACGAAAGAGAATGCCAATAGAAATGCGCGCCGCCAGGCGATGCGTTTGGATGCAACCCCCCAGACGAGATAAGCGGGAATAGCCAGCACAAAGAATGCGCCCGCGAACTTGACGCTAAAGCCAATACCGCAAGCAACAGCCGCCAGGAAGAAATTCCTCCCAAATCGAAACGCGTCCCGGTCTATGAAGTAAAAAGTGAGAACAACCAAAAGGATAGCCAGGCTATCGGGGTGCCACCAGAGATTATTCTGGATGACAGCAGGAATGGCAAGCATGAAAACGAACAATCCTAAAACCTGCAAGAGCGGTCTCGTTTTAGTTTGCAGCCTGACCATCAAGGCGATGGCAACGATCATGGGGAGAACATTGACCAATTGACGCAGGATCAGCGCCATCACAGGGATATTGCTCGCCCAATCAGCGCCGGCAATCAGACGATAAGGCAAGAGCATGATTGCCGAGAAGAAGGAGAAAGGATAACCGTAGAAATAATAGATGTAGACAAAGAAATGCCGCAATGTTTCGTAGAGCGTCTCCCCGGGCGTCAGCATGCGCACCACGTGGCTGAGTTGGGCGAATTCGTCTTTTTCGAAAACCGCCAGCATATTGATGTCCTTTGCGCCGGTGAAGTTAGGAAATATCATCAACGCAAAGTAAACGATGCCTATCACGAACAGGCCTATCGTTATTTTCCGTTCGTTATTGTTTTTCATAACACCTCCAAACCCGGGCAAGCCGGAACTAAAAAGATTCGGGGAATCCACGAAGAACACGAAGATCACTAAGAGAGTGTTTTAAAACTCAAATCGGCCACAGATGAACACAGATAAAAGGGATTTCGGCGATAAAAGACGGCTGTTCATCAAGAAAATCGGTGTTCATCTGTGTTTATCTGTGGTTTCTGGCGACTATTAAAACAGTCTCTAAGATCTTTTTGGTTCTCTATCTCCATTCTTCGTGCTCTTCGTGAACTTAGTGGATGCTTTTTCTTGTTTTTTGCCTGCACTGTGCGCAGGCACACGTGTGCAAGAATTTCATTGCTAACGGACTAAAGAGGATCATCTCGATATTTCAGGATGCAGGTCAGACGGATACATCTGCGCGCTGGCAGTCACCAGCCCAAACAGAATCCACATATTGGGAACAGCGAACGAATCGCCCGAAAAAGCTACACCCAGAAATACGATAAATCCAAGCAAACCAGCCTGGCCGAAATATCGGGCTTCGGGTCGAGAGGTCATAAAGAGGTGCAGCGCGCAACCCACCACGCCAACCAGAAAAGCCAGAAAAGCAGATGCGCCGAATAAACCCGTTTCAGCCAAGATTCTCAAAAACATGTTCTTCGGTACAACAACCCTGTTGCGGCCCTCGCCAGGGGTAAATTTGTATAGCAGCTCAGGCGTTGGATACAAGGGACGATCCGAAAGTTTTTCTTCGAAATAAAAGGTGTAATTGCCCAGGCCAACGCCCAGCCAGGGGTGATCTTGATAGATTCGGTAAGCCGTTTCCCAGTAGGCAATGCGCTGGCTGACAGCAATATACTGAATATACGATCCCGCGGCGTTCGGGTCGGTCCAATACTTCCACAGGCGGGAAAAATAGCGATTGCGCGAACCCGCCGCGAACACAACGACTGCCAACGCCGCAATAAGGAAGCCAACCTGGAGGACGCGCCTGGCAACTGATCCCCATGATGTACTACGCTCAGAGGTTTTGCGCGGCCTGAAGAGAAAAGACAAAACCAACTGCAAGCCCCAAAGTACATAGCCGGTGCGCGAGTAGGTATAGATCAACACCGCGGAAGCCCAGGCCAAAAGCAGCATTTCGATTGTCAACCAGCGCCGGCGCCAGCGAAAAGCCGTGTAATTGGACATCACCGCCGCGAACAGCCAGGGCATCAGTAAGAAGGTAAGCTGCTCTGCGAACCAGTTTGGCTCGTAGGTCATTCCAGACACGCGAGTCTCGAACAGGCCACGCACGGAGACAAAGCCTTGCAGATACTCGACGGCATCGAAATATTCAGGTGTATAGAAAAGGATGAATCCCGCCTGGAGCGACCCCCACAAAAGAGCCATGATAAATCCCCAGTACAGCCAGCGCAGAGAAAAGCGTAGTTCCTCTTCGGTGGTCGGGGCGACCGCAACGGTGATGTAGAAAGCAGCCCCTAACGCCAGGGTGGACAGCATACGGACAACACGCGAAGCCACCGTCACGCCGATATCAGGGTCAATGCCCTGGGTGAAGGCGAAGACAGTGCTGGCGAAAGCTGCTAGCACGAACGCCCCCAGCGGCAAGGCGGTTCGGGGAATCGGTTGGGTAAACAGGCGCGGTATCGTTACCAGAAAGAAAAGGACGATCAGAGGATAGAGCGCAAGCGGTCGCACTTCTGTACGACCCCCAACCCCGCCAGGGAAAATGGGAAAACTAGTCACCGGCAACGTGAACAGGAAGATCGCCCAAACGATCTTTTGGGTTTTCGCAAGCCAGGATGCAGGCACTAGGATTCTCCCCGCCTGGTGAAGCGAACCAGACCGAGCAATAACCAGATCACCACCGCCAGGAAACCACCTACCAGCATCAAGGATCCCGAAGGGCGGACATCTTCGACTCGGGGGGAGATTTCTTCGGACATCTCAAGCTCCATCCCTGCCGAGAGACCCAGGCTTTTTTCGGCTTCTTCGGCATACTGGGCGGCTAAGGTTTCGTGTTGCGTTTCCAGATATTCGATGAGCTCGGGCAAACCTTCGAGGTCGCTTTCTATCGAAACGAGAGCGCGCTCCACCCAGGGCAGGTATTCGGCGGGCAAAGCCTGAGGGGCAGGATAAGCCTCGATCAGGGCGCTCCAGCCCGGGCCCCAGTCCGCCGCGCGGGTGGTCTGAGAGATCAAACGCCAATGATCGTAGGCGCCCCATGGCTCGTCTGGCGGATGATCCTCCAGAGCCTGGCGGGCAGCTTCCAAATCTGGCTTCACCCAGGCAAGCGTCTGATATCGCGCCAGGGAGTCGGTCAATTCATCCGCCACGGTCACCAGGGAAGCATCAATAGCCACCAGTTGGCGGGCATGGAGGATGCCCTCGTTCATGCGTTCAGCGATCACCTCGCCCCAGTTTTCGACCGCCTGGACCGCTAGCTCGGGCCGCGAAGCTTCAGCAGCCAGGTGCCAGCGTCCGGCGTTCCGCCAGGAACCGCGCAACTGATAGAAAAGGTCCTCGACGGAGACATCCAGCCAATAGTCGTCACCCGCCCGCAATCGCTCCAGCGTGTCGGACAGGAACTCATCCGTCACCGCCAGGCCGTTGAGCTGCTCCATCTGCCAGTTCTTGTAATCATCGAGTTTCCGCAACTCGTCCTGGACTACCTGGACAATATATCGGTCGCGCGGGCCGCGGTAGGCATTGATCCCAACATACAAATCCAGGTCGGCGCGATACAAGGGGGGGAGTAACTTACTCGCCCCCCACCCCAACAAGGCGCCCACGACAAAGCAGGCCGCGATCATGTACCAGCGGTGTGTGAGAGAAAAAATGATGTCGCGAAAGCTCATTTTGTTCGTCATAGCGCGGCCTCTCGCCGCAACCGAAAAGATTCACCGCGAAGAAACGAAGCACGCGAAGGATTTCTTCGTGTCCGCGAAGACCTTCGCGCTCGCCTGCCGCCGTTCTTAGGAGGGCGCGTCTTCGCGGTTTCGAAAGGTTTGCGCGGATCAACGCGGAATCTTATGCCTTATTTCCGCGTTCATCCGTGCTCGTCCGCGTCCAAAAAAGAATAGAGCACAAGATGCAAATGATCGAGAGGATTTTACTCGATTCCAGCCGATTCCAGCAAACGCCAATACACCTGCAAAGTAGCCTGGTTGATCTGCGTATGCGTAAATCTCTCCAAAACGATCTGGCGTCCGGCGGCGCCCATGCTCATGCGCAGCGCGGGATCGAGGGCTAGCCGCTCGAGGGCCTGAGCCAGCGCCAGAGGATCGTTTGGCGGGATCAGGAAACCGTTCTTTTCATGATGAACCACGGAGCGGCAGCCAGGCATATCGGTAGCAACCACTGGGCGAGCGCAAGCCGCCGCTTCGAGAAGAGCTGTGGGAACCCCTTCCCCATACATGGTCGGTAGAGCAACGATATGGCATTGCTGATAGATGCGCTCCATATCCTGTTGCCAACCCCACCACTCTATGATCCCCTGGCGATGCCATGCTTCGAGCGCTTTCATCTTCAACGATCTCGGATTGCCTGGATCCGGTTCACCCACCAGCACCATGCGAACTGGCAGGCGTTTCTGGAGAAGCCGCGCCGCATCCACAAACACGCCGACGCCCTTTTCCCATAAGGTTCGCGCCGCCATGATGATGATCACGGTACTGTCATCCGGTTCTGGCGTTGGTGAAAAGCGTTCCGGGTCTGCTCCAACGCCTTCGATCAGGTGTACCCTCTCTGACGACACGAAACCGGATTCGATGAAGAAATTCTGATCGGCCTGATTCTCGAAGATCACCGCTGAAGATGCCTCCCGCAGAGCCAGGCAATAAAATGGCCGAATCAGCCTGCGGATCGTGCGGGACATTCCATCACCTCCAGAGAAGATATAGCCGCGCCCGGAAATCGAATTGACGATCCCAGGGATGCCCGCGTAAGACGCCGCCAACGAGCCATACAGCACGGATTTGATGGTGTGGTGGTGGACGATATCCGGGCGCTCACGGCGGTATAAGTGGGCAATATGGCACAGGGAAATCAACTCGATCCATGGCGCTACACTCCTGCGTCGAAGCATCCAGGGCGTCCAGGAAATACCGTCATCCAAAAACCGCTGTACGTATTTTCCGGCTGGGGAAACCAACGTCACATCGAAGCCCTGATCTATGAGATCGTGGATCAGGGCGTAACGAAAGTGATACAGGAACCAGTCGGTGTTGGCGGTGAGGAGGATTTTGGGCATGTATTGGAGGTTGGAGGTTAGGTTTACGCCATTATGACTCTAGCAGGGCATAAAGGTGGAGCAGGCGTTCCTGCATGTTCGACCAGTTGTAGCGGCTCTCGTAGGCTCTACGTCCATTAGCCCCCATCTCAGAGCGGAAAGATACATTTTTTTGTAATCTCTCCAATGCCTGACCTAATTCTGCCAGGTCGCCATAGGTGACGACGAGGCCGCAGTTTTCCTGGGAGACGATGCGGTCAATATTGGTGTTCGCAGCCACGATCACGGGTTTGCCTAACATCATGGCCTCGAACATTTTATTGGGGCTGGCATAACGATGATTCGGCAAAGCCGGTTCGTAAAGTGCCAGCACTGCATCAGCGGCGTTGGTCAGCGCCAAAGCCTGCTGATAGGGAATCCTCCCATGCCAAACGACATTGGGTAACTCCTCAGCGATTCTCAGGATTTGCTCCTCATCTCCGCCGAAACCGGCCAGATCTAAATGCCAGTCTGGATGCTCCCGCAAGAGAGATAACACATCCAACAGGCCCCGTTCGACCTGCAGCAAACCCACATAGACCAGGCGCAATCCTCGCGAGGGAGGAGGCTGGTTCTCGTCTCCCAAAATATGCCGTACATCCTGAGGCGAGTTGTAGATCGCCGCGCTATTCGACAGGGGAGCAAGGCCCATCTGCTCCCAGCGAGAATCGTCGGTGATGATCAACCCCTCCACAGATCGAATCACGCGCAGGTCAACAGCCCGGATGACGCGTTTGATCCACCCTGGTGTGGCTCTCAAGTGATCGGCATAGAAATCGTAAATATCATAGACAACTTTCTTGCGAAAGAGCATCTTAGAGAGCATGGCCGGCAGCACCGTATCGAAGTCGCAAGCGTGGATCAGATCATATTCATGGCGGCACCGGATCAGCCAACGCAACAAGCCCCACTGCCATCTCAAGAGTGGACGAAAATTGCCCAGGCCAGTTCCAAACCAGGCCTTGATCGGAAGGCGGTAGCATGATACGCCGCCCACTTGATCGCGGGCAGGAAACTGGCCAGTGCGATCCCAACACAATATGGCAACGTCATATCCGGCTTCAGCTAAAGCGGCAGCTGCCTTTTCGAGGCGCGGGTCCGGCGCGACGGGATTCGATCGGCAAAACAAAACGCGTGGTTTTCCGATGCTGCTCATGTTTTGCTTTCAATAGAGCTTTCTATAGCGTTCGTGAGTATTGATTGACAACTGCCGAGGCTTCCCCCTGGGCTGCAACCTTTCCCCCATCCAACCAGATCGCCCGTTCACACAATGCGACCACCCTCTCCATGCTGTGCGTGACCAACACAATCGTCGCGCCCTGTTCCTGAAAGGCGCGCATCCGAACCAGGCACTTCTCCTGAAACTGCGCATCGCCGACGGAGAGGACCTCATCCACCAGCATGATATCTGGCCTCACGCTGGTCGCCACTGCAAACCCCAGGCGCGCCACCATACCGGTGGAATACGTCCGCAGCGGCGCTTCGATGAACTCGACGATTTCGGAAAAAGCAACGATCTCCTCGAAACGCTGAACGATTTCCGTGTGAGATAATCCCAACAAAGCGCCATTGAGGAAGATATTTTCACGACCGGTCAATTCGGGATGGAATCCCGCGCCCAGCTCGAGGAGGGGCGCAGTTCTACCAAGCATGACTACCCTCCCCAGGGTTGGCCTGATCACCCGGGCCATCACCTTGAGGAGAGTGCTCTTCCCCGCGCCATTGCGACCGACGATCCCGAAAAACTCCCCCCGGCGAACCTCGATGCTGATATCGTTCAAAGCCCAGAAGTCACGATATTGCAGGCGTCGTTGCAGCCAACGGATCGCATACTCCTTGATCCCCGAGAGTTGCTCGCGGAGAACGCGGTACCGCACAGAAACGCCCTCCACGCGAATCACGGAATCTTCACTGTTGATAAACGAGTCGGGTTTGGTTTGCATCATGAACACCCCCACCTTTCATCTCCCCATTTTCGCCATCGATTGCCTGAGTTCACTGAAAAAATTCATCAATGAGGGGGCGGGGCGGCATATACGGGGGTGCTTGCTGCACACGCATGCGAAAATGGGGGGAGAGGGGGGTGGGTAGTTGATCTATATCCGATAGGCGTATTCGCTTGATCTGGATGTAAAAACAAACCACCCGATCAGAAAAGTCACCAACGCAAATCCGGTTGCCGGGAGCCAGGTTCCCCAGCCCGGGATACTGCCAGCCAACAAAGGCTCACGGAAAGCTTCTACATAATAGTAAACCGGGTTGATGCGGAACAACCAATGCCACTGTGTGGGGACGATCTCCATAGGGTAAATCACCGGCGTCAGATAAAGCCAGATCGTCAAAAGCACGTTGTACACCGGCAACATATCCGCAAAATAGACAGTCGCCGTCGAGAGCAGCAGACCCAACCCCAAGGAGAAGAATGATAGAAGCAACATCGTCAGCAGCCAGGTGAATAAGGCCGAGCGTAGTTCGACGCCCAACACCAAAGCAATGACTGACAACGGCAGCAAGGAAAAGAGAAAATTGACCAATCCTGTCCCAACCGCAGCAACAGCAAAGACCGATTTGGGCAAGTAGATACGTTTGATCAATTCGCTGCTCCAGATCATCTCTCCCATGGCGCTGCTGGTCGTCGTTGAGAAGAAGATCCACACTAATTGGCCGCTCAGCACGTAAACAGGAAAGTTTTCGATTTGAATCCGAAAGAGCTGAGAGAATACCACCGTGAGCGCGATCATAGTCAACAAAGGGTTGAGCATGGTCCAAGCCACACCCAGGATCGAACGCTTGTAGCGGGTCTTGATCGACCGGGCCACAAACTGCACAACCAACCCTCGATAAGCCATCAACGCCTGGATTTCCTCAACGAAGGGGTGAACTACGCTGGATGAGTCGTAAAAGTTCACTGAAAACTGCTTCACAGGTATATATCTCCAAATACATAATCGATTCGTAACTGCTCAGTCATCGAACGGATTAGCCCGAAAAAAGGGTGTGCGTGGGGGTGCTGCGCACCCCCACGCACACCCTTTTTTCGGGAATTTCTCCGTTTGGCTGAGTAGTTACATCGATTCCAAAGTATGATGCAGATAATCTGCAAATGCGGAAATTCATACAGCAAGAGGAATGTGAAAATGGAAGCAACACTTCAAATTCGTAAACGAGGCGTTCTGACCTTGCCTTCTGAATTACGCGAGCGATATGCGATACAGGAAGGGGATGCCTTCCGCCTGGTCGATATGGATGGGATTTTCGTGTTGACGCCCATGGTTCCCATGGCGCCTGAATTGGCTCAAGAGATCGAGCGAGCGCGCCTGGAGGCTGGGGTGAGCCTGGAAGAATTGCTAAAAGGGTTGCGTGAACAACGCCAACGATTTTACCAGGAGAAGTATGCCGCCGATCAGACAACCTAAACCTCAGGTTTTCGTCGATGCAGATGTGTTATTTGCTGGAACAGCCTCACCAATCGAACACGGGGCGAGTTTGCTTATTTTTCGGCTAGCTGAAATAGCATTCATTGAAGCCCTGACTTCAGAGCAAGTGATCACAGAAGCGAAGCGCAACCTGGGTGAAAAATTGCCTCAGGTCCTCTCAGCGTTCAATCACCTTGTCAGCAGGTGTATAAAGATCGTCCCAGATCCAAAACCGGAAGATTTACTCCCATTGCAGGGACAGGCTGATCCAAAAGATTTACCCATCATAGCAGCCGCTTTACGAGAAGGGTATCCCTGGCTAGTGACACTCAACATCCGTCACTACCAGCCAGGAAATCCAGATATTAACATATTACGGCCTGGGGAATTCATCCAAAGAGTACGCGGACAGCTTGCTCGATTGAACACTGGTAAGTGAAATATATCTAAATAGGGACCGCTTGCGTAGGAGAAAGAGAATCCTTCCCCCTTATGGCACAAAATGGTAGAGATAAACATTTTTCTGGCTATATTCTAAGCGCGTATAGCGCTCAAAAAAGGCTTCGTGCAAACTCGGGGAGGTGTAAATCTCTGGGCGGTGTTCCTGTTCTGGCGGATAGATCAATAGGTAATCATAGCCCTCCCTGGCAAGGTTTTGGGCCAATTCATCTGGGGTGGTGGCATCGTGAAGGGCATGATGGGCTTCTTTGGAGAAGAGGATGCCATATATCTCCGAAGCTGTGTAAAGCCGAAGTTCATTCCCCACAGAGAACACCTTGAAGCGCCCTTGTTGATTTAAAAACTCGAACGCCCCATAGACTGGCAAGACACGCTCCACAAAATGTTCCTGGGATTCTTGTCCCAGCCAGATTCGAATCGGGTACCTTTCGGGGATCTCCCACCAGCGCGCCGTAAACGCCAGGCGCGTCGAAAATACGTACAGCAACGCCAGGAAAACGAGGGGCGCGCCCCAGTGCTTTTGCTTCCGGAATAGAATCTCGCCAAAGGATTCGACATTCGAAGCTGCCAGGACGCTGAGCAATGGAAAAAGCGGCATCAGGTATCGGGCATTTGCGCCAAAGCCGAAGAGCAAGGCCATCGCCGCACAAAAAGCGAAAAAAAGCGACAGCGTTTGGGAGCGCCGTATTCGCCAGCCATAGAACCAGGGCAGGCTGAGCATCGGCAACGCGCCCAGAACCGCCCCGGGAGCTTCGTGATAATATCGGTGAGAGTCCGCGACCCCCAACCAGGGGAAAAAGAGGATCCCCTGGAGAGTGTTCAGGGTGGGTTGGAAAACGAAAAAATGCCTGTCGAACCACTCGGGGCTTCGAAAGATGGCATTCAGATTCGGAAAGATCGGATTACCAGTCCAGAACCAGTCGCGGGCCAGCCAGGGCGCCCACAACAACAGCGCGGGCAAACCTAGCGACAATAGCGCTTCACCGCGGAGATGCAGAGAGCGCGGAATATTTATTACTGTCTTGCTCCTCGAACTTCGCGTCTCTGCGGTGAATGTCCAAAGCCAGAAGGGAAGCAACAAAAGGAAGGCGTTCAACTTCGTCCCCAGCGCAAGGCCGGAGAAAATCCCTGTCAAAAACAGCCACCGACCCCCCTTTCCCTGCGACCACAACAACGCAGCATGGAGCGCTGAAGTAACGAACAGAGCGATGAATATGTCTACATACGTTGTCGCCGACTCGATGCCGATGATTGGCAGCGAATACAAAATCACTGCTGCAATCCATCCCAGTGTTCGATTTGCCAGGCGTTTGCCGAGGAAATATGTCTGAATGGTGAGCAGAATCCCGGCGGAGAAATTAATCAACCCCGGCAAAGGCTGATCGCCCAGTGCGAAGGCAATCAGGTAGAGCATCTCGCCATAATGGGCAAAATACATCTGGAAGGACTCGGGCAGTTCGAGCATCCGCCCGGCCTCGAGATAGCGGAGAGGGACCGCCAAATGATAGCTGAGGGAATCATAGCGAACGGCAGGAGCCAGCGCCCAGAAAAAACTCCCTGCGGCGACGACCGCCAACAGGCTCGATGCAAGCGCGCCAGGCCCGGAACCTGGGAGAAGGTTGGGTCGCCGCTGCCTGAATTTCATTTTGTGTTTCCATAAGCCCCAGATCGTGATCAACGAGAAAAGCGCGTAAAATAGCCAGCGCTGATAAAGACCGATCACCCCCAGGAATAGAGTCAACACAACCAGCACGCCCCACCCCAAAACGATCGCCAACGCCGCCCCTTCGCCGGCAGATAAATCCTCGGGGTTGACCAGCCATCGAAGGGCCGCCTCCCCAATACACCAGCTCGACCAGAGAAACCACAAAAGCAAGAGAAGGCTGACGGCCAGAGAAGGCGTCTTTGCAGCGACCAGAATCATTCCCCCACTCGAGACGATGGTTAATGTCCCCAGCCAGCAAGGTTTCTGGATCAGGGACAAGAATCCCACAATCGAGAAAATGACCAGATAGAGGATTGCGATGCGCAGATCATGGTCATAGAAGACATAAGGAGGCAAGGGATCGAGGAATGTGGCAGCCGAAAACCAGATGCTGAGCATTAAACTAAAAATGACCCCTGCGGTACCCAACCAAAAACCAATATTGTTCTTCCACCCGTCAAGATTCATCGAAAAGGTATCAACTCAATAATAGGGGGAGCGGGGGGTGTGCGGGCGGCTTCGCCGCCCGCACACCCCCCATCTTCCCCCAAGTTATTGAGAAGATACTCGAAAAGCCTCATCGAGAAGAGCGATGAGCGGTTGAGTCGTCTTTTGCCAGGAGGCGGAGACGACAAAATCCTGAACTTGTTCGTCGCTCGAAATGGCGTCTCGAATCGCCAGAGCATGGTCAATCTGTGCAGCAAAATCCTGGGGATCCCTGGCGGTTAGAACGCCAGGCCAGCCTTCGATCTCTTCCAGAGGCGCAGCCACAACGGGTTTGCCCATCGCCAGATATTCTAAGACCTTGAGCGGTCGGACTGCCTGGGTCAACGCATCGAGGTGGAAAGGCAGGATGCCCACGTCGAACCGGGCAATATGGCGGGGGATTTCTTCATAGGCCACCGCATCTCGGACGATCACATTCGGGAGGCGTCTCAGTTGCTGGGTATCAACCGAAGCAGGCCCGATAAACTCGAACTGATAGTCAGGCCGCAATCTGGCGATTTCGCAGGCCAAATCCACATCGAACCATTCCGCAATCGCGCCATGAAAACCGATGCGGGGCTTCCCTGTTGTGTCAGCCTGCTTATCGTGTGCGCGAAGGTCATCGGGGCGGAAGTGCGCCAAATCAACCCCATTCGGAATCAAGAGCACATCCGGGCGCTGAGGCTCGAGACGCCGGACCAACACTGACGATGAAGCGATCACTAAATCGGCCTCGGCCAACAATTTTCGATGATAATCAATTGCCCGGCGCCCTACCGGCAAAGCCTGATCCGAGGTTTCGTGAATGCTGGGATCATCCAGAACATCATACACAACAAATGGATCATCATATTGATGTATCGCTCTATAAGTGAAGGGGTAATACACGAAAATCAGCGGGCGGCTGAAATGGGTCTCCTCGCGCGGGCCGAGGATATGCAGCAGCGGATGCGGGCTGGCCTGCCTCCGGGTGGGGTTGCCCCAAAATGTCTCGATCCCCGCCCTGGCAAGCTGCATGGCTAAATGGTGGGGGCGCTGCTTGATACCTTCCCAAGGAATCCCGGGAGCGATCGGGAAGAAGGCCACTTTCGTGGATTCACTATCTACCCTTTCACCAGCAACCAGACGCTGCGCCAGGATTTCTCGCCACTGCGCGCGCCAGCGTTCGATCGAGAAAGCAGCAGCCGCCTCGCGGCCGCGCTGCGCGATCTGCTGGCGCAGGGCTGGGTTCTCGATCAGCTCTACCAGGGCATTTTCGAGCGCGTCCGCCGAGGCATCAATCAACAATCCGTTGTGATATGGCAGGATCAGGTTGGGCAGCCCGCCCACGTTGGTGGCAATCACCGCGTTTCCCGAGGCCATGGCCTCCAAACACGATAGCGAAGTCCCCTCGCTGTGCAGCGTGGGCGCTACCGTGATATGAGCCTGCCGGTACGCCTGAGGCATCTCCTCTGGGGGCAAGATCTCCCAGCGCACTCGCCCCGGATAACACACGGTCAACTCGCAAACATAATCCGCCTCAGGTTTATCCGCCCTGCCGACAAAGAAAAACTCCACCTGCGGGTAACGCTCCAATATCTTCGGCAGCACTTCGGCAACCAGCCAGAAACCGCGCGGCCGGTACAACCGCCGGGGATAAAGAATGGTGATTCTATCGCCCACACTCCTGGCATCCTCCTCCCTGGCGGGGTGAGGGGTCAGGGGAGCGGGTTCGAACACATCCACATCCACAAAATTAGGGATATACACGAACTTCTCTGCCAACCCCGCCGCGCTGGCCCGCACCCAGTTGATCGTGTTGGTGTCTACGGAAACGATGATCTCCAGATTGCGGCAAGAATCCCACACCGCCTGCATAGCTGGCCGATTAGCCTGGAAATCAGGATAATCCCAGAAGACGCCGTGACTGATTCCCACCGAGCGCCCCTCCCCGGCAGAGATAGCCAGAGAAAATGGCGAAAAGATCGTCAACGCCTGCTGATGCGGCAACTTCCGATATTCCGCCGCCAGACGTTCTGCTTCCCCGCCCACATCGAGCCCCGTGACCCGCAAATCGCGGTAATAGCGCACCCAATAGCCGTTCCCGCACTGATACAACTCCGGGAAAAAACCCAACTCCCGTATCAAGCGCGCCAGCTCGAGAACATAGCGCTCCGCCCCCCCACAATACATATTTCCCCCATCGAAATCGAAAAACGTATAAGTCAGGATGACCACCCTTCTCTCTGGTGGGATGGCGGGATGTCCCAGGGAAATCGGCGGCTGATACGACGCTTCTGAAGGGATTTTTTTGCGGAAGAGATGACGGGCTTTTTTCAGGTTTTTTTTCAATTCGATTGCATAGGAAAGCAGACCCAGCTTTGTGAAGATACGTATCAGGAAAGACTTGACCTGCTGACTCAGGATGGGCGTGGGAGGCTGATGAAGGGCTTCGATCTGCGCCCGGAGATGTTCGATCTCACGAATTTTGCCGATCAGAACGCCGGTATGGTCGTGTTCGATCTGCCGAACCAGGCCGGTGTAGTCGAAGACCTGTTGATACTCGATCTCCTTGAGCTTCTCGATGAGTGCTTCGGCGTTGCGTCGTTCGATCTCTCGAAGCCGCCCGACGAGTTGTTCAGCGCCGTCTCGCTCGATGGCCCCTATCTGCTCGGCCAGGTCGCTGGCGCGTGCCTGCTCGATCTGGTGGACGCGCTCATCGAAGCGGCGCTCGATCTCCTGAACTTTGCAGGTCAGGTCGTCTGCGCTCTGCTGCTCGATCTGGCGGACGCGCTCGTCGAAGCGGCGTTCGATCTCCTGAATCTTTCCGACCAGTTCGTCGGCAGTCTGCCGCTCGATCTCCTGAACGCGTTCCATCAGCCCGATAGTATGACCCCGCTTTTGTTCCATCAGTTGCGTTGACATATCCGCCAGCCGGGCCAGATATTCGTCCCGCGCAACTCGCGCTTCACGGCGCGCCTCCACCTGCAAAGCCAGGGCGTCGGTCAGCGCCGCGGTCAAGGCTTCGATTGCAGGAGCTCGGTCAGCCTCCGGGAGATCGCCCCAGCCAGGCGGAGCAGAAACCTCATCCACGCCCCCCAGCGCCGCGACGAGATAGCTGGTCTGCGCGGCGGGCAAAATTCCCCCACGGTGAATCTGGAGCAGCAGCCCTTTCAAGTCATCGGCCATGCCGTCTACGCCGCTGATGAAGCTTTCCGTCCAACTCTGGCCCAAGAAGGCGCTCCCCAGGTAACGCATGCCGGCGGCCTCGAAGGCTCCGCTCAAATCGAGGGCGGGGACTTCGCGGCCAAAAGGCCACTGGTTTTGGCTGGTCTTGTGGGCGCGCCACAGCCAGTACCAGTAGTTTCGAAAATTGGGCGCCAGCGCCAGGACATATTTCTCACTGCGGCTAGCCATCCCGCGCAGCAGAGAACCCTGTTGGTCGGTGGAATAATGCTCCAGGACCCCAGCGTTGAAAACCAGGTCGAATCGCGCATTTCCGGGCCGGAATGCATCTTCGAGCAGGAATTCGGCCTGCAACCCCTCACGGTCGAAGGCCAGACGCGCCTTTTCGAGGGCCTCTGCTGAAAAATCCAGCAGCGTCAGTTGATATTTCCCCGTCTTCGCCAACGCCAGACTCTGCTCCCCTCCTCCGCAGCCAGCTTCGAGAATCCACCCGCCCTCGGGCAGCAGATCAGCAACAACGCTAGTAAACTCTTCCCGGAATCGGATGATATTCTCATCCTCATCCGTGGAAGGAAGAGAAGCATAGTAGTGATCCCATTTCTGGCGTTCGTGATTGGTGTTCATGTCAGCCAATTGGAATTCGGGATGTATTTTTAAATCGTTACTACTCAGCCAACCGACTGAGAATGAATTCCCAGGCTGAGAAACGAAGTCGGATGAAATCCGACTGGAAATACGCTGATTTACCAGTCCGTTTGAACGGACTTTGCTTTCCAGCCCAGGATTTCAATCCAGGGCGAGGGATGCCTGAGTTGTTACTTTAAATCTGGAGTTTCGCCAAAATTGAAAATGAGCACTGGATTTCTGATAGGATAAGGCTAACAAAGGCTCTTAAAATTCCGTACTGTAAATCAGATAATGAGTTCAATTTTGTTTTCATTTCTGTCACTTCTACCACAAAGCTGCGAACCTTCAAGCCACCCAACGACCTGGATAAGCCGCCGAGCGGGGCGAGCAAGACTCACGGTAAACCAAAGCCTATGCTGCCTCATGGCGCACGCATACCCGCGCCGAAGGCGGTCAGGTGGAAGCGGTTGTTAGGCTGCGCTTCTTATAAGCCCAAGCTCATTTGAAGTTTATAGGGTGCAACTCTATCTTCGGTCAATTTAACGTATTCAGGGTCAATATCATAACCGACGTATTTACGTTCAGATTTCAAGGCCGCAATCGCTGTAGTGCCGCTACCCATAAACGGGTCAAGAATAATATCTCCTTTGTAAGTGTAAAGCTGAATTAACCGATAAGGTAATTCAACGGGAAATGGGGCAGGATGTCCAACCTTTTTAGCCGACTCTGGATTCATCGTCCAGACAGATTTCGTCCATTCCATAAATTGATCTCTGGTTATCGTATTCTCTTTGTCTTCTGGCTTTTTACGGGAAAATGATCCTTTTGAAAAAACCATGATGTATTCATGAGTGTCACGCAATACAGGATTGGCGGCAGATTGCCAGCTACCCCAGGCCATTGAGATGCCTGCTCCTGCGCCTTTGTACCAGATAATTTCCCCACGCATGAGATAGCCAATTTCTATCATGATCTGGGAAATATAGTCTGATAGTGGTATGTAGGGCTTACGCCCTAAGTTTGCCACATTGATGCAAGCTCTACCACCATAAACCAGAACACGATAAGTCTCAGAGAATACATTTCTTAGTAGTTGTAAATATTCTTTGAGCGAAAGGTCTTCATCGTATTCTTTCGTTACGTTGTAAGGGGGTGAAGTGATCATCAAATGCAACGAGTTATCTGGGATTTCTTTCATGTTCTCCGAGCTACCAAGAATGGTGGTGTTCTCGTATTCAGGCGGAAACAGATTGTCGGGGATTGGAAGTGAACCGTTATTTCCTGGCAGTTCTGAATAAAGCTTCGAATTGTAATACTGCGAAGAGTCGTGGCTTATCCGCGATGTCGTACCGAAGCTACTGGTTTTTGAACCTTTTTTCATTACTCAGTCCTTTTTCCAAAGTTCTAACCATCGTTCATAGGGATCATAGTCAACTTGCTTTCGATACCATTTTACCGGAATGTTCAAGCTTTGAGAGTGACCCGCAAGAAGTCCGAGCGCTTCTGCCGAAATTTCAACACCTCGCGGGTTTGTACCTGCTTTTGGTAACTTGATATAGTTTTGCCTGCCGATTCGATGCAATGTTTCAATTTGGGCAGATTTTGGGAAGAAGAAAAACCGCCCCCAGTCATTTCAGTTCATTTGGGCCAGAAGAATATCACAGCGAGGGTTATACTCTTGGCTGAATTTGAGGGCTTGTTCCGCGTCAACTGTCCAGATGAGTTTTACTCCATTTAGCTTTCTCCCTGTGATGGTTTTGATTGAGATAGGCAGACCAAACACTTTGACATCCACTTCTGGCTCCGTTATCGGTATTTCGGTTTCAACATTCGCTTCGCCAAACTTGTAGATCAGCAACGCGATCAGGATTCTTTCTCTTGCAGATCCTACTTCCATGCCAATCTTGCCAGCCCGCGAACTCTCTACTTCTGCAATGTGAAACAACTCAGGCAGGCGTACTTGTATTTTGGCTATCGTTTTCTGGTCAGTGAATAAATCTGTGATATTCATGTATAGGATTATACCCCTTGAGAGATGTCTCTCTCTGCTAATTGAGCCTTTTAAGGTTGCGATACCAAGCAACCTAACTAAAAACTCGGTTGACAACCTCAACCTAACGATTAAGGATTGATGTATCGGTCAGAACCAACGCCGAAGCTGGAGCCTATGCGCCGCCACATCAATCCAGTTGGACTAAGCCGCACGCAGCAGGCAGGTGATTGGCTGCGGCCCCGAGTCTACGCTGCGAGTGGTGAGTGTCAGCGCACAACGGGCAGAGTGTGGTTTTGCGCTCATGCG
>Ga0194111_10002759_pt1 | contig 21209 bp, 21 predicted proteins | sample TA2KigC300mmetaG_FD_146194 | JGI IMG/M metagenome (GOLD analysis project Ga0194111, IMG submission 146194) | Freshwater microbial communities from Lake Tanganyika, Tanzania - TA2015033 Kigoma Deep Cast 300m | ecosystem: Environmental > Aquatic > Freshwater > Lake | place: Tanzania: Lake... | reverse complement strand
ATATTTACGTTTTTTAATAATTAACAATATATGAGGAAATTATGTCTAACGGCATTAATAGACCTTATGGTTTGGAAGTGGTTCAGTCTCAAATAGGAAACGGCGGAACACAAAAACTAGGTCAATACTTTATTTATGCATCCGCTGACGGCTTAACTACCCAGCCAAACAGTATTTTTCAGGGTGATCCGGTAAAATTTGTCAGTAACCCGGGTCTTGCCGTCATGGCAGGAACAATAGCACCAGAAAAGTTATCAGCTCCAACAAATGGAACACAGGTACAAGCTGTTGCAACGGCAGATGCTGACGCTTTCCTTGGGGTGTTCATAAGCTGTGCTTATACTGATGCAAATACTGGTATACTTGTTGAATCTGATTATTGGCCAGGTGGTAGAGCGGTAAAAGCCGGCTCGCCTATTATTGCATATGTTAATGATGATCCAATGGCAGTATTTAGAGTGCAAGTATCAAGTTCTGTTGCAGCTGCAACAGGAATTACTTTTTTAGCAACCGGTCTTGGTCTTAATGCCAATTTATCAGTGGCAGGAATAACCTTCACGGATGCTACTGCTATCGCTGGTGGTCAAAATCCACGTACAGGTAGCAACGTATATGGTTCTGTTTACTATCTCGATGGCTCAACTTACTCAGCTACTACAGCTACCTTAGATGTAAAAATTATTGGCATTGATCCAGTAATTACAGGTAACGCAAATCCTACAGGATTAGTACCTGGGGTAAATATGCCGTTTACTAACCTACTAGTTAAGTTTAACAAACATATGTATGGATCAAGCGGCGTAGCAGGCCCAACAGCAGGAGCATAGAAGTAGAAGGAAAAAATGCCTGTTATAAAACAGGGTCAGTAAAGAAAACTAAAACAAAGGTAATTAATTATGTCTATTATAACAACCGGTGATATTCCAAGTCTGCTTTGGCCGGGTCTTTATGAGGTAAAGTCTCAGTATGATCGGTTTAAGGGGGAATATACCAAAATCTATGAACAGGCTAATTCTGTCAAACATACCGAAAGGATGGTTGATATTAGAGGAACAGGTTACGCTCTTGAGAAAACCCAAGGTGCTCCTATTAAAATGGATAGCATGGCTGAGCGGTTTATTTATGAATTTGTCCACCGGGAATTTGCCCTCGGTTTTCAGATTACTAATATTGCCATGGAAGATGATCTTTATGCCGATCAGTTCTTTAATGGTACTAAATCGCTTACTACTTCTTATGAACAAACCAGAGAAGTAGTAGCAATGAACCCTTTTAACCAGGCCTTTAACGTAGCAGCAGCGCAAAGTAACGGACAACCTCTTTGCTCCGGTTCTCAGCCTTATGACGGCGGTGTTTATTCTAACCGTGTCGGGGCATATAACGGCGTTAATGTTAATGTCGACTTTAGTGAAGCAGGTGTTGAGCAAGCGGTAATACTTGCCGGTAAAATGAAAGATCAGGCAGGACTGCTAATTAATGCTCAAATTGAGAGATTGTTACTTCCACAAGATTTAATGTTCTCAGGTTGTAGGTTACTTGAGTCCGTATTTAGAACAGGAACGGCTAATAACGACATAAATGCACTTTATAACATGAAGGCTATTCCGCAAGGTTATGAAGTAAGCCACTTCTTAACAAATCCTAGCAACTGGTTTGGATTAACTAACGTTAAGGGAACTCGTAAGCATTTCGTAAGACGTCCGCTTAAAGTAAATGTAACAACCGATCCCGTAACTGAAACCATGTCAGTGCTTGCATCAGGTCGTTATTCTTTTGGGATGTTTACTCCTCTTGGGGTAATCGGCGCACAAGGATCAACAGCTTGATTAAAAAAAGAAGCACTTAAAATTAAAGCTTAAGTGCTTCCTGTTTTGTAAAAGAACTTAAAAATTAGGAAATTATTATGTCCCAATTCTACGAATATAATTGGCCTACTCCAGTTGTCAATGGAATATCGCTTTTTCAAACACTAACTGCAAATATTCCGCTGCTGTTAAATGGTTCTTATGTTAACAAAACCACAAAAACAGTTAATTTTGTTGGTGATTTTGGTATTGTTCCAAGAATTACGCTTAATTCAGCTGCCAATCTTTCCGGTATTAATTTTCTTATTACCGGTTATCAGAATGGGGTTTTTATTGGCGAGGTCTTAGCCGGACCAAATAATGCAACAGTTACAAGCGTCAACTGCTTTGATAGTGTGGCGCAGATAATTCCAAGTGGTACTACAGGTTCTACTATTCAAGTCGGCGTTGCTTCTGTTGGATATTTCCCAATTATTTTATTGAATACTGCCTTAGTTAATACTTCTTCTATAAGCTATGCTTTAAATATAGTAGCAGCAACGGCTAATCCTGCTACTTATCAGGTATTTTTATCGCTAAAGAATAATTTAGGCATGGGCAAATACGATGATTTAACTTCGGCCGCTAACGGTAATTTTGCAGCTCCCGCTGCCGCTGCTACGGCATCTGCATTAATACAGTATAATTCTTTAGCTAGCAATTTACTCATTAAAATTAGCCCAAATGCTAATAACTCAGTTCTAAAATGCCAATTCCTGCAATTGTAAGTTAAAGAGGAAGATAAAATGCCGGCAACTAGTGGAAGTTATAGTGCGAGTAACATAAAAGGAGAGCTGATTATCAGAAAGGCTTATGAGTTAATCGGCATGCCTCTAAGCATGGTAACTGCCGAGCAATATAATTCAGCACTTAATATCATCAATTTTATTTTAAGCGATTGGACTAACTCCAATGTTAACTTATGGACATTAAAACTCGAGTCCCTGTTTTTAACCCCCGGGCAAGCATCCTATCCTTTGCCAAGCAACATTACTAAAGTATTTCAAGTATTCCTAAGAAGTAATACAAGACAGAATTTTGGTGGAGTACCGAACAATGGAGGATATGGAGGAGTAGCAGCTTATGCTTTTGACGGTAATCCTAATACTGCTTGCATTCAAGATCAACCAAATGGCTTGATAGGTTATGCTTATTCTAATCCCCAAGTGATCAAAATTCTAGGTGTGCAATCAAATGTAGATAGGGAGTATAGCTTAACATTTTCTGGCCAGAGCAGCGATTATCAGACGATTTATTATGTTAAGGCTATTCCTAAAACCTCATATAAAAAAGGTATTACCCAGTGGTTTCTGCTGGAAGATAATTTAGCTTTGTGTCCATATTATCAGATACAGGAAACAGGAGAAGCTACTCTTGATATCTCGGAAGTATATTTTAACAATGGGATACAGGATACTACCATGAGCGAGGTATCCAGATATGAATATCTCACCTATCCAAATAAATCGCAAATCGGTAGACCTACTATTTACTACGTTGATTACCAGCGGACTCCCTCTCTGTATATATGGCAGACCGCTGCTCCTATGTATAATTTAATAATATATAGCGGTCAAAGTAGTATAGAAACTCTAGAGAATTATACGCAAGGCATTGATATTCCGGCATATTTTTATACTCCTCTAATATATGGGTTAGCCAGCATGCTAGCAGCACAATATGCCCCTGAAAAAGAAGAAGGTTTTAAAATGAGGTATCAGGAAACGTTGAGTCCGGCAGTAATTAATAATACGACGGAAGTCCCGCTTAAACTGGAGGTGTATAGTGACTAGTTTAAAGAACACTCCTGTAAATACACAAATGGGAGATTACGTTAGAAAGGACGTAATTGAACCTATTGGAACTTGCGATTATTCAGGGTTTCCTTTTAGCAGGTCTGATTTAGTTAAGCAATATGAATGGCGGGGTAATCAGTTAGTCTGGACGGGAGCAATAGTCGGACGACCTTTTGTTGATGAGCCAAACGAGCAGAATAGACCACCACAAATAAAAGGTGATCCAAAAGCCCTGCAGAATCCTCGCCCATTTGGTATTGAAACACCACAAGGCCCTGCGGCTAGTGGTAATAGTTCTCCTGTTATTTTAGAAAATATCAACTTTACAAGTGATGATATACCTCCTGTTTTACCTGATTTTGCCGGTCAGAGTGTTAGTAATATGGACGAGAGAGAGCGTTTAGAATCATTGCACCAAATTAATTTCTAAAGTAATGGCTAATAATTTTAATCCGGGGTTTGATAGAGAAAAGGCGGCTTTCCTAGCACTGGCTAATAGAGGTGAAGGCCTTGCTCCAATTAACTATTTATATGCAAAAGAAGCCAGTTTTGAAAGTATTTTGTCTCCTATTATTACCGGCGGTACTGCTGAGCTTTACACAATATACGCAAACGGCATTAACTCTACCAATATCACTAATACTGAAGATATTATTACTAATAGACTAAAGTGGAGTAATCCTTCTAATGATTATTATGTGGGGTTTATTGCCGGTAATTTAACCGGGAACACCATCTGGAGATTACCGCTGCAGGATGGAACTGACGGGCAGGTACTAGCAACAAACGGCAATGGTGTTCTATCATTTATAGATGCCGGCGGAGGATCAGCACCAAAGGATGCGACATATATCTTGCAGCAACCAAATTCTGACCTTCCAAACGCTCAAGCCTTAAATCAACTAAATAACGGCTTAATGAAAAACAAAGACGGCGTTATACAAATTGCCGTCCCTGGAGAAGATTATTTAAGTACCGCCCTCCCCTCAGGTCAATTATTCATAGGTAATAGCTCAAATATCGCAACTGCGCAGCAAACCATTACCATTGATAACTTACCAAATTTAGGCACTACAAGTATTAATGTACCTAATCCTCTTGATCCAACTAATCCCATTGTTATTTCAGGAGGTAAAATCTGGCACGGTACAGATTCTAACAGACCGGAAGAATCTAATGCTTTGTTAGTGGTAGAAGGAGATATTGCCTTAATTAATTTTAGGTTTTTTAGCGCTAATTTTATTCTTGGAAAAGGTAACAGCGTACTGCAAACATTAATGCCTGGCTCACAATTTCTCTCAAATCTACCGGCAGGCTCTTGGATGCAGACAAGTGGGGCAGGAACTGGAGCAATCGTAGCAGCTACCATCCTAGAAAATCAACTATTGATGGGAGGTTTAAATAACGTGCCGGAAGTGCGGCAAACTATAAATATTGCGAATCTACCCTCCTTAACTGATGGAAGAGTATGGCAGGGGGATAGCACAAATAGACCGGTAGAAGTCCTGTTAAACCTTGCTCCAACCGATGCTACATACATAATCAGAACTCCAAATACTAATTTACCTAAGGCACAGGTTTTAGAAGAACTTGGAACAGGAATGGCCAAGATTGTTACAGATGGTGCTTTTGCCATTGCAATCGCCGGTGAGGATTATGCTACTACCGAGCAATTAGAAGAAATAAAGCAACAATGCCAGGAGTATGCAGAGCAAGCTGCGACTTCAGCTGAAGAAGCATCAACCTCAGCAGGCGAGGCGGCAACGAGTGCTGGTGAAGCCGCTGCATCGGCCGGCGAGGCTACGGGAGCAGCAACAGAGGCCACAGGGGCGGCCGCTGCTGCTAGCGGTTCGGCTACTGCAGCGGGGTTATCGGCAGCAGGAGCTCTTGCTTCAGCCGGTGCAGCAGCGCTTTCAGCAGGGAGTGCATCAAGTTCTGCCTCTGATGCTTCCTCGAGTGCCTCTGATGCCGGTCATTCTGCTAGTAACGCAAGTGGGTCGGCGACTAATGCAGCAAATAGTGCTACTGAGGCTCAAACTTACTTAAATACCCTTTTAAACACCGGATTAACCCTCCAAGGAGATGTATCCGGTAGCGGGTTATTAAGTACGCCAATTGTTACGACATTTAAACCTAATCCGATATTTACCGGTAATGGCTCAATGACTATGCCTGCAGGTAACAGCATGCAAAGACCTACTACCCTAATCCCTGGAATGATCAGGTTTAACACTTCACTTTGATTTTATGATAAAATTTATTAATTAATTATAGGATATTTAAAATGACCGATAACTTAAATGACAAGAATCTAAAAGCACCATTACCGACATCTACCGGAAAACCGGAAGTTACCGATGGAACAAATTGGTTTACCCTCGCTACTGAAAACTGGGTTTTAAACACCATGGGTAGCATCCCCGCAACTCTTGTAGCAACGACTAGCAATTTAACGGCTACTTATGCAAATGGTACATCAGGTGTGGGAGCAACCTTGACTAATTCAGGAACGCAAACCGCACTTGTTATTGATGGAGTTACTTTAGCTGCAGGTAACAGGGTTTTAGTTAAAGATCAGACAGCTGCCTTGCAAAATGGAATATATACGGTAACTAATATAGGTGGAACTACTGTAAACTGGGTATTAACAAGAGCTACCGACTTTGATTCCCCTTCTCAAATGGTCAGAGGCAAGACTATCGATGTAATTAGTGGGACAGTAAATGCCGTAACATCATGGATGCTTACCGGAGCCGTTGCAACTGTCGGGACAGATAGCATTACCTTTGCAAGACTTGCAAAAAGTGGACTAGATACTGTGTTAGGTACAACAAATCAGATTACCGTAACGGTTACTAATAATGTCGCAACCGTTAGTATTAGTTCTAACCCTGTATTGCCTGGGACTGCAACAGTTACTATTCCAACCGGAACAACGCTGCAGAGACCAACTACTTTAACTGCCGGAATGCTTAGATTTAATACTAGTCTCTAGGAGAGCAAGTTAAATAGGTTTAAATAATGAAGCTTGAGTTTTTTGACGGGACTAACTGGTATAGTGTTGCGAGTGAAAACTTTGTTAATACTAAGGTATTTGATATCAATTCAAATACTAGCGGTCAATTAAATATCAATCGTTTAAACGGTTATCCAGCTAGCAACTCTGTTTATTTAAGAGGAGACGGCACTTGGGCTACTCCCGCAGGTAGCGGTACGGTAACCTCGGTAGGTATTGCAGTCGGTAGCGGTTTAACCGTTACGGGGAGTCCTATTACTACTAGCGGTACTATAACAGTTAATATCAGCAGTATAGCAATAACACAGATAGCAGGATATAGTGCTGCTCCTACCGATACTTTTGTTAGAGGCAATAACACCTGGAGTAAGATATATTCAAGTATTATTAATTTTGATGCAGAATTAAATAGTGGGGGACAGAATATTAATGCTCAAACCGGAACATTAATTGCCAATAACCTTGCTGCTTATAATTCAGGGGTAATTGTCTGCGGTAATCCTCTTAGCATCCAAGACAGCGGTACTTATAAACCCTATAATGGGAGTTATGGGTATTTAAATTCCTCAGGGAATATCGGGACATCTACGGGAGCAAATCCATACTCAATTAACTGTAACAATAGGGTTAAGGCTTCTGAGTTTAATGCTGTTTCTTCCATTAAAACCAAAAACATTGAATCTTCAGGCGAAGATATAGAAAAGGAAGCATTAAAGATATTTGGTAATATACCTTTCTTTAAATATAGTTATAAAGATAAAATTAAAAATGGCCAAGGAGTAACTTTTGGCATTGTTGCTGAGTCTTTAAAAGAGATTTTACCTGATTATGTTCTGGAGGACAAAAGTTTTGTCCCTAATATATTGCAGTTCTGTCTAATTAAACCGATAACTTCATGTAGCTATGAATTGGTATTTAAAGAAAAATTAACCAATATCGAAGGAAGTAAACTACAGTTAATTTTACTTAATAAATCAGTTGAAGCAGAGATTTTAAAAACTACCCAAAAGCGGTTAACAATTTCCTGTTCTAAAAAACTACCAAACAACGCCTTTGCTTACGGCACTTTTGAAAGCTGCCCATCAGTTACCAAAAATAAACTTTTTGAATTATCAATGGTGGTATTAAAAAACACCTTAAAACGTGTTGATATTCTTGAGAATAAACTTAAATCCTTGCGATTCATTAACAACAATTAGGAGAATTAAAATGAATACAGCTCTAAAAGACATAAGCACTAACTTAAATGATTTAAAATTAATTACCAGTACCCAAGTTGATCTATCCTATTTTAACAGCCTTGTAAGTAGCGTCTTTAGTGATCCAACCATATATGCCAATATACAATCAGATGTTCAGTTCATTAACCAGATTGGGGGACAGCTTTTCAACTATTTTACTGCTTCAGACCCGAGTACTCAAAAAATATGGTATGTAGCACTAAAATCAGGTTTAACTCAGTCAATTAATGATGCCAATAATTTAATTAGTAAGATCCCGCAAGACGCCCCAAAAGGAGCTGATTTAACAGTAATCCTGAATGTTTTTATCGCAGACTGTCAGGCTATTTGTAAAATCATCCCGCTTGATCAGAGTCCGGTAGCAGGCGTAGTACCGGAAGAATTGAATTAGTTAATAGAAATTATGCAAGTAATACGCATTTTATCTTTAGATGGAGGAGGTATTAGAGGGTTATTCTCTGCTACATTTCTGGAAAAATTTTGTAATGATGCCGGGATTAAAGGGAATGAATTATGGAAGTATTTTGATATTATTTGCGGAACAAGTATTGGCGGTATTCAAGCCTTAGCTTACTCACTTGGTCTATCTCCTACCGACGTTATTAATTTATTAACAACCAATGCAGACAGCATTTTTACTATTAGAGCAGGAGTTAATCCGCTTAAGCCACTTGGGCCTGCAGGAGCTGCTACTTTAGGAACTGTGCTGGCAGTTCCGGGAGTTGATCCTTATATCTATAATCAGCAACCTCTGAGGGATGCTTTAAGTCCTATTCTAGGGGATACTTGCATGTTTCAATTAAAAACTAATACTTTGATTACTGCCGTAGGATTTCAAGGTGGAACTGGGCCAAGTAGCGATAATATTAATTTCCCATATGGCGATGTTACAAGTAGCCAGTATTACCAGTTTTCTAATGTTTTAATTCCGGGTTTTACTACCGGACAAAATTACACTTGTATTGATGTTGCTATTGCTACCGGTTCAGCACCGGTATTCTTTCGTCCAACTCTGATTGGCGGGATGCCTTCTGATACTTTCTTCATTGATGGCGGTTTATATCAAAATAACCCCACTAGCCTTGGTTATGCGTTCTCCAATATATTATTTCCACAGAATGTTGCAATTTGCATTCTTTCAGTCGGTACCGGCTACTCTGATCCTGATATCGAAATAACGACAACATCAAATAACCTAAGGGTAGCCCCTAATAATGGACTCGGATTACTTGCTAATAGTTTGAATTTAACGCTAAATGGGGCAACGGATGCAGTAGAACGCCAATTTAAAATCATGTCTTTATATAAAGGTGCAACAAATAATCTATCCTACTATAGATTCCAACGTTTTCTTGCGGATCAGGAATTAAGTAAACTCGATAATCCAACGCCCGAGGCTATAGCATATTTAAAATCTGAGGCCAATCTTCAATATGGACAGGACGCTATAAAGATACAGCAATTTATTCAAAAATGTAATTTTCAAAAATAACCATTTTATACGATTTTTAAGAGTTACAAGTACTTATATGTTATAATAAAAAAGAAAAAGGAAACATATGGCAGACTTATCAAATATTACCGCTTTAAGTGGTCTTACTATTACCAGTGATCAAACCACCGGGACTAATAATCCTAATGCTACCTTTGCCGTTAGCAATGTTACTACCGCTCAAAGAGATTTATTACAAAACGTTACTCCTTACGTAGTAAATGGAGCAACAGTTAGAATAAAGGAAGGAACTATCATCTTTAATATTAGCGTTGATAAATTACAAATGTTTAGAAATGGAATATGGGAAAGTGTTACAACAAATATAAGTACTGCTACCGGAGTTGGTTTATCTTCATCTCCTTTTTCCATTCCATCCGGCACAAGAGTAGCAGTTGAGGTAGCTGCTAATCAGGTAAACGGATTTATATATAATGATACAACCAATAACCAGGTCAGAGGGTATATCAATACCCAGTGGATGACTTTATTTACGGTTGCTACGACTGCCACCGGAGTCGGTCTTACTAACGGAGCACCTTTTGTATTTCCATCTGGACCGTCTGCTTCCGTTGAAGTTGCGGCTAACCAAGTAAACGGGTTTGCTTATTATAATACAACTAATAGTAATCTGAGAATATTTGATAATGGTGCTTGGGTAACAGTTACCGGTACATAAAAAGCTTATTAGCAAATGAATTATACTACTCTTACAAGCCAAATAATAGCTTATGCCAATAGAGGAGGTAGCATTGAATTTGCCGCCTCCATTCCCTACTTTATTGAGATGGGACAGCAGAAAATCTGGAAGGAACTAGATACTCTTGGTTTTCAAAAGGCAGTTGACGGTCAGTTTCAGGCAAATAATTCTACTATCTCCAAACCTGCTGATTGGCAGGAAACTATCTCTCTAAGTTATGGAACGACTGAATCCTTATTTATAAACAATGTAATTTTATTTCTAAGAAGTTATGAGTTTTGCATAAATTATTGGTCAAATGTCGATACCGCTACTATTGATAATCCACCGCTATTTTATGCAGATGACATACTACCGAATACTAAACCTTATGATAAAATTTTTATAAGCCCGACTCCTGCTCAAAATAATGTTTATCGTTTAATATACGTGGGTAGACCCAACTTAATTACAAATGATAATCAAACAAATATACTAACCGATTACTACCCTGATCTTCTATTCTATGCCGCCTTTTTAGAGGCTCTTATTTATTTAAAGGATGATCAGAGAATGCCTGTTTATACAAAATTATATCAGGAAAGCTTAACTGCTGCGAGTAGCCTGACAAAAGATCGTTATATTGATCGCAGCGTAAAAAGAGATGTAGGGTAATTTATGGCTACACAAAAACAGATGTTTCCTATTATCTATAAGCCTGGAATACTCCGTGATGGTTCGCCTTTTCAAGGAAGTTACTGCGTGCAGGGGCAATGGGTCAGGTTTTTTAGAGGCCAGCCTCAGAATATCGGGGGAATGAGAAATTTTATATTTAAAATAATAGACCCTGATTCTCCGCTATACGGACAAATTGTCATCATACCTTCCCGTAGTTATCCAAGTAGTTTAATTATCTGGTATGATGAACTCGGACAACATGTTTTAGTAAGCATATCAATAGCTAACGGAAATATACCAGATGTAGATTTAAAAACAAACCTAATACATACTATCTATAACTCGGAAGGACAGGAGACGTTTATTAGAGGCTATGAACTAACCAATAATAAAGATGATCCTGCTCGGTTAATGCAATTTATTTCAGTTATAAGCAATATAAATAACGTCCATGAAAATCTCATACTTGCACTTGATAGAAGAATTTATATAGATATTACAAGCAATCTTCCTATGCAAGGAGGAGTAGTGATCAAAGAAGTTGAATATCTACCTTTAGAGTTTCCTGATTTCGTCTTCAAGGAAGCAACAGGAGGAATGATTTATGTCGGAAACAGGCTATTTCTTTATGGTAATAATGGACTTGTCAGGTGGTCATCAGTTGCTCAGGAAAAGTCAGGACAAAAAACAAGCGTACAAACTCCTTTCCTGTTTTTTGAAGATAAATATTCCATCAATATCAGCACCGATAAAGTAATCTACGGTGCAGAATGGCGAGGAGGAACAAATACCCCTACAATAATCTTCTGGACACTCGGCTCTGTTATTCTTATTACCAATACTACAGGTAGCAATAATCAGGTTATTACTGATCCTGATGACCTTTCTTTTAGCAAAAAGGTATTATCAAGAGATAGCTCCATTTTATCTTCAAATAGCGTAGTTGAATATGACGGAATATTCTATTGGCCAGGGACACAAAGATTTTTTGTATTCAACGGCCTGGTTCTTCCGCTTGAAAATAATCTTAATCGGCAAACTTTTTTTGACTCTCTTGATATGACTAAACGTCAAAAGGTCTTTGGCGTAAAAAACGTAAGCAGAGATGAAATATGGTGGTTCTATCCTGAAAAAGGGAAAGCTGATAATGTTGGATGCACCAGGGCCGTTATTTACAATGTTGTAGATAATACCTGGTATGATACCAGCATTGAACGTGATAGCGGCTATTTTGATAATGTTAGCGGTAATATGTACACTACCGGTAAAAACCTTATTCCTTATACCACTCCCCCAGATAAAGATTTCTGCTATGTCTGGCAACATGAAGTCGGAAACGATCAGATAAATCTGGTTTATAATGGCGAAGAAGGGAGCGATCTTGCCTCGGTTAAACCAATCCCATCCTTCTTTACCACGCCTATAATTTCTTATGCTACCTTTAATCCGCAAAAACAGGTAGCAGGAATTGATTACAACATAGCTATAGAAAGAATAGAGCCTAACATTGTAGGTACAAAAAAAATAAAAATGACTGTTAGCATCAATACATATGAATATCCTGCAAGTACTCCTGTAACAGCTACTTATAACCTTACTGAGGACGGAGAACTAGAGAATATTATTAGACCTGCTATTAATGAACGCAAACAAGGTAGAAATATTAATTTTACCTTCAAATCAGAAGGTATCGGTTCCGGCTATCAGATGGGAACTACCTTTGTTTTAGCTGAAATAGATGACGGTAGGCCATGATTAGCGTTTATCCCAAATATATTAGCGTTAAATACTGGGCAGCTACTGTTTGCGATGATTACTCGGATTTTCCTCTTCCCATCCTCCATGATGAAACAAAATGGGCAGCATGGGCGCAGAACTTGATAGCTACCGAACCGTTTATGAGTGCCGGAGTACCTAGTCCCTATAAAGACGTTCGTAAAAAGGACGGAGAACTTGCCTTTAAAAACTGGGAAGAATGGGCAAAAAAAGCCTATTTGGTTATGCTTGCACAAGGAGAAAATAATAATTTGTAAATAATTTATTAACCCATCTTTAAAAAATCGCAATTTTTTAAGTCTACAGCTATTTCATGTTATAATAAAAAAGAAAAAAGTGAACAGATCAATAATTATAGCTCTAGACCTCGGTACTACTACCGGCTGGGCTACTTGCGATTTATCGGGCAACATAACTTCCGGAACTGTCAGTTTTAAAACAGGTAGGTTTGAAGGCGGCGGCATGCCTTTTTTACGTTTTAAACGATGGCTTACCGATTTAAAGGCAACTTTAGGGGTAATTGATGCAATCTATTTTGAGGAAGTAAGAGCTCACAAGGGAGTAGACGCCGCCCATAAATACGGAGGATTCGTTGCTCACCTTACCGCTTGGTGCGAACATCACCAGATACCCTACAGCGGCATACCTGTTGGAACGATAAAGAAGCATATTACAGGAAAAGGAAATGCTCCTAAAGAGTCCGTAATAATGGCAGTTAAAAACAAGGGATTTTCTCCCATTGACGATAATGAGGCCGATAGTCTTGCCCTACTTGATTTTGTACTGAATAATTTAAATATTAGTTTTAAGGTCAATATGTAGCTTTTGTATACATTGCTGATAATCTTCCATTGCTTTTAATCTGTCTTTTTTAGGCAACTTCGACAATTCAGAAAGTAAAAGCAATTCAGTCTGCTCTTTAAATCCAATGCCCAGTTTGCTATTAGTTGAGACAGCTGCATGAACATTTGTTAGATGAGTGTTAAGAGATTCAGAAAGACCTATACCACCTCCACAAGCTTTAACTTTATCACTTAAATCTGGATTTTTGATTTCCAGTTTTTTTGTATTACAACTAACTAAACTTATAGCAAACAAGAACAGAAATACTAAATTTTTATACATCATTTTATATATGTTTTTTATTTTTATTTGCCTATTTAAAGGGCAGTTCTTAAAAGCTTTAAAATCCAACCTTTTACTTGCTTAATTCACAAAGTTATCAAGATTTTTGTGGATGAATTACTCTATGATCTTAACGTTAATAGCAAATACTTTTTCTTTTCTACTCGCTAGCTCATATTCTACTTTCTGATTCTTTTTTATCGCCTCTATACCAGATGTTTTAAGATCATTCTGATGAACAAACACATCCTTTGAGCCATCATCGGGTTTAATAAATCCATATTTACTATCGGTAGAATAAAATTTAACAACTCCTCTTTTCATGTATATGATTTTATTAGTTGAATATCTAACCCAAAATAACAGATTTAACGTACACTTAAAAGCATTTTTGGTTATTCAGGTACGTTATTCATCTCTTGCAAATTTTTACTTAAAGCTATAGCTGGATATCCGGTAAGTTCTGTAATGCGATGATTTAAAGCGGTAGTAGTTGCAAGGTTATTAGGATTTTCTGCTAATTTTAGAGCTAAATCCAAAAACTTTTTATCGGTTAATAACCTACTCGCACCATAACCTCCCCCGAGAAGCTTGGCTGTGGTAATAGGATCATAAAACAATCCAAAAATTGCCGCACTAATTCCACCGGTAGTAGCTGTCCCTGATGGATTAGGAATATTTTTACTTTTTATAGCCATAGCTTTAGCAACAGTACCTAATTTCTGTATTTTTTTAAAAACGTCGGGAGTAAGTTGTTTTCTAATAGATTCAGAGTTCTTAGGATCGTTTATTGCCTTAGCAAGAGCGTTATAAGATAGACTCTCAGTAGCATAATTCGTAGCTTTACGGCCGAGTATATTTTCCAGTTTTTCTCTTTTTGCAACATCTCCATATAGTTTATCAGCTTCCTGAAAAGCATCATACCACTCAGGGTTACTCTTGCCATACTCTTTAATATCCTGCGAAATCGCTTTCTGTATTTTCTTGAGCTGATTTTTAACCCCTGCATCCATATCCCATTTTATAATTGAATTCAGGCTCTTTTTAGTACCAACGAGTTTATTAACATCATATTCTTGCAATGGTAACTTTATAGGCCCGTACTGGCTTACTATTTTTGATGCGGGCTCTATCTCATTTTTAATAGTTTCAAGTGATTGTAACAGGCTTTTTTCATCAGGTGAAAGAATAGCCGTATTTATTTTAATATCATCAATTGCCTTTTTAAGATTAATCGGTAATACTTTTGCCTCAGGAGGTAATGAAGTTCCCACTTTATTATACAACCCGGCAATCTGACCTTCTATTTCCGGAGTTCGGGGCGGCCCGATTTCGTCAAAAATATCGCTTAAAGCCTTTTGTGTCTGTTCTTCGGCAAGTAGATACTTATTTTTTAACTTTTTACCAAAAATAGGGGCTTTCCCCACATACTGATCGGCTAAGGCGGTTAATTTGGAATCGGTAACCGCTGCTGCAGGTAAATCTATGCCTAAATCTCTTGCAGCTCTAGCTGCTTCAATATTCATACTACCGGGCGTTAATCCCATAAGTTTCATTGGTATTTTTGCGAGTGTCTGGCGAGGTTTCGTAAAGTTATTTAATAGGCTTTTACTTTTAACAATAGCAGTAGGAGTAGCAAGACTGGATATCAGATCAGCATATAATGGGTCAACTCCTGCTTCCTGCATTACTCCCGATCCTGCCCCTATGCTACTGCCCGTTCCTATATCCTTGGCAAATTTGGTTAATAAAGATTTACCACCCCCTCCAATTGCACTTCTAGCAGCATTTACTCCGATACTAGTTGGAAGAGGAAGGCTCGCCGTAGCTCCTCCGAATTCTCCTGCTTTATATAGAATATTCCCTAAACTATCATTCTCCCAAGGCTTCATGCTATCTAAAGCCTCAAGTCCTCTATTTGCTGACTTAGCCATGAATTCTGCCGAATCTGGCAGAATTGGAGCAACAACTCCGGGGGCAACTTCTATAACACCTGCCCCGAATTGATCCGCTCCCTCTGCTAGCCCGCTTCTCATAAAACCCGATAATGCTCCCTTGCCCAGTTGTCCAAGCCTATCAAGAAAAGACGGCGGGGTTTCTTTTCCTACAGCTTCAGGATTGCGGTATTTATCAAACTTACTACTGGCTCTATATTTATCAAATTTACTCATCTACCACCTGCAGGCCGTCAATATTTATAGCTTCCTCTACCCTATTTCTTGGGACGTAATCCTTTTCACCGGTTTCTGGATCAACCATTAACACCCTATCGCCCTTAACCTCCTCTTGAGCAGTTATACCTAGCATGGCTCTTAAATCATTAATAACGTTCAAATTTGTTGCCATATCATTATCAGGCGATATCGTCGGTATATGTTTAAATTCCTCCTGATTAGTATATTTAAAAGCTTTATTCAATTTCCCGCGTAATACCTCACCTATTGCCCAAATCTTTGCCTGATCCGGACTATATTCCTGATTACTGAATTTTGATCGGAAGTTTTTTGCTAAGAGTGATCGCTCTCCTTCAGAACCAAGGTTCGTAACTGTATTTTCTGCATGAGTCAGCATTCCCTTTAACTCTTCTAATGCTTCCTGCTTTTCTTGCTCTTCTTTACTTTTCTTAAAATTATTTAATAAACTTTTCTCTTCTCTTTTATCTCTTTTAAAATTATCCAATAAATTATGATGTCTCTTAGTCTCCTCCAATTGTCTCTCCTGGAATTTACGATGCCAGGCTTTATCTTCCCTGCTGTCTGCTAAAGCCTGCTCAGCTCTTTGGTGTTGTAGAATTTGATTAGCCAAACGCTCATTTTCGGCAATAGCTGTATCCTCGCTAGTATTATAAGCCTGCAAAGCCGGATTCATCGCCCTACCTATAACTCCTAGATTATTCTTAAAACCACGCACCTGCGGCTCGCTAGCAAGACCGTTACTAAGAGCAAGTAACGCATTATTTATCGCTCTATGCTCCTGATCCCTACTCATCCCTAAATTACTTCGGGTGCTGCTAATTGCTTTTGCTATTCCCTCATCAAAAGGATTTCTTCTTTCCGGTAAAGCTTGCAGGCGATTTAATATTTCTTCTTCCATACTTATAATTATTATTACATTTACAAAAATACTCTAAATCATTTTGACCACGCTTCTCGCCATTTTGCCGTTTGTTGTTCTCTTAGTGCTATATCATTAAACATTTTTGTTAAATTCTCCATCGATGGTAAAGGAGTATTAGGTTTACGGTTAGGGTTGTTTATTATCTGTTGTATCCATTGCTCTTTATTTAAACCCTTTACTAACAAAGGTTTTGGTTCTTCATATTGTGCCATAACCTGATCTAACTTTACAAACATACGAGGATCAGCAACCATCCCTTTTGAGTCATAATCAAATAAGTCTTTAAATTGAGTGTTTTTTACTACATTGGTAAAATCTCTTACTAACTCACCGTATTTCGGAGTATAAAAGGCATGCTTACCTAAAGGATTATTAACAGAATGTAAGTGAGAATAATTAGTAACTACATTAAGAGCATTCCTTATATCCTGTATCTCTTTTAGTTTTTGTTGTTTATCATTAGCTTTTGCCTGCTCGACTCTAACTTGTTCTTGCCGTACTCGCTCGTGATGAGCGATACGGGCTTTTTCCTCTTCTTGTTTGATACGATTTTCTTCGGCTATTTTAAAAAGTCTTAACCTTTCCTCCTCCTCTCTCTTTTTTTGCAGCTTGGTATTTTCAAAATCAGCATAATTCTTGATACTGCCCATATCATGATTTAGGTTACTCTCAAGCTCCGTCTCGCTATGACTTACCGGTACAGTCTGCGCATATTGTGCCAAAGCATGAATATTAGGCCTTAAAGATGGTGTATAAACAGATGGGTTACTGCTGACACCAGGATTGGCAAAAATACTGCTGATTTCTGGGCTTACATTGTATTTGACAATATCAGTACCAGACCCCCCAGGCCATTCCTGATTCCTCTCTTCTTCAAATCGCTCACGTTTTTGATTTAACTCATCTTGCGTATTTAGCCATTTATCTACTCCAAGCTGGTTCATTCCACTAATCTTGCCAAGTACATCCTGATATTCAGATAATCCTTGCTGACCTAAACTATTTAACTGGTTTAAATCATTCGTGTCGCTTTTATTTAAACTGCTCATTCTCCCCCGAAGTACATCCTGTAGTAAGTTGTTTCTATTACCAAAACGACTTTTAGCAATTCTATTTATAGCATCCTCGGTTTGCGATAAATGTGACTGTGACCCATAAGTACCTTTTCGCTCATGATCCATGCTAATTCTGGCTTTCTCTGCCTTTAAAAGACTTTTTGTATCAGCATCAAGTTTATCTGCTTGCGGATCATAAATTGTAGGTAAATCGCCGATAGCCCGCGAGCCAACATTCTCTCGCCCCATTAGCAAGCCTAAAAGCTTATCTCTTTCTCCCCTTGAGGAATCATTATAATCATGACTCAAATCACCCAGCAGGCGATGCGATACTGCTAACTCTTCCGGCACATTAGCTAACTGCTGGCCGCTGTAAGTAGGAGTTGGGCTATTATAAAGATTTAGCCCCTTTTCAAGCACTTTAACTGCTGCTGCTTCACCATAAGGCCCCATGTTATCAGGATTACCACCGCTATTTACTATATTGTATAACGCCTTCATCTTTTGCTTTGGGGCATTTAATTCTTCGTAAAACTTATTCTTATCTGCCGAATTGGCTAGATGTGAGTATATATGCTGCTGATTGCCAAATTGCCCTAGCATAGAGTTCAGTCCTGCTCTCTTTGCTTTCTCGGCGTTCCCAAGTGCATTTAAACTATTGCCAAGTCCGGAATTAAATTCAGAATCAAGGCTCTGTGCATCGTTGCTTAAGGCGTCTATACCAACATCTGATAAATCAAGCCCCTTATTCAAGTTCTTGACAAACTTATTATAAAAACTCGGTTTTCTAGTATCGGTTCTATCTCCAAACTGCTTACTCATCAGATTCCATCCAGTATTGCCTACTTGTCTTTGACCTGACCTAAGTATATCCAGTAAAGAGGTTTTCTGCCCTTCATTAAAACCTTGCGGAGTTCTATTAAAAACGCTGTTTGCCTCCACCGAGTAAGGAGCAGGGCTATTGCTAAACTGATCTTCCAGCGTTCGTTTTTTCTGGGTTAAAACAGACATCGGAACGCTAGTCTTTCCCCTATATACGGGCGCCTGGTTAGATACCATTCGCCCTACATCACGATTAATAACGGCTAAGGCTTGCTCTCGGAGGTCATTTAAATTCTTCATATTATCCTCTAAAATAACTCTCTAAAGACTTTGCACGTGGCGGCAACATTACTTTTCCACCTCTCTTATGCCTGCGGATATTTTCACGAAAGGTATCAAGCTTGCGTGCTCCCGCTGCATTATTACCGTCCCCTAAATCAGATACTGTCGATGCATCAAACACATATTCGCCGTCGCTAAGCCTTGCATCAATTAAATCATCCTGTCCCCCACTATCACCGCTTAAATAACCTATAGGGCTTAGAGGAGAATAAATTTCTTCCGTCAAATAAGCATAAGGACTATGCGCGCTTCCGCCGCCTTTCATTCTAAGCGGCCGCCCTTCCTCATCCGTGTACTCAAGCCAGCGACCGGTTCTGGCAAATTCCTCAGGTGATACAACGCGCCTCCGAACAGAACCCATGTTCTTTATATCTTCATCTAACTGCTTGTTTTTCCGCTTTTTTTGTAAATCGGCACGTGCGGTTTCCAGAGCTTCATCAGCTTCAACCTCGGCAATAGTCTTGCGACTTGCATTTCGATACCTTCGCTCTTCTTCTGCTATTTTCTCTGGACTCTTTGGCTTTTCTCTACCCAAATACTGAGCAGCAGTAGTACCAAGTGTTAATAAATTTCCGGGTTGTGTTAGATAATCTTTTAATTTATCTGTAAAACCCATATTGTCTTGTTTTTTCTGTCTATCAAGCATGTAATCATAATAGTTCTCGGCATAATCCCCGCTACTGACACCTAAACCTTGACCTCTTCCTGTACCCGCTCCTTGCGAAAGTGCAGTCGCAGCGCTAAGACCACCACTTACATAAGGATTACTTCCTCCAAGCCCGAACAGTCCACTACTACCGCTTGAACTCCCCATGCCTAAAGCAGGTAATATCGCATTAGTACTGCCGTAATTGCTAAGACTAGAGCCAAGAGCTGTTCCTCCAAGGCTTCTTAATCCCGAGCCAAGAGCAGATGCAAGAGATGGAAGAGCTGCCCCCATACCTGCTCCTTTCAAAGCTCCACTTAAAGCACTCTTGCCTCTTGCTGCGTGTTGTACTCCCTGACCAAGTGCGCCGCCAATAATACCGCCTATTCCGGGCGCAATCATGTTACCTATAATTGCCCCAGCTCCTCCTCCTATTACACTTTTTATTGCTTTAAATGGATTACTCCAAAAACTGTACTCACGAAGTCCGGTAGCAGGATTTATCGTACCGCTACCACCTAGACTTTTTAATATATGAGCTTCAATAGGATTAATATGGGCAAGCTCAGTATCGCCATTCCTTCCGTGTCTTCTAATCAGATCAGCAAGTCTTGGTAAGTCTTCCTCTTTGACCGAACCTCCTTCTTTAAAAGAATACTGTGCTCCGTCATTATCGTAAGCATTCCCGTAAGACATATAAGGATCACCATACCCCGCGTCTTCATAACGAGGATCAGGCATCTGATTATCGCCATCAGAAGCTAAGCTATAAGGTTCGGAGTTGTTATAAGGATAGTTGTAGGTATTTAAATATGGATCATAATTTTGCATTCTTGCCTCTAGTTATAACAAAAATAAAAGCTTTATTTTTATTATAGCAGAAACAATTCTAATCCATGTTTTTTCGTAAAAACAAAAAAGGAGCTAAAAGATTAGCCCCTAAAAACAGGAAAAAAATGAGTAATTGATCGTGTGTTCACGTTAACATATTTTAACAAGCAAATCTAGGTGTATTTTCTAGACTTACGCTGCCTCCATATCTTGTGAATAGTTATACTGCTTATTAATCCATTCAATACAGGATAGTTGCCTTTCCTCTCCTAAATCGGCAATACTTTCAACACCTGCTTTGCTACACCACTTGTTTATTATATCACTTGATACATTATGCAATTTAATAAGTTCTAGCAACTCTAAAAGTGTTTCGCTTGGTTCTTGGACTTTTACCTCTTCCTCCTGATGAGATAACACAGAATCAAGCTTGCTACTTATGCTAGCAGATTTTGGTGTTATATTTTTAACTTCCATTTCAAACTCATTAAAATGCTTGCCCTCCATTTCCTCAGCTGTCGGATGCTGACTGACTATCTCAGGAAAAGCTTTACGTAGTGCTTGCGCCTCAGCACATTTGGCAAGCTGCCCGTATGGTCTTTTTTGCCACATAGTATTGGGTGCGCGCTCATCTTTTTTAGAAGCATAGTTTTCTAACCAGTATTCTTTAGCGGTAAACTCAACAATAGTATTATTTACCAGCTTCTTAACGGTTACCTTGCACCATTTTGGATAGGTAATATCTACGC
>Ga0194111_10002756_pt1 | contig 21224 bp, 37 predicted proteins | sample TA2KigC300mmetaG_FD_146194 | JGI IMG/M metagenome (GOLD analysis project Ga0194111, IMG submission 146194) | Freshwater microbial communities from Lake Tanganyika, Tanzania - TA2015033 Kigoma Deep Cast 300m | ecosystem: Environmental > Aquatic > Freshwater > Lake | place: Tanzania: Lake... | reverse complement strand
TGGATACAACGATTACTACAACAATGAGCAGGGAAAACACTGCAACAAGTAGTGATTGCAGCAGTGGGCTTCCCCCCTCGTTGTTGACTTGTCCCAGGCGATTGTGCTATATTGAACTGCTAGCGTCTACTAGCCACTCGTCTGCTTTACCAAGCTGATTAAGCCGGCTGGTTGAACCGGGACGCGATCCCTCAAGGGAAAGAAAACCGGTGAGCAACTAGGTGGCTTTTTATTTGGTGGAAATTCAAGGAGAAAAGGAATAAGTTCAATATGCCGACGGTTAATCAATTAGTCCGCAAGGGGCGAGCGAAGGTCTCCAGAAAGACCAAGGCCCCGGCATTGAATGTTACCTACAATTCCCTAAAGAATAGGGTCACACGCGGTAACAACTCGCCACAGAAGCGCGGTGTCTGCGTGCAGGTGAAGACCATGACGCCGAAGAAGCCGAATTCTGCACTGCGCAAAATCGCCCGCGTGCGGCTGACCAACCACATCGAAGTAACCGCCTATATCCCGGGCGAGGGACATAATTTGCAGGAGCACTCGGTGGTGCTGATCCGCGGGGGCAGAGTGAAAGACTTGCCCGGCGTCCGCTACCATATCATCAGAGGCACACTTGACACCGGCGGAGTAGAGAATCGGCAGCAGGGACGCAGCAAGTACGGAGCCAAGCGAGGCAAGGGCCCCTTGGTAAGAGCCGCTGCGCCAGCACCGGCCACGGGGGAATAAATGTCAAGACGTGCTAAGTTAATCAAACGGGAGACCCCGTATGACCCCAAGTATAAAAACCTGGTCATGGCCAAGTTTATCAACAAGATAATGGTCGATGGCAAGAAATCTACCGCCCGCACTATTGTTTACAATACAATGGACCTAATCGCAGAGAAAACTAAGTCGGAGCCAGTAGAGGTTTTCGACCAGGCAATTAAGAATGCTACACCTCTGTTACAGGTAAAGTCACGACGTGTCGGCGGCGCTACCTACCAGGTTCCTGTTGAGGTCCGCCCTGATAGAGGGATGGCACTGGCCATGCGCTGGCTCATAGACAGCTCCAGGTCACGTAGCGGCAGGTCAATGGCAGAAAAACTAGCTTCAGAAATGATAGATGCCTCGCAAGGTCAAGGAGCTGCTGTGAAGAAGAGACAGGATACTCATAAGATGGCCGAGGCAAATAAGGCTTTTGCTCACTACAGATGGTAACAGCAACAAGAACTAAGGGCCAGCAGCCGAAAAAATCGGTTGGTATTGGTATAGGAAGCGGCGTCATGTCCAGGACTTTTCCTCTGGAAAGGGTGCGAAACATAGGAATTATCGCACATATAGACGCAGGTAAAACCACCACTACCGAAAGGTTTCTGTTCTACACCGGCCGCACCTACAAAATAGGCGAAGTGGACGATGGGACAACGGTGATGGACTGGATGGAGCAGGAAAGGGAACGCGGTATCACCATCACTGCTGCCGCCACCACCTGCCACTGGCAGGACTACCGCATCAATATCATAGATACCCCTGGACATGTCGATTTTACCGCTGAAGTAGAACGCAGCCTTCGTGTGCTCGATGGTGGTGTCGTAGTACTGGATGCTGTAGCCGGCGTTGAAGCGCAATCTGAGACAGTATGGCGCCAGGCCGATAGATACAAGGTGCCTCGAATCTGCTTCATCAACAAGATGGACAGGGTAGGCGCTGACTTCGACCACACGGTACACATGATAGAAGACCGGCTGCGGGCGAAAGCCGTGCCCATACAGTTGCCCATAGGCAGAGAAAGCCAGTTCCAGGGCGCTGTAGATTTAATTGAAAACAAAGCCTGGATATTCTCCGATGATGCCACCATACCTCCTGAGGAAACATCCATACCTGAATCCCTCAGGGAAGAGTCCACGGCTCGCCGTTCAGCCATGATAGAAAGGCTCGCTGAAAACGATGACCAGTTGATGCTTCTCTACGTAGAGGGCAAGGAGATACCAGTCGAAGAAATCAGGGCAGCCACCAGAAGGCTGACAGTTGCCAACCGCATCGTCCCTGTGCTCTGCGGCAGCGCTTTCAAGAACAAAGGCATCCAACTCTTGCTAGATGCCGTGGTGGACTATCTCCCCTCACCACTCGATGTGCCAGCCCTGGAGGCCATAGACCCCAGGACAGGAGAAAAGGTCACCCGCCAGCCGAGCGATGATGCCCCCTTCTCCGCGCTGGCTTTCAAGGTGGTCACCGACCCCTTTATGGGCAGACTGGTCTATTTCAGGGTTTATTCAGGCAAGATAGGCGTAGGGGCACAGGTGCTCAATGTCAGCAAGGGACAAAAAGAGCGCCTGGGCAGACTCATTATCATGCACGCCAACCGCCGTGAGGAAATCGAAGAGGTTGACACTGGCACCATTGCGGCCACGGTAGGCCTCAAGAATACCTTCACCGGCGATACGTTATGTGAAATAGGCGAACCCGTCCTTCTAGAGGCGATACGATTCCCCGAGCCGGTGCTTTCCATGGTCATCGAACCCAAGAGCAAGGCAGACCAGGATAAGCTGGGTGAAGTATTGAACAAGCTCTCCGAGGAAGACCCTACCTTCAAGATGCGCACCGACCAGGAGACAGGCCAGAGCCTTATCGCCGGCATGGGCGAACTACACCTGGAAATCCTGATAGACCGCATGCTGCGCGAATTCAACGTGTCAGTCAGGGTAGGCAAGCCTCAAGTAGCTTACAAAGAGACCATAACCGAAGCGGTCGAGGTGGAAGGCAGGTTTGTCAGGCAGTTTGGCGGCCGTGGACAGTACGGCCATGTCTGGCTGAAGCTCGAGCCGGGAGAGCCACAGAGCGGTTTCCGCTTCATAGACAAGGTAAAAGGCGGAGTCATACCCAAAGAGTATATACCTGCCGTTGAAGCGGGCATCAAAGAAGCGCTGGAGACCGGCGTACTGGCCGGTTATCCCATAGTAGATATCAAGGCAACTCTGTATGATGGCAGTTATCACGAAGTAGATTCCTCGGAGTTGGCCTTCAAGATGGCCGGCTCCATTGCTTTGAAGAATGGTGCACAGAAAGCAAGGCCTATTTTGCTCGAGCCGATTATGAAGCTGGAAGTGATGATGCCAGCCCAATTCCTGGGCGATATAATTGGCGATTTGAATGCGCGCAGAGGACATGTGGAAGGCATTGAAACGCATGGCGAGACCTGCACCGTCCGCTCGCTCGTGCCTCTGGCAGAGACGTTCGGCTATGCCACTGCGCTGAGGTCTCTCAGCCAGGGCAGGGCTACATATACCATGGAGTTCAACTGCTACCGGCAACTGCCAGCCAACCTGGCAGAACAGATTACCACCAGGGTTAGAGGAAGATAGATGCCCAAGCAGAACATTCGCATCAAGGTTAAGGGATACGACCACCGACTTGTTGACCAGTCGGTACAGCAGATAGTGGAGACTGCAGAGCGCACCGGCGCAGTAGTCGCTGGCCCGGTGCCCCTACCCACCCAAATCCAGAAGTTCTGCGTCATCCGCTCCCCTCACATAGATAAAGATTCCAGAGAGCAGTTCGAAATCCGCACGCACAAACGACTCATAGATATCCTGGGGCCAACCTCCAAGACGATAGATGCGTTGACCCAGATCCAACTGCCCTCAGGAGTAGAAGTAGATATCAGACTATAGGCATTGATATGGTTAGCGGGATTATCGGCAGAAAGATAGGCATGACCCAGCTCTTCGAGGGTGGGGAAGAAGTGGCGGTGACGGCTATTGAAGCTGGACCCTGTTTTGTCACACAGGTCAAGACCGAAGCAAATGACGGCTACGATGCCGTGCAGTTGGGCTTTGGCGAAACCAAGCGTCTGAACAAGGCAGAAAAAGGCCACCTAAAAGACTGCGGCCAGTTGCAGCACCTGCGCGAATTTGCTGTCGAGGACATCACTTCAGTCAAGGTTGGACAAAAGATTGACGTGGATATGTTCAAGGCAGGCGACCGCGTTAATGTCATTGGTATATCCAAGGGCAAGGGTTTTGCCGGCGGAGTCAAGCGCCATCATTTCAGAGGTGGACCCAAGACTCACGGCCAGTCAGACCGCCATCGAGCACCCGGCTCTGTGGGTGCTACCACCAGCCCGGGGAGGGTATGGAAGGGCCAGCGCATGGCCGGCCAAATGGGCAATATACGCTCTACTGTGCGCAATCTAAAGGTGGTGCAGGTTGACCCCGCCCGCCACCTGCTAATAGTGGAAGGCGCTGTCCCCGGCCACAACAAAGGATTGTTGCTCATAAACAAAGCAGGCTAAAGGTAAGCAGACGTGAAAATCGACGTTTACAATATGAAAGGCGAACTGGTCGGCCCCATCGAGGTCAGTGACGACGTTTTCGGCGTTCCATTCAACGAGGCAGTGGTACACCAGGCTATGCTAAGACAATTAGCTAACCGCCGCTTGGGCACCGCCGATACCAAGAAGAGAGGCGAAGTCACCGGCAGCGGCAAGAAACTCTTCGCCCAGAAACATACAGGCAGGGCACGTCGTGGCGATAGACGCTCACCAATGCTCAAGGGCGGTGGCGTGGCTTTCGGCCCGCATCCCCGGAGCTATCGACAAGATATGCCCAGGAAGATGCGCCGCCTCGCTCTGAAGTGTGCCCTCTCGGCCAAACTCGCCGATGGCGAACTGAGAATCGTGGATAAACTAGAATTAAAGGAACCGAAGACCAGCGAGATGATAGACACCCTGGTAGCACTGGGCGTCGGCACTTCCGTTATCATCGCCACCGACAAAGCGGATGATAATCTTATCATGTCTGCCAGAAATATCGACGGCGTGAAGCTGATACCAGCTCGCCTGCTAAACGTAGGTGATTTGCTTTCCCACAAGGCACTGCTGATGACCCAGGGCGCAGTACGAACGGCGGAGGAACTCTGGAGCCAGAAGTCTAAGCAAAAAGCGGCGGCTGGAGGCTCCTGAGAACAGGATTTATAGTTAATTATGCATCTGTACGAAGTATTAAGACGACCGCTCATCACCGAGAAGGCTACCCTGCTTCAAGGGCAGAACAAATATGCCTTTGAGGTGGCGGGGAGAGCTACCAAAAACCTGGTAAAACAGGCAGTGGAAGCAGCCTTCAAAGTAAAGGTGACAGATGTCAATATGATGACCGTTTCCGGAAAAACCAAGAGAATGGGCAGGCGTATGGTAACGAGCCCGTCCTGGAAAAAAGCAGTGGTTACGCTGGAATCAGGCGACAAGATAGAGTTTTTTGAGGGAGTCTAGACGATAGGGGTTAAGAATTGGGTTCTGTCATAAAAAAACGCAGAAAAAAAATGGCGAAGCACAAGCATCGGAAGCTTCTCAGGAAGAGCCGATGGCAAAGAAGACATCCATAAGGATTTTTTAAGAGGTAAATTGTGGCACTAAAGACTTATCGGCCGACATCGCCGGGCAGGCGAGGCATGGTGAGCGTCTCCTTCGACGAAATCACCAGGTCCACCCCGGAGAAGTCCTTGCTGAAGCCGTTGAAGAAAAAGTCCGGCAGGAATAGCAGGGGCGTTGTCACCGTACGCCATCGCGGTGGCGGTGCCAAAAGAAGGATGCGTGTCATAGATTTTGCGCGCAATAAAATCGGCGTACCCGGCACGGTGGCGGCAATCGAATATGACCCGAATCGCACAGCCCGCATTGCACTTATCCATTACGCTGACGGCGATAAGCGCTATATACTGGCCCCCATGGGACTGGGCGTGGGAGACACTGTGCTGGCAGGCGAGGGCGCCGAGATAAAACCAGGCAACGTACTTCCGTTGGCAGCAATTCCAGAAGGCACCCTGCTCCATAACCTGGAATATGAGCCAGGAAAAGGCGGCCAAATAGTGCGCAGCGCCGGAACATCGGCCCAGCTACTGGTCAAAGAAGGTAAGTACTCGTTGGTACGTCTCCCCTCTGGAGAAGTACGCCGCTTCATGACCACTTGCATGGCCACCATAGGCCAGGTGGGCAACGTAGAACACCAGGGCGTCAAGCTGGGTAAAGCCGGACGCACCAGGTTATTAGGGCGGCGTCCCGCGGTACGCGGTTCAGCCATGACACCACGTGACCATCCGCATGGAGGTGGCGAAGGTCGAGCGCCACGCGGCATGGCGCCAAAGACGCCCAAAGGAAAGCCGGCCCTGGGGAAAAAGACACGTATCTACCCCAAGGCTTCGGATAAATTGATAGTAAGGCGTCGCAACGCAGCGAAGTAAGTAAAGAGGCAGTAACAGAATGTCACGTTCGGCAAAGAAAGGCCCATATTGCGACCTCAAGCTGCTCAAGAAAATCGAAGCGTTGAATCGCTCTGGTGAGAAAGTGGTCATCAAGACGTGGGCACGTGCTTCGACCATCGTCCCGCAGATGGTGGGACATACCCTTGGCGTACATGACGGCCGACGCCACGTCCCCGTTTATATAACCGAGAACATGGTCGGGCATAAACTGGGAGAATTTGCTTACACGCGGACCTTCCGCGGCCATGCGAGTAAAGCCCAGGCAACAACACAGGCCAAGAAGCAATAAACAATGAAAGTCAAAGCAATAGCCAAAGATGTTCGTATATCGCCACGGAAAGTGAAGCTGGTGGCTGATACAGTGCGTGGCAAGAGAGTCGAAGAAGCCCTGCAATTACTCAAATTCACGCCGACTCCGGCAGCCCAGGCTGTGGCAAAAGTCATAAAATCGGCGGCTGCCAATGCCGAGAATAACTACCATCTGGAGCCTTCCGAACTGAGGGTAACTGAAATAATGGCCAATGAAGGACATGTATTTAAGAGATTCCGCCCCCAGGCCAGGGGACGCATTAATCCAATTCTGAAACGCACTACGCACATCAGAGTTTCCGTTTCCGAGGAGGAGGCATAAGTGGGACAAAAAGTTCACCCGTACGGCTTTAGAATCGGCACCATCCGCAGTTGGCAGGCCAAATGGTTTGCCGAAAAGCATTACACGGATTTTCTACAAGAGGACCTGAAGTTACGCCGATTGGTGGAGAGAGAATGCAAACAAGGTGGCGTGGCCCGAGTGGAAACCGACCACCAGGGCAACGAGATATTAGTAACGGTGTATTCGTCCCGCCCGGGCATCATCATTGGCCGCGGTGGCCAGCGAGCAGAGGAATTGAGGGTAGCATTGGAAAAAAGCTGCGGCAAAAAGGTACGATTATCTATCAAAGAAGTTGACCAGCCAGAGACCGAAGCTGTTCTAGTGGCCAGGAATCTTGCTGACCAGCTTGAGCGCAGGGTGGCTTTCAGGCGTGCCATGAAGCAAACCGCTTTCCGCACCATGCAAGCCGGCGCCAAAGGAATAAAGATAAGCTGCGCCGGCAGGCTCGGTGGCAATGAAATCGCCCGCCGTGAAACCATCTTAAAAGGCCAGTTGCCACTGCATACACTCTGCGCTGATATCGACTATGGCTTTGTTGAAGCCCATACCACCATGGGTAAGATAGGGGTAAAGGTATGGATTTACAAGGGTAATATCGTTCCTGAGGTAGCGAGAGAAAGTGTTACAACCGAAGCGAGTCAAGTTTCGTAAAGTCCACCGAGGACGGATGAAGGGGAAGGCAAATTCGGGGAATGCCATCGTTTTTGGTGAGTTCGGGCTGCAGGCCGAGGAATGCGCCTGGGTTACTGCCAGACAGATCGAAGCAGCCCGGCGTGTCATGGTGCGCTATCTGCGCCGCGGCGGCAGGATGTGGATTCGCGTCTTCCCGGACAAATCGGTGACCAAGAAAGCTGCTGAGACAAGAATGGGCAGTGGCAAGGGTGCACCGGACCACTGGGTGGCCGTGGTCAAGCCTGGAAGAATGCTTTTCGAAATAGCAGGCATTAAGGAAGAAATGGCTAAAGAAGCCATGCATCTGGCCGCCTATAAGTTGCCGATCAAAGCACGGTTTGTAGTCAAGGGAACAGGTAGCTAATTCTGAGGAAAAAATTTTGAAGAAAGAAGAGATCCGCTCCCTTAGCGATACAGAACTGGCTAAGCGCCTGGAAGAAGCACGCCAGGAGCTGTTTAACCTGCGTTTTCGCCTGGCTACGCGCCAGTTGGTAAACCATCGGGAACTGCCAAAGGTCAAGAAGAGAATAGCCAGAATGAAGACGATACAAAGAGAGCGAGAGCTCGGGATAAGTTAGGCTATGGAAACTAAGAGAAAGACTAGAACCGGTATCGTGGTCAGCGACAAGATGGATAAGACCGTGGTGGTCCTGGTGAAGACCATCGGCCGCCATCCACTGTACAAGAAGGTGGTCCGGCAGTCCAAGAAGTTCAAAGCGCACGACGAAGGGAACACCTGCAGAATTGGCGACACCGTGAGAATCATCGAAGCACGCCCCCTGTCCAAGGACAAAAGGTGGCGTGTAGCGGAAATCATGGCGCATAAAGAAATGCCCGAGTTGCAACCTGCCGAAATCGACAAGGAATTGTTGGGAGCAGAGGAAAGTGATTCAACCTTACAGCCGACTTAAAGTAGCTGATAATACTGGCGCCCGACAGATTATGTGCATCAACGTACCCGGCGGTACTCGTCGAAGATACGCTACGGTGGGCGATATCATAATTGCGTCGGTAAAGCGCGCCATTCCCGGCGGCGTGGTTAAGAAGGGCGACGTGGTACGAGCAGTGGTAGTGCGCACAAATAAACAATACCACCGTCCCGATGGCACCTATGTCAGATTTGATGAGAACGCTGCCGTCATCCTGGATGATAAGGATAACCCAAAGGGCACTCGCATATTCGGACCTGTAGCCAGAGAACTCAGAGACAAGAATTTCATGAAGATTGTGTCGCTGGCACCCGAGGTTTTGTAACGTGAAGATCAGAAAGAACGATACTGTCCTTGTTATCGCCGGCAAGGACAATGGGAAAAAGGGAAAGGTGCGGCGTGTTATCCCCAAGAAAGATAGCGTAATAGTGGAAGGTGTGAACATGGTCAAGCGCCACGCTCGAGCCCGCGGTGCCGCCAGGCAGGCTGGTATCATCGAGTTGGAAGCGCCAATCGGCATGTCCAACGTGATGTTGGTGTGCAATAAGTGCAACAAACCGGCTCGTATCGGCTTCCGCGTTATGGACGATGGCCGCAGGGCCAGGTTCTGCCGCTCTTGCGCTGAATTGATTGACTAAATTAGGATATAGCTGAGAATGTCTCGTTTGAAAGAAAAATACGCTAAGGATACGGTGCCCGAGCTGAAAAAGAAGTTCGGGTATAAAAACGTGATGCAAGTACCACGCCTGGAGAAGATTGTTTTGAATATCGGCTTGGGCGAGGCGATACAGAATTCCAAAGCCCTGGAAGCAGCAGAGACAGACCTTACAGCTATCGCCGGACAGCACCCGGTGATAACTCGCTCTAAAAGGTCAATCGCTGCCTTCAAGCTCAGGGCTGGCATGCCCATCGGCATGATGGTAACCCTGCGCGGCAAGCGCATGTATGAATTCTTTGACAAATTGGTCAATGTGGTGATGGCACGCATACGCGATTTCCAGGGAACATCGACTGATTCCTTCGATGGACAGGGCAACTACACGCTGGCCATAAAGGAACAGATAGTTTTCCCTGAAATAGATTACGATAAAGTTGATAAGCTGCGAGGACTAGAGGTAACAATTGTTACCACCGCAGCCACGGATGAGGAAGGCAGGAGTTTGCTCCAGTCTCTGGGCATGCCTTTCAAGAAATAAGGGGTTCGCATAGAGTATGGCAAAATTATCTAGTATATTAAAAGCACAACGCCCACGGAAATACAGGGTGCAGCAGCATAATCGATGCAAGATTTGTGGAAGGCCTCGCGCCTATATCCGCAGATTCGGTATGTGCCGTATCTGTTTCCGCGAGTTAGCGCTCAGGGGTGAGATCCCTGGGGTGAGAAAGTCAAGCTGGTGATTAGAAGTTCTGGAGGTGTTCATTGTCGGTTACTGACCCAATAGCTGATATGTTGACCCGGATCAGAAACGCCATCATGGCTCGCCATGACAGCGTGCTGATTCCAGCTTCTAAGACCAAAATGTCTATCGCCAGGATTCTGAAAGATGAAGGCTTCATCTCTGACTATACCGTACTCAGAGGCAAGCCACAACGCATGATAAAAATCGTGTTGAAATATATCGATGAGCAGCCGGCCGTTGTAGGGCTGGAGAGGGTGAGCAAGCCCGGCATGAGGGTATATGTAGGTAAGCACGAGATCCCGCGCGTCTACGGCGGCTTGGGCATTACCATGGTTTCCACTTCCAAGGGGATTATGACCGGCCAGGAGGCTTGGCGCAAGAACCTGGGTGGTGAACTGCTATGCTCTGTTTGGTAATTAGGATTTTAGGAGTGACTTTGTGTCGCGAGTAGGATTATCTCCCATAACTGTGCCGCAAGGCACAAAAGTAGAAATCAAAGGCACACATGTGACGGTGGAGGGCAGCAAGGGCAAGCTATCCCGCTCCTTCCACTCGGACATGGCCATAACGTTGAAAGATGGCATCCTGACCGTGGCACGTCCCAGCGATAACAAAGTCCATCGCTCGCTGCACGGCTTGACCCGCAGCCTCCTGTCCAACATGGTCCAGGGAGTGACCAATGGTTTTGAGAAGACACTTGAGATTAACGGTGTCGGCTACAGGGCACAGAAAATAGACAAAGGACTTTCACTGCAGGTCGGCTTCAATAAACCAATAGAGTTCCATCTGCCACCCGGAATCGACGCCGTGGTGGAAGGCACCAACAAAATAAAGGTGAGCGGCATTGACAAGGAACTTGTCGGTGAAGTAGCTGCAGAGATTCGAGCATTACGCCCTGCAGACCCATACAAAGGCAAGGGCATCAAGTATGCCGGCGAAAGGCTGCATCTGAAGCCCGGTAAAGCAGGCAAGGCTGCACAGAAAGGGTAGTAGATATTTATGGGTAACAAAGTTGAACTGAAGAGGCTAGCGCGAAGACGCCGCCATGCCCGCATAAGAGCCAGAGTTTGCGGGACAGAAACCAGGCCCCGGCTCAGCATTTTTCGCAGCTTGAATCATATCTACGCCCAGATTATAGATGACGCAGCAGGTCATACCCTTATCTCAGCCAGCACTCTGGACAAAGAGATAAGTGAAAAAATCAATGGCAAAAAGAAAACTGAGTCTGCCGAATTAGTAGGTGGGCTGATAGCCAAGCGCGCATTAGATAAGGGTATCAAAAGTATCGTCTTCGACCGAGGTGGCTACAAGTACCACGGCCGAATCAAAGCCCTGGCTGAATCTGCCCGAAAAGCTGGATTGGAGTTTTGAGGTTTTCTAATGAAAGCGATTACCAGAGAGATAGTTCCCCAAAGCAAGATTGACTACAGCGACCTGGAGCTGACTGAAAAGCTGGTGGCGCTTAACCGCGTGGCCAAGGTGGTAAAAGGCGGCAAGCGCCTTAATTTCAGAGCTGTCGTCGTTGTCGGCGATGGCAACGGACACGTTGGCGTAGGCTTGGGCAAGGCCAGGGAAGTGCCAGAAGCCATCCGCAAAGCCGGTGTTAGCGCTCGCAAAAGCCTGATCAAGGTGCCCATGAGCGGCACTACCATCCCCCACGAGATATTGGCCAAGTTCCGAGCTGCCAGGGTGCTGCTTAAGCCAGCTTCGCCTGGTACCGGGGCCATCGCTGGCGGTGGGGTCAGGGCTGTGGTCGAAGCCGCGGGCATCAAAGACGTGCTTACCAAATCCATGGGAAGTAAGGGCCCGGTCAATGTTTGCAAGGCTACCTTGCTAGCTTTGTCCAGCCTCAGAAATCCCGGAGAAGCTATTGCCAGGCGCAAGACAGAGCTTCAACTCGAGGAGACCGAAGGCAATGGCTAAGAAGCTGCGCATTACCTGGCAAAAGAGCGATATCGGCTACGTAAGGAAACAACGGCTTACCTTGCGAGCCTTAGGATTTCATCGCCTTAACCAGACAGTGGAACACGATGATACCCCGGCCATTAGGGGCATGTTAGCAAAGGTCAATCATTTGGTCAGAACGGAAACTATAGATGGATCAAAGTAAGTTAAAGCCGCCGATAGGTGCCAAACACAAGAGAAAACGCGTAGGGCGTGGCGATGGTAGCGGTCACGGCTCCTATTCCGGTAGAGGCTTAAAAGGACAAAAGTCGCGCTCTGGTGGCGGAGTTCGCCTGGGCTTTGAAGGCGGACAATTGCCACTCATCAAGCGCCTGCCACGAAAGCGTGGATTTACCAACATATTCAAAAAGGAATTCAGCATCATCAACGTGGCTAGCCTACAGCGCTTTGCCCCCAATACCGAAGTAACCCCAGATGAACTGTACAGAGCGGGGCTGATAAAGTCGCTGAAACAGGAAGTTAAGATATTGGGCAATGGTGAACTTGACCGCCCGCTCGTAGTAAAAGCAAACATGTTCTCTGCCACTGCCGAAAAGAAGATATCCGATGCCGGTGGGAAAATAGAGAGGATATAGAATGCAGCAGAGGGAAACCAGACCGCGCCTGATTCAGGCATTAAAGGATGCCTTCTCCCTCCCCGACCTGAGACAGCGTCTACTCTTTACCCTGGGCATGCTCGTGGTCTTCAGATTCGTGGCGCATGTGCCCATGCCAGGCGTTGACCCCACGGCACTGGCCAAGCTATTTGAGGAGAACCAGCTACTGGGCATGCTTGACCTGTTCAGCGGTGGCGCCATGAGAAACTTCAGCGTGGCAGCTATGGGCGTGTATCCCTACATCACCGCTTCAATTATCATGCAGCTCATGGTTCCTGTTATCCCTCAGCTCAGAGCCTTATCTGAGGAAGGCGAATCTGGGAGGAAAAGGATTAACCAGTTTACGCACTGGCTGATGGTACCGATGGCTGCCCTCCAGGGCTACGCTCAGTTAGCACTGCTCAGAAATCAGGGCGTTATCACCGAAGCCAGTGCCCTGGCAACCGTGGCTATGATTACCTCGCTCGTAGCCGGGACCGTCTTCCTGGTCTGGTTGGGTGAGCTGATTACCGAGCGCGGCATCGGCAACGGCGTGTCCATCATCATCTTCGGTGGCATCGTGGCCGGACTGCCGGAAATGATCGGCCGTGGCATGATAGCCAAGGAGAACTGGATAGGAGTTGTCATCTTCGCTATTTTTGCCCTCGCCATTATGTTTGTTATCGTGGTGTTCACCGAGGCACATCGGCGGATTCCGGTTCAGTATGCCAAGACTGCTTTCCGCGGTGCGCGCATGTATCGCCAATCAGGTTCGACATTTATCCCGCTCCGAGTCAACACCGCAGGTATGATACCCCTCATCTTCGCTATGTCACTGGTTATTTTCCCCGGCACAGTCGCTAGCTATTTTGCTGCAGCCCCCGGCCAGGAGCCAAATTTGGCTAGCAAGATTGTAGAATGGTTCAGTCCCGATGCATCGTTGCCCCTGGGTTTCATCTACTGGGGGCTCTATTTCCTTATGGTTGTCGCCTTTGCTTTCTTCTATACCATGGTCATATTTGAGCAGATGAACCTGGCTCGCACTCTACAGCGCCAGGGCGGTTTCATACCCGGTGTACGCCCCGGCAAGCCCACCACCGACTACCTCAACAAAGTCATCAGCCGTATTACCTGGGGTGGAGCGCTCTTCCTGGCTTTTATAGCAATCATGCCTTTCTTTGTACGAGAAATCACAGATGTCGGTGTATTGACTTTGTCCAGCACCGGCTTGCTCATCGTCGTCGGTGTAGCTCTGGATACCATGAAACAGATAGAGGCACAGCTAACCATGCGCCGCTATGAAGGATTCCTCAGGTAAGAAGACTATGTATCTTGTCTTATTAGGTGCCCCGGGGGCAGGCAAGGGAACTCAGGCAGTTGTTATCGCCAAGGAGTTCAAGTTGCCTCACCTGGCGTCTGGCGACCTGTTCCGACAAGCCGTTCAGAAGGGGACAAAGTTGGGCGAGTTGGTGAAAAGCTACATGGAAAAAGGCGCATTGGTACCTGACGATGTAACTATCCAGGTAATATCAGTGCGACTCAACGAGCCTGACTGTGCTAAAGGATGCGTCTTCGATGGCTTCCCACGAACTCTGGAGCAGGCTAAGGCACTGGACAAAGCTCTGGCGGAACGTGGCAAAGCCCTAGACAAAGCAATATATATCGATGTTCCAGAAGAAGAACTGATGAAACGGCTGGGCGGGCGCTGGGTTTGTCGCCAATGCCAGGCGCCTTACCATGAGGTAACTTCTCCGCCCAAAACCAGCGGTAAATGTGACAGATGCGGCGGAGAGCTATATCAACGCCCTGACGATAACGAGACAACTATTAAGGAGCGCCTTAAGGTCTACTTTGCCCAGACCACCCCACTGCTTGATTACTACCAGGAGAAAGGCAAGCTGGTGAAAATAGACGGCAAGCTGGGCATTGAGCAGGTGTCTGAGAGCGTACTGGAGGCCCTCGGCTCTGCCAAGGTCAGATGACGGTTATCAAGTCTTCGGAAGAGATAGCTATAATGCATAAAGCTGGTAAGACAGTGGCAGCCGTTCTGCAAAGACTGCGAAGAGAGGTGCGGCCTGGAATACAGACACGACTATTGGATACCGTGGCTGTGGAAGAGCTGAAGAAGCACGACGCCCGAGCTTCTTTCAAAGGGTATCGTGGCTTTCCAGCATCCCTCTGCGTCTCGGTAAACGACGAAGTAGTTCACGGTATACCCTCAGCACGACGGCTTAACGAAGGCGACATAGTCTCTCTCGACTTTGGAGCCATCGTCCAGGGCTTTCACGGAGACGCTGCCATAACTGTAGGGGTAGGAAAAGTAAGCCCAGAAGCACAAAAACTTATGGATGTCACCGAAGGCGCCTTGATGGAAGGAATAAAGGCAGCGCATAATAAAGCTCGCCTGGGAGACATCTCGGCGGCTATCCAGGATTATGTTGAGTCGAGAGGATTCTCGGTTGTAAGAGAATATTCGGGTCACGGTGTGGGCAGAGAGCTGCACGAAGACCCCTTGGTGCCGAATTTTGGCATCCGTGGCGAAGGGCCGCTGATGCGCAAGGGAATGACTCTGGCCCTGGAACCCATGGTGAACGCTGGTGGCTGGCATACCCGTGTGGCTGAGAATAAGTGGACTGTGCTGACTGCTGATGGTAGTCTTTCGGCCCACTTCGAGCATACCATAGCAATTAGCGATGGCGAACCAGAGGTGCTCACTCTGCTATAAAACGGAAGGATAGCATGCCAGGGAAAGAGACAATAGAGGTCGAGGGAACAGTGATAGAATCTCTACCCAATGCTACGTTCCGCGTAGAGCTGGCCAACGGGCACAAAGTACTGGCACACATATCGGGCAAAATGAGGAGACATTATATCAGAATCTTGCCAGCGGACAAGGTATTGGTGGAGCTTACGCCCTACGACTTGACCCGAGGGAGAATCACATATCGGTTCAAGTGACAAATGGGCAGGCTCTTTGACAAGTTCGCTCACAAGCTATATGATTAACAGGTTTTGAGTTTTGAGGTAATCGCAAATGAAGGTGCGTTCTTCTGTTAAGCGTCGTTGTGACAAATGTAAAATCGTAAGGCGCCGCCGCATAATTCGGGTGATCTGCGAAAACCCGAAGCATAAGCAGCGCCAGGGATAATTGCGGAGTAACTAAGATATGGCTCGTATTGCTGGCGTAGACCTACCCAAAGACAAAAAGGTCGTCTTCTCTCTGCAGTATATCTATGGCATAGGCCCCACGGTCAGCCATAGAATCGTGTCTACTGCCGGTGTCAACCCTGACACCAAGGTCAAAGACCTCACCGACCAGGAAGTTAGCCGTATTCGCGAGGTCATAGACAAAGAATGTAAGGTAGAAGGAGACCTCCGTAGAGAGGTCACTATGAATATCAAGCGGCTCATCGAAACTGGGAGTCGTAGAGGAATCCGGCACCGTCGTGGCCTGCCAGTGCGTGGACAGCGGACAAGAACTAATGCGCGCACCAAGCGCGGCATGCGCAAGACAGTTGCTGGACGCGGCCAGAAGCGCGGCGCCACCAAGAAGTAAAGGAGTAGTAATAGTTACATGCCCAAAAAGAAGACCGGCGTCAGGAAGAAGGAACGAAAGCTTATTGCCGAAGGCAAGGCTTTTATCCAGTCCACCTTCAACAATACCATCATTACCATAACTGACCCCAAGGGCAACGTGATTGCCTGGGGCAGCTCTGGTACTGCTGGATTCAAGGGGTCGCGCAAGGGCACTCCCTATGCTGCTCAGATGGCCGCTCAGGTAGCTGCCAGCAAGGCAAAGGAACACGGCATACGCCATGTCGAGGTCTTTGTGCAAGGACCAGGCAGTGGCCGCGAAGCAGCAATCCGCTCTATCCAGGCTTCAGGCATTTCAGTCACTGCAATAAAGGACGTGACCCGTATTCCACATAACGGCTGTCGTCCTCGAAAGAGAAGGCGGGTTTAGAAATGGCACGTTACACAGATGCTGCTTGCCGACTATGCCGCCGTGTTGGCGACAAGCTAATGCTTAAGGGCGAAAGATGTTATACAGCAAAATGCGCAGTAGAGCGAAGAAATGCACCGCCCGGTCAGCATGGCACTGGTTCCCGCAGGCCCAAGAAATCAGACCGTGGCATCCAACTGCAGCATAAGCAAAAGGCAAGATATACCTACGGTATGCTGGAGCGCCAGTTCCGCAAGACCTTCGCCGAAGCCGAGAGGCTCCCAGGAGTCACCGGGGAAAACCTCCTGGTGCTGCTGGAAAGACGCCTGGATAACGCAGTATTTCGCCTGGGATTTGGTACTTCTCGTGCCCAGGCTAGGCAGTTGGTCAGACATGGCCACATCACACTAAATGGGCGTAAGACAGACATCCCATCCTGCTTGATTGCTGAAGGCGATGTCATCGCTTGGCGTGAACCCAGCACCAAGTCAGAGTATTACAAGACACTAGCCCTGGAAATCAAGAATAGGACTATTCCGGCCTGGTTGAGCCTGGATACTGAAAAACTGATTGGCAAAGTTCTGAGATTGCCAACAGCTGCCGACATCGAAGCCAAGTTCGATGAAATGGCTATCGTTGAATATTACTCTCGGTGAGGTGGTTAGTTGTCAGGGATAGTATCACCAAAGGTAGAATGTCTTGAGACGGAGGGCAACTACGGCCGTTTTGTTGCCGAGCCTATCGAGAGTGGCATGGCAGTCACGCTGGGCAACAGCTTGCGGCGTGTGCTTCTCCGCCACCTGCCTGGCGCAGCCATAACCTGGATCCAGGTTGAAGGAATCCAGCATGAGTTCTCTACTATTCCGCATATCAAAGAGGACACCCTGGACCTCCTGGCTAATATAGTCGCAATACGAATTCGGCCACTTTCTCAGCGCTCAGGGAAGATGAGGCTGGAAGTCGATGGAGAAAAGGAAGTTCACGCTTCTGATATCAGGACAACAGCAGATTTCGAGATTGCCAATCCCGAGTTGCATCTCGCCACACTGGATTCACCCAAAGCCAGGTTAAGCCTTGAGTTCAACGTTGAATTGGGCAGGGGTTACCTGGAGGCCAGTTCCAGCGAAAGCTTGCCTATTGGCGCTATACCAATAGACGCTATCTTCACACCGGTACGAAAGGCAAATTATCACATCGAACGCAGCAGTGCCAGGGAGGGGCTTAACTACGATAAACTTATCCTGGAAATATGGACCGATGGTACCATATCCCCTACAGAAGCCATCACGCAAAGCGCTTCCATACTCATGGAACAATTCTCCTGCTTCAGAGAACTGGCTAGGGCTGTTGCCGACGAGGGGGCTGAGCCATCATGGCACAGGTTGTTACCACCAAGTCAATACAACATGCCCATAGACCAGTTGAATTTGTCCACCCATACTTATAACAGCTTGAGAAGAGGCGCCATCACCACGCTGGGCCAGATATTAGAGAAAGGCCTCGACGGGCTGACAGCATTAGCAGGTTTCGGAGCTAAGGCCAGGGAAGAAGTCGAGGCAGCTATCGCCGCCCTTGACCTACCCGGCACCCCACACTCACCAGAGAAGAAGCAGGAGAAGGAAAAGAAAAAGAAGAAAGAAAAGGAAGCAGAGCCCCCTGCTCCTGCTAAGACCACCACCAGGTCAAAATCCAAGGAAGACAAAACATGAGACACAAGCTATCCGGAAGAAAACTGAGCAGGCCCACATCTCAACGCTGGGCCTTGTATCGCAATTTGGTGACCGACCTATTCAGGTACGAGAAAATCGTCACCACCGAGGCCAAGGCCAAGGAAGTGCGAAGCCTGGCTGAAAAGATGATCACTCTGGGCAAAGAGGGAAGCTTAGCCTCGAGACGACGGGCACTGGCCTTCGTCTATAACAAGAAAGTCGTAGATAAATTATTCGACGAGCTTGCCACCAGGTATGCAGAGCGTGCCGGTGGCTACACACGGATTGTGAAGTTGGGCCCCAGGTTGGGCGATGGTGCTCACATGGCTCAGCTTGAGATGGTGAGGTAACAGGCCATAGTTGGCAGAGTTCCTTAACAGCATAAACAAGATTATCCTGATTTTAGAGTATGACGGCAGGCGCTATCATGGTTTCCAATGGCAAGCTAATGCGCCGACTGTCCAGGCAGAATTGGAGCAAGCCATAGAGAAGGTTACAGGTGAAAATCTCAGGGTAATCGCCGCCAGCAGGACGGACGCCGGAGTACATGCTACAGGACAGGTGGTCAGCTTCAGGACAAGCTCCAGGCTGTCAGCCCAAACTCTGGCCCGGGCTCTGAATTACTACCTGCCAGAAGATATAGCGGTCAAGGGAGCTTGCCAAGCTGATGCCGACTTTAACGTCAGACGCCATGCCCTCAGCCGGGAATATGAGTACCGTATCATAACTAGCCGTAGTCGGTTGCCCCTGGCTCAGGATTCTGCCTACATAGTGCCTTATGAATTGAATATAAAAGAAATGAACAAAGCTTGTGAGTTATTGAAAGGGAAACATGACTTCGCTTCCTTTGCGGCTGCTTTGCGTCCGCTTCGGGACACAGTGCGCGAAGTATACGAAGCACGGGTGACCAGCGAGGGACACCTGCACACCTTTTACATGGTTGCTAATTCCTTCCTGCCACACCAGGTACGCAATACAGTAGGCTTGCTCATCAAGCTTGGAATTGAAAAGGTGGGACTCGATAAGTTCCGCCACATAATAGAAGCAAAGAAACCAGGCTTGGCAGGCCCTGCTGCGCCAGCGCGTGGCCTGTGCTTGACCAAGGTAAATTACCCCATCGACTTGGAGTTTGCGATATGAAAACCTATTCAGCTAAGGCAAAAGACATTCAGCGACAATGGCATGTCATCGACGCTTCTGGCAAAACCCTGGGCAAGGTTGCCACTCAGGCAGCTACCTTGCTCGTTGGCAAGCATAAGCCGATGTACACACCTCATCTGGATACCGGCGACTATGTCATCGTTCTTAACGCTGAAAAAATCAAGGTCACCGGCAAGAAGCTGGATGACAAGAAATACCATCGCTACACCGGGTACCCCAGCGGCCTGAGAACAGAAACGCTCAGGGAAATGCTGGCCAAGCACCCCACCAGAGTTCTTGAGCATGCCGTAAAGGGCATGTTACCTCACAACTCGTTGGGCAAAGCCATGTACAAAAAGCTGAAGGTTTATGCTGGAGACAGCCACCCCCACCAGGCACAGACCGCTGCTACCAAGACCACCAAAGGAGGAAGCAAGAGCTAATGACCACGCAGACCTATAATCGAGGTACGGGAAGACGTAAGTGCGCTATAGCTCAGGTAAAGCTGTCCCCAGGCAGCGGTAAAATCACCATTAACGGCAAGCCCTATGAGCAAGTGTTCCCCAGGGTTGACCATCGCAATTACATAGAGCAGCCCTTTGTGGCTACAGATACGCTGGGTAAGTACGATGTCGAAATTAAGGTCACGGGTGGGGGCATCAGCGGACAAGCCGGGGCTATCCGCCATGGCATTGCCCGCGCCCTGGTTGCCACCAAAGAGCAGTTCAAACCTCTTCTGCGCCAGGAAAGTCTACTGACACGCGACCCTAGAGTCAAGGAACGCAAAAAGTACGGCCTGAAGCGTGCCCGCAAGGCACCGCAGTACACCAAACGCTAAAATCCTCACTGGCCCTGCAGTCCATTATTATTGAGCACAATGCCCCGGTGGGGCAGTATCTCAAAGGGATGGTCCTGGATATCGATGGCCGTGGCGCGCATCTTCCTTACAGTCAGCGTGCGGACTCGCTTCCCGCCTCGTTCACCTATCCCCAGCACAATCACTCCCTCCGTTACCAACTCCTCAACCCCGTAGCGCGATAGCACCGAACTGCCTGCTAAGATATCGGAAATCACCACGATGGTGCATCCCAAATTATCTTCCATGGCGAATACCAGGTTCCTGATATACTCCTGGACGAAGGATGAGCTTTCTCGCCCAAATACCAGTGGGGCAATAGGGTCAATGACAATTCGCTTGGCACCGACAGACTTGGCATGCTTGGCCAGGTCGGCCACCACGGTACGGACATCGACATTCCTGAGCTTGCCAGAACGCAGGTCGGCAAAATGGGGTGCCACGTCCAGTAGACCCAGCTTCTGCGACTGGATGTATCCCCCCATGTCCCAGCCCAGAGACCTGGCATCGACAACAAGGTGGTGGGGCTTCTCGTCACCTGTCACATAGACGCCGCCTTCCCCTTGAATCAAGCCGCTGAAAATAAACTGCAGACCAAAGACTGTTTTGCCAGAACCAGATTGGCCCGTTACCAGATAAACCTTGTTGGCCATGAATCCACCGCCGACAAGTGGGTCAAGCCCATGAATACCAGTGGAGACTCTGGCATAAGAACCTGAGACCTCCCACTTTACCACGCGTGGTGGTTGTGGCTCAGGGGCTGCAGGCGCCGGCTGGGAACTGGGCACTGTCATGATTGACTCTCGAATTGGCGGTGGAGTTATAAGAACCTCCTCTGGTGCCGGTGGCGTCGGTGTTGCTGGTGTAACTGCCTCTGCAGCCGGCATCCGCAAAGTCGGTTGCTGCTTGTGCACGTCTACGGCCGGCTCCTTTACCTGGGCCAGATTATGGCCACACTCACCACAGAACATATAGCTGAAGGGGTTACTATGGCCGCAACTGGGGCAGACCTTGACCAACTTCGCCTCGCAGTTCTCGCAATACTCCGCAGTATCAGGATTCTGCGTCTGACACTTCGGGCACATCATTTCTCAAGCCCTCCCTCGCATTTACTGCATGCTCTGGTCAGCAGAGATACTGGTAATC
>Ga0194111_10002753_pt1 | contig 21231 bp, 20 predicted proteins | sample TA2KigC300mmetaG_FD_146194 | JGI IMG/M metagenome (GOLD analysis project Ga0194111, IMG submission 146194) | Freshwater microbial communities from Lake Tanganyika, Tanzania - TA2015033 Kigoma Deep Cast 300m | ecosystem: Environmental > Aquatic > Freshwater > Lake | place: Tanzania: Lake... | reverse complement strand
ACACTCAGAAACGAAAAAGGAACAAGAACCACAGAAATCATAATGTCAGCCATAGCCACGTGGAAACAACAAGGACTAAACCCCTATAGCCTGCTGAGAATAAACCTCAGCAGCTAAACACTTACGATTTTACCCATTCAGGAATATTATATTCTTCCCCGAGCTGATATTTTGTTTCGAATAGCCCGTCACCGTCTGTGTCACAGATAGTATAATCCATTGGTGTTTTTGTATCATGATCTATCCCATATGCAAATACTTTCTTTTCTTTTCCATTATCATAACTCATCCTCACTACCCTCCCACCGTCTTTTGTGTAGAATCCTTCTGCGTATACTTTTGGTTCGCTTTTAAGGTATTTTCCTTTTCCTCCAACGACTTCTAGTCCTGTTAAGTCTGGCACTTGATACCCTTGTGGGTTGGTTTCTTTGGCTTCTGCCACGCTGATGCTTATGGTTGGTAGTTTGGATTCTAGTCCTTTAGAACTGTATTTTGGTGTTAAACCACCTAGTGTTAAGCCTGTTACGATTGCGGCTACTAAGCCCATTTTTTGCCATGTTTTAAGACCTTTCATTTTGAAATTACCCCCTTTTCTTGCTATTAATACTGGATATTAGAGTTTATAAACCTTACGGTTGTGTAACCACTTTATAGTAGTAAATTATAGAAAAGCTTATAAGCACAAAAAACAGTTAAATAGCATATTTACTGAGGATTTCAAATGGTAGAATCAAACTTATACTTAGCAAGGCATGGCCAAACCTTCTTCAACCTAGAAGACAGACTCGGAGGGGACTCTGAATTAACTTCTAAAGGAATAGAGCACGCAGAAAAAATCTCAAAATGGCTAAACCAATATAGATTGAATACGATCTATTGCAGCCCATTAAGAAGGTCTGTACAAACTGCCGAAATACTGCACAAATATCATAAAAACACCCCTTTAATTAAGATACCAGAACTAACAGAAGTGTCTGCAGGAAACATGGACTCCTTAACTTACTCAGAGTTTGAAGAAAAATTCCCAGAATTATTCAAAGCTAGAAAGAATGATAAATATCATTGGGCATTCCCCAATGGAGAGAGTTATGAAACAGCAAGACAAAGGATTAGTCCATTTCTAGATAAACTAATATCGAAAGAAGGAAATTTTGTTATTATCGGACATCAGGGCATAAATAGGACCATCTTAGGATGTCTATTGAACCTGCCAAAAGAAAAAATCCCTTATCTAGTAACACCCAACGATATGATTTTTGAAATCAATCTAAAAAGCTTAGATGTTTATCATATCAAAGATGAACAAAAAATAAAAGGTTACATGGTCAGTAAAATCTAAAAATGGGCGAACAAAAACTAGAATATCTTGCGCAAGACCGAGAAAAAAATCAGGATTTGAAAAGTTTGGTAGATAAGTTTCTTGATTATAGCCTAAGTAGAGAACTTGGTTCTTCAGGAGGGTACAGGAATTATGAAAAATATGAACGGGAAGGGAAAAAAATGTATAATCTTCTATCGCGTATATTAGAGAATATCTCTTTGCTTATTAATAAACCCGTAAATGATCCCCTATCTGATGTAGTAGAAGAATCTAGGCAAACAGAGATTATGCTCCTATTAGACAAGGCAGCATATAGTTTTTTCTTAGGGTATGGTTTACTTCTTAAAAATAGAAAGCGTCCTGATATCGCAATGTTAGTTTGGGAAAGAATTTTAAATTTTGCCAAAAAGAATGAAGATCTAGAATATTCTAATTGTGGAACTACGAAAAATGTACTTAAAATTAGGAATAATTCTAATAAAAGAACCATTATTTTTAAAAAAATCAAAGGGGATACAAAAGAAAGCGGATTAGAGCTTGATACATGGTATTATTACACTTTTTGTAATTCCAGAGCAAGGAAAATTTTAAGCCAAAAGGAAGGTATAAAACCTTGGGAACAACCCAATTATTTTAGCCTTCCTAAAAGGATACTCGGTGATCAAAGTATGCTTGAAAAAGATGCAGCGTATCTTATTTGGGAAGCTGATTCTGAAGATTTATTAAACAAGATTATAAAATCTGATGAAAAGGTAAAAAAAAAATTGCTAAGTGAGTATCTCAAAGAAATTGCAAGGCTGGATGCTTTTGGACCATTTCACCTTGTTCCGAAACAAAGGAATCTTATTTCTAAAGAAGATTTTACGAACAGAATTAAACATGTTATTAATCAAAGAGACGTTATAACCCCTAAAATAAAAAACATAATAGATAATTATAATGTTATCGCTGAAAATTTAAGCAAATCAAAAGTATACGGCATCGTAAAGGATGCTACACTCAATAATGCGGTTTGTAAAAATAAAAAAGTAACACCTATAGATTTTGATAAACTAAGGATCGCCCCAATACAACATGATCTCAGTAAATTATTAGTGCTATCTTATGACCAAAGACACAAGTTTTTGAAAGAGTTTATTGAAAGATATAATCTTGAAGTAAATTTTTTTAATCAAAATTTTGCAAACAAAGTTTTTTCCCCACCATTCAAAAAAGAAAAGGTGGAACCGGAACGACAAAAAATTGTAGACTCAAATGAATTCTATTTTGGATATCTTAATTCCGTTATAGATTATGCCTTACATTTTTTATTAGAAAATAAACATCAGAAAAGATTTGAAAATCTAGATATTAATAGAATACAAAAATATAACGCTTTATCTGCAATTGGGGAACTAAAGAGGGAATATAGAAATAATTACAATTTAGAAGAAATAAAACAATTAGACTCCTTATCCGAAATATTTAAAAATTATTTTTGAATTTAATTTAATTTCTAATCTAAAAGGGTAATACCAGATATTTATTTTTGGTTCAATGCCACCATAGAAGACGAAAAGTCTGACGTTTGTGCAATTATGTTTGTAAGATGATGTATAATAACTATTTCTTTGTAATTCTTTGTCTTATTCATGCTTATTGATTTATTAATCAAAGCTTTCTTCTTTTCGCTTAGTTCTGTAAATCTTTGTAGATCAAAATTATAAAAAAGGGCATAATAAGACTTAAAATAATTATTCGCTTCTTCAAAGAATTTTAACGTTTCTTCACTTAATTTGATTGGAGAATCTGTAAGATATTTGCATATGTACTTGTAATTATCACATATTTTCTCTAAATTCCAATTTATCACATACATAAAACACATGCGCTTGTCGTTTTTGTAAGCCCCTTTGTTTATTAGCCTCTCACAAAAGTTTGTTAGCTGGTTATTGGTCTGCTCATAATGTACGAGGTCTAATAATTCTGAAAATTTTTTTTCTTTTATACACTTAAGTGACTCTTCCCCCATAGAAATTGTGACCAAGAACGCTCTTCTAAGTGTTGAGTCAAACTCGCTTTCTATGTTCTTAGTTATAGACTTAATTACACACTTATTATCTGTATGTGACATCATGATGAATCCCATCAAAAAGGTTTTTAGATACTTATTGATTATCTTCAAAGTTTCAGGTTTTTTGTAATTGATTATTATCTCATCGTAACCACTCTTGTGCAAAGCTGCTAAAGTCCATTCTAAAGCTCGCTCATTAAGTTCAGATGCATCGATTTGTACCTTTTCTGATGTATCATCCTGTTTTGTTGTTGAAATTATTACTTTTTGTCCACTTTCAATAAGTTCTATTTCCTCCCCTTTCTTGATGCCGTATTTCTTAACCCAATCTGCTGGCAGAGAGACTACCATGGTCTTACCAGCCATCTGAATAATTTTACGTTTCATATTCAAAAAAGGAGACTAATAAATATTTAAAGTTAATTATAATCACTCATCCACCCCCCATGAAAAACTAACCTAAATATTTAAAAACCTAAAATTTATCCCTCAAAAGTGAATTTATTCTAAATCGGGGTGAGGGGGTAAAAAAATGGGCAAAGGAGAATTAGTTTTAGAAGATAGGGTGTACACTGAAACGGATGAGTGGGTAAGAAAGGTTGGAGAAAAAAAATACCAAATTGGTATCACAGATTACGCACAACATCAGCTAAAAGATATTTATGCAATTGATCTGCCCAAAATTGGAACATACCTAAAACAATTTCAAGCGTGGGGTGCTATAGAATCTGAAAAAGGTGCTAATGAATTAGTTTCCCCAATTAGTGGTAAAGTAACTTCTATGAACCAAGATAATTTTGGGGACATTTCAGGTACAGAAGAGCCATCACCAACAGTTTTAAGATATGGTGGAGATCTTTTCAATATCAACAAAAAACCTTATGAAACATGGCTCATAGAAATAGAAGCTGACGATGAAAACCAGTTAGAAAAACTTCTCAAACCTGAGGATTATAAGAAAAAGATTAACTCCTAAAAATGCAAAAGTATAGTCTGGTAAACTTGGACGGAGAGTTTGATTACTCTGCAGGATTAATGATGCAGAACTTGATAATAGAAAACATAAAAGAATTAGATGCTAATGACTACCTAATCCTACTCAGGCACAAGCCAGTGATCACAAAAGGCAATTCTGCAAAAGACGAAAACATAATAGCCCCAAAAGAAATATTAGCAAAACAAGAAATAAAAGTTTACACAACAGACAGAGGCGGAGACGTAACATATCACGGCCCAGGACAACTAATAGGCTACCCCCTAATCGATGTGTACAGAAAAAAATTAAGTGATTACAAATCAAAACTATGCAAAACAATAATAGACGTTTTAAAAGAATATGGGATAAAAGCTGAAGAAAAGTACAAAAAGAAGTCAGGAGTCTGGGTGGATGACAAAAAAATAGCAGCGATAGGGTATGCTATGAAAAAAGTACACGGCTCAGTTAAAACAAGGATAATAACAAAACACGGTTTCGCACTCTACGTACTTAATGATTTTGAAAACTTTAAATACATAAACCCTTGCGGCATGCCAAACATGAAGCTTACAAGTATAGAAGAGCAGATAGGGAAAAAAGTTGATTTTGAAGAGTTGAAAAAGAAATATGTAAAACATTTTGAGGAAGTGTTCAAATATGAGCCTTACGAGAAAACCTGAATGGTTCAGGAAAGTAATAAGCTTGAAAGATCTTGTAGAGATGAGAAAGTTCATCAAAGAGTACAATCTTAATACTGTTTGTGAAGAAGCAGCCTGCCCTAACCGTGGAGAATGCTACAAAGCTAAGACCTTGACAGTCATGATTTTAGGAGACACTTGCACAAGGAATTGTAAGTTCTGCAATGTAGGCACAAAAAAGCCTGACGGCAAAGTAGACGAAGATGAGCCTTACAGGGTAGCAGAAGCATTATCCAAACTTAATCTTGAATATGTTGTCATAACCTCCGTAACCAGAGATGATTTGAAAGACGGGGGTGCCGAACATTTCGCAAAAACGATAATAGAATTCAAGAAAAAAAACCCTAACAAAATATTAGAAGTTCTAGTACCAGACTTTTTACATTCAATACATAAAGTTGTAGATGCCAAGCCAGACGTGATAAGCCATAATATGGAAACAGTCTTTAGTTTGTATGATAAGGTAAGGCCACAAGCAGATTATCACCGCTCATTAAAACTTTTAGAAGTTATAAAAATCCTTGACCCTAAAATTTATACAAAATCTGGAATCATGGTGGGTTTAGGCGAGAATTACGGCGAAGTAATGGAACTAATGTTTGATCTTAAAAAAATAAATTGCGATATAATAACAATAGGACAGTATGCTAGACCTTCAAAAGAACATGTAGAAGTCGCAGAATGGATACATCCAGAAATATTCGAAGATTATAAAGAAGATTTAGATGCTTTAGGGTTCTTGCATGCAGAATGCGGCCCTTATGTCAGAAGCTCATTCCACGCTTCAGAATTCTTAAAGAAAATAGGAATGGAGAAAACAAAATGAAAAACAAGATAAGAAATTTGGCAATTAGTATTTTAGCGGCAGGAACTATGGTGATTAGTAGTACAGCAGTTAATGCATCGTATAGTTACCATAAACCTGAAACAAACGGGATTGAACACAAAATCGACAAAGAATATGGTAAGCCTGTGAAGATAAGGGTGATTGAGATAAGCGGAAAGGACAGCTTAGGAACTGTTGAAGACAGAGCAAGAGAAATAACATATGAAAACGGAACAATAGTAACCTACCATGGTAATTATGATGGCAAGAAAACTGTAGAAATAATGATTGATGGAAAAAAAATAACTGAAAGGATGGAAATGTACAAAAACAAATGGAAAATCCATGACCGAGAAGTAGAATATGTCAAAGATGGAGTTAAAATAGAAGAATGGTTAAGCCCATTATATGGGGAAGAACTAGTAATAAGACATACAAAACTAGAAAAGCCAACCAAAGACGGAAAAGTTATAGAATGGTATCGGGGTGACGATTATCAAAAGGGTAAAAAGCCTGATTCTGTAGACTATATTACAGAAACAATAATCTACCCTAAAGGAACAAAAGAAAGCGACAGCGATGATTATTTTTATAACCAGAATGAAGGATTAGAAGGCAAGAGATTTTTTACTCAAAAATCATATTGGAGAATCGAGAGAAAACTAGAAGAAGAAAAAAATTCGTCTGGAGAAGTAGTTCGAAGAACATTTGAAACAATCTTAACAGACTGGGACGGCAAGAAAACTGAAAAGCGTATAGAACAAGACTACGAGCCATTCAAAAGACCGATAGTTGATGGAAAAATTGACTTCCGAAGGTCAACACAACAGACGCGCGATGGGATTTATGACAGAATAGATTATGATGGTGATGGCATAGCTGATGAAGAGATAACCAAGAAGATAACAACAATATACCTTGAGTAAGAATCGGAGGAAAAACAAGATGAAAAAACTGGAAAATATTATAGAATTGTTGCGTAATATAAAGACAGATGGTAACGGTTATGTACTCGGAGACCATATGGAATATGAGATTTCATGGACTAAAGACTTACCTCCAAGAATATCAAGGATAACTAAAACTACTGGCCTTTGGGGGTCAGAGTATAAAGTTTATTTTAAAAACAATGTTAACCGAAAAAGATTAGAACGAGTTTGTAAAGACAAAAAATATTGGAACTACCAGACTACACATCGTTTATCGATAGGTTATAACGAAGAAATAGTCGCTGAAGAGGATTTTATCTCATTTAATCTTGAAAAGAAAACAAAAGCATTAGAGATAATCAAGGCTTACCTTAAAAAATAAGATGGAAAACAAAAAAATAATAATAGTCGGGATGGGCCCTGCTGCTACTGGAGCGGCAGCGGCTATACAGCATACTAACAGGAATGCAGAAATAACCTTGATAGAGAAGAAGTCTTACGAGTCTTATTCTCCTTGCGGGATGCCTTTCGCATTCGAAGGAAAGATGAAATTCGAAGATTTAAAACACAGCTTTCCAAGCAAAGGACTGAAAAGTAAAGTATACCTAAACACAGAAGCAAAGAAGATAGATACAGAAAAGAAAGAATTAACTATACAACATGAAGATAAGACAGAAACCTTAAACTATGATTCTTTAATCCTCGCTACCGGAACAAAACCATTCATACCACCAATTAACAACCTTGAAAAATTCTTACAAAACAAAGCATTCACAATAACCGATTTAGAAAGCGTACAAAAACTTTACACAGCAACAAGAGACGTTAAGAACGTTACGATAATCGGAGCAGGGGCAATAGGCTTAGAATTCGCAATAGCAATATCTTACCCTTGGAGGAAAGTATTAGTCGCAGAAATGATGCCCCAGATATTCCCTAACGCTTTAGACAGTGATATGGTAAGGCACGTTCAAGAATACTTAGAAAACGATGACCTGAAAATATTAACGAATTCTAAAGTGGAAAGCCTTAATGGCGAAACAAATCTAGAATCCGTAACAATAGGGAAAGACTTGCACAAGACTGATGTCGTAGTTTTAGCATGCGGCAACACACCAAATATTGAATTAGTAAAAGATACAGGAATAATACACAACAAAAACGGAATAGTAACTGACAAAAAAATGATGACCAACATCAAAGGAGTTTATGCAATAGGTGATTGTGTAGAGACCAATAACTTTTTGACCAAGAAACGATGTCGTTCAGCATTAGCACTGCCTGCGAGAAAACAGGGAAGAGTAGCAGGAATAAACGCTGCAGGAGGAAAATCAACTTACGAAGGCACCCTGAACACTTTCATATCAGTGCTAGGGGATTATGCGGTGGGCGCTGCAGGATTAACAACAGAACAAGCCAAACTAGAAGGTTACGAATTATCAATACAAAAAATAAAAGGATCTAACATCCCAGAATGGTATCCTGGAAATGAACAATTAATAGTTAAACTAATCGCGGATAAGAAAGGAAGACTTTTAGGCGGGCAAGTATTCGGAGAAAAATACGCTGCAAAAGGAATGATTGATATAATATCTTCTTACCTTACAAGAAAAAGCAGTTTGAAGTCTATGATGAACGGAGAACTAAGCTACTGCCCTGACGTCGCCAACCTTCCAGACCCGTTAACTACAACGTTAGACTTCCTGCTGAGGAGAAAATGAAAAACCACCCTTACATCGCAACAACAGAAAAAGACTTACTAGAAATGCTAACCGAGATAGGAGTCAAAGAGATAAACGAGTTATACAACTCAATACCTAAACATCTAAAGTTTAACAAAGACTTGAAAATCCCGAGCCCGATAAAGGGAAAACTACCATTATCAGAAATAGAATTAAAAGCTTACATGGAAAAGCTGAGCAACAAGAATGATAATGCAAAAACTCACAAATATTTCCTAGGTGCCGGGTGTTACAACCATGACGTTCCAAAAATAGTAGACTTATTCCTAACACTGCCACAATTCTACACACCATACACGCCTTACAAGCCAGAAACCAACCAAGGAACACTACAAGCACTATATGAATACCAGACTTTGATGTGCAGGCTTACAGGAATGGAAGTATCAAACGCCTCATTATATGACGGAGCTACTGCGATGGTAGAAGCCTCAAAGATGGCATCAAGGCTTACGAGCAGAAAAGAAATCATAGTCTCAAAGACTATCCATCCAGAATACAGGCAAGTCTTCAACACTTACTTCCAATATGGAGACTGGAAAGTCACAGAAGTAGGAATAGAAAACGGAAAGACCAACCTTAAAGAGTTAGAAGATAAGATTAATGAGAACACTGCAGCAGTAGTCATACAAAACCCTAATTTCTTTGGAATATTCGAAGGGATGGACCAAGTAAGCGACATGATCCATAAAAAAGGGGCATTATATGTGAATCTAATAGTTGAAGCGTTAGCCTTAGCCTTGATCAAACCTACTGATTTCGGAGCAGACATAGTATGCGGGGAAGCACAAAGCTTCGGAAACCATATGAGCTACGGCGGACCACACCTAGGATTCATCAACTGCCAAAGCAAACACAAGTCAAAACTTCCCGGAAGAATCGTAACAAAAACAGAAGACCTAGAAGGAAAAACAGCATACATGCTATGGGGTGCGGCAAGAGAACAACACGTAAGCCGTGATAAAGCAACCTCTAACATATGCTCAAACCATGCACTTAACGCGTTAGCATCATCAATCTACTTAACATGGTACGGAAAAAACGGATTAGAAGAATTAGCAGAGCTGCATAACATGCGCATGGCGCACTACGCTTATGAAAAAATAAGAAAGGTTAAAGGCTATAAATCAGTCTTACCAAACAACATTTTTTTCAATGAATTTGTTACAGAATGCCCTTATGATATCGATAAATTGAATAAAAAACTCTTAGAGCATAACATTATAAATGGCCTAGACCTCGGAAGATTTTTACCAGAATACAAGAATAAAATACTATTCTGCGTGACTGAAAAAACCAACAAGGATGACATAGACAAACTAGTATATCTGCTCAAATATTACAACAAGGCAGGTGTATGATGAAAAAAGAAAATGTCAAACTAATATTCAAAGAAAGCAAAGAAGAAAGAAAGGCATACTCACTACCTAAAGTCAATCTGAAAAGAAAAAACTATTTAGGAAATTATAAAAGAAAAGACTTAAACCTTCCAGAAGTAAGCGAAAGACAAATAGCAGGACACTACCAACAATTATCAGAACTAAACTTATGCCCCTTCTCTGATATGGACCCGTTAGGATCCTGCACGATGAAATATAACCCTCCATTGACAGAAAGCGTAGTAATTCTACCTGGATTTTTAGAAGCTCACCCATACCAAGACGAAAGTACAGTACAAGGAATATTAGAAATGATGTACTACCTAGACAAGTATTTAAGCGAAGTCACAGGCATGAAAAAATTTACTTTACAGCCTTCAGCAGGCGCTCACGGAGAAACTACAGGAGTTATGATATGCGGAGCATACTTCAAACATAAAGGAGAAAAACGTACCAAAATATTAGCACCTGATTCTGCACACGGGACAAACCCTGCAAGCGTAGCCAACCTAGGATTCGTTTACGAACAAGTAAACTCAAACGAAAAAGGAGGAGTAGACTTGTCAGACTTAGAAAAAAGAGTAACAGAAGACGTTGCGATGTTCATGCTAACAAACCCAAACACTCTAGGACTATTCGACCCAAACATAGACAAGATAACAGAAATAGTCCATAAAAAAGGTGGTTTGATGTATTATGACGGGGCAAACCTTAACGCTATCATGGGAAAATGCAGACCAGGAGACATGGGATTTGACATAGTACATATCAATTTGCACAAGACTTTCGCAACTCCACACGCAATGGGCGGACCAGGAGCAGGGCCAACAGGAGTAGTAAAAAAACTAAAACAATTCCTACCCTCCCCATTAGTAAAAAAAGAGGGCGATCAGTATAGTTTAGATTATAATGTTAGGAATAGTATAGGAAAAGTAAAAGCATTCTATGGTAATATCTCTGTCTTAGGAAAGGCTTACGCTTACGCCTTAATGATGGGCGGTGAAGGATTAAAGAATGTTAGTGAAACAGCAGTGGTACATGCTAATTACGTGCAAGAAAAACTAAAAAAATTAGGGTTCAAATTCCCTTACGGGGACCAACACTGCATGCACGAATCAATAATGGTTTACGAAAATGTTGGCGAGTTAGGAGACTTGCTAGCAGAATATTTCAAAAAGATGCAAGCAACCATACACTTCCCAATACATAACGCTTACATGATAGAACCAACAGAGACAGAAACCAAAGAAAACATTGACGATTACATAGAAGCAATAGTTGAAGTTGACAAAGCATTGAAAGACCCTGAAATTATGAAAGAACTAGAGAAAAGAAAAACTTACACACCTATAAAAAAAGTTAATTCTAAACTCGGAATGGCAAAGCCTTGTTTGATAGAGAAAAAGGAATGATTCTATGGCAAAACCTAAAATTGGAATTTCAAGCGATGGAAAACCGATGCATTATACTGTTGGTGCGTTGATAGAAAAGGATGGAAAATACCTCCTTATAGACAGGGCATTACCTCCTTATGGATGGGCGGGACCTGCCGGGCATCTCGGAGAGGGCGAATCTCCTGATGATGCGGTTGTAAGAAAAGTAAATGAAGAGGTCGGCTTAGAGGTTATAACAAAAAAAATTCTTTTTGAAGAAGAAGTTCCTTGGAACACCTGCAGGGAAGGAATTGATTATCATTATTGGTATCTTTACGCTTGTGAAACCAAGGGTGAAATTTCAATCGATTCTGAAGGAGCGAAATCATATGATTGGGTATCAAAAGAACAGATAGCTAAATTAGAATTAGAGCCAGTATGGGATTATTGGTTTAAAAAATTAGGAATTATTGAATAATTAAAAAAGAAGAAAAAAGCTAACCCATATAACTGGGCGTTTTTTCTCTTAATGCTGCCTTAGCGTTTCTCAAGTATTCTTCTTCTATGGATTTATACTTGTCCATAGCGTCTTTTGGCACTGAAAGTTTTATCTTTGCCATCGCTTCTTCGAAGTGTTTCTTCTTGACTTCTTTAGATTTCATGTCTTCTCTTAATGCAAGCATGGCCGCTTCCCTGCAAACAGCTTCGACGTCTGATCCTACATAACCATCAGTCTTTTCTGCCAAAGCCTTGATGCTAACGTCCTTTGCTAGAGGCATATCTTTCATGTGTATCTTAAATATCTCCAATCTCGAGTCAAGGTCTGGCGTATCAGTTAATAACAGCCTGTCAAACCTTCCCGGTCTTAGCAATGCTGGGTCGATTATGTCTGGTCTGTTAGTAGCGCCTATTATTACTACATCATGTAGCTCTTCTAAGCCGTCCATCTCTGCCAGCAAAGTGTTTACTACGTTTTCTGTCACGTGCGAGCTTCCGAAAAACATCCCCCTCTTAGGGGCTAAAGCGTCTATCTCGTCAAAGAACACTATAGAAGGCGCTGACTGCCTTGCCTTTTCAAATATCTGCCTAACACCTTTTTCGCTATCTCCAACCCATTTGGTCAATAATGAAGGCCCTTTTATTTGTATGAAGTTCGCTTCTGATTCTTTAGCAACTGCCTTGGCGAGTAATGTTTTTCCTGTTCCAGGGGGACCGTATAATAAGATTCCTCTTGGTGGTCTTATGCCCATCCTTATGAAGGCTTCGCGGTGTTTCAAAGGCCATTCCACAGATTCTCTCAGTTCTTGTTTTATCTTTTCCAATCCTCCGATATCTTTCCAGCCTACTTTTGGGGCTTCTATCAATACTTCTCTCAATGCTGATGGCCTTACTATTTTTAACGCCTCTCTGAAGTCCTGTTCTGTGACGCACAAGTTGTCTAATAGTCCTTTGTCGAGAGGTTTTTTTTCTCTTAAGTTGAGTCCTGGCATGACTTTCCTAAGGACATTCATAGCTGCTTCTTTGCATAATGCTGCTAAGTCGGCCCCTACGAAGCCATGGGTTACGTCTGCCAGTTTTTCTAGCATCTGGTCAACTTTTTTCTGATAGCCATCTTTATCTTTGTCTAACTTTGCAACAGGGTTTATCAAAGGCATGTTTCTAGTGTGGATTTTAAGGATTTGCAACCTTCCTGCTCTTGGTGGAACGCCTAAGGTTATTTCCCTATCAAACCTTCCCGGCCTTCTCAATGCAGGGTCTATAGCATTTGGCCTGTTAGTCGCTCCGATGACCACAACTTTCCCCCTAGATTTTAAGCCGTCCATCATCGTCAGCAATTGCGATACAACCCTTCTTTCCACTTCTCCGTGTGTTTCTTCCCTTTTCGAGGCTATAGCATCGATTTCGTCTATAAATATTATGGATGGCGCGTTTTTTTCAGCGTTCTCGAATGTCTTCCTGAGATTCTGTTCGCTTTCGCCATAAAATTTTGAGTTGTGCAAAAAGAAATACGGCGCTGCTGTAAAGCTGTCTTTATCCACTGTGAAGTCATATAGGTCTGTTTTTCCCTTGCTTTTTACACTTTCCACTATTTCCCAACCGAGGTCGCTTCTTGACAACATGTCGAATTCCTTTTGGACAGCTTCGTTTACAAGGTTGTTTTTCTTCGCTAAGTCATAAAGGACATTAAGCGAGTGTTTCGTTGCTTTGCCGTTCTTATAAACGTAATAGTCTTTGTTCCTGTATTTTTTATAAGGCAGTTCTCTTATCTTTTCTATCAGCAAAGATGGATGAGGGATGTTTTCATGTTCCTTCGCCCTAACCACTTTTTTTATTTCTTGCAATTTTTTCAACTTGTGTTTGCTCGTAGCTCCAATGTCCAAGAACTTAACCCTGCCCCCATTGCCTCTTACTACTAATCTGTGCATCAATCCTTTGGGGGTGTTATGGGGTTTTAGTTTACTTTGTATTCCTAGTTTTAGCAGCATCAATGATTGCAGTTGTCTCAAAAACTCTTTTTTAACGCTGTATAGTATCGGGGTGGGGTAGGCCATATTTCTTATTCTTAATATAGAAACCGTGCCGTCTCCGTCCAAATAGCCTCTGATAAATGCTTGTATTTCTTGTTTTGGAAGGCTGAAAAAATAAGGGGGTATGGTTTCTTTGTTTTTGCTTGAAAATCCCAAAGTCTTTAAAAATTCTACTAAGAGTTTAGAATACACTATTGAGCCATTCAGCCCTCGCACGTTCTTTTCCTTGAAGTTATTAATTCCAAAAATTTTGTTCATCAAATGGTTAAAGCGTTGGATAAGGTCTTTGTCATTGCTGTAAAATCCTATAGAATCCTCTTTATTACTAATGTTTCCGTCTGAGACGATTAACCCCAATATTTCTAATAGTTCAGGTGAAGTTTTTTCTGGTAGCCTGATAAAATTGCTTCTTGACAGGTTTCTGCTTTTTATAGTATACAGCCCATCTTTCTTAACGAGATTAAATTTTTTATCAAGGATATCTGAGGGTATTTTGTAACTTTTTTCTGGCAAATTTAGTTTATTCAGTCTTGCTACGAAATCTCCTTCCTTAATATTCTTGACCGGCTCCCATACGAGGTTTCCATTCTTATAGACCAAGAAGGGTTGGTTTCCTGAGGCTGTTACCTCGTTTCCGTCACTTAACCTTATATCAAATGACTCTGCATTTAGCTTTGTGACATGGGTTATTTTTGCTTTTTTTATCTTTCCGTCTTTGAATGCGTAAGTAGAGACTGGATGGTTCAGCTTTTTTAAGGTGCAGTTCTTAAATTCTTCTTTTTTTCCTTTTTCTTCATAAATCTTTTCTGCTTTGACAAAGCCTTTAGGATTTGTAAAGATTGGTGTTTCACCAGCCACGCACATAATCTCTGGGCCGTTTATCAAGGCAAAATTGGAATTTGTTTCAGAAGCTACTGCGCGGGCAAGCAAGGTTTTCCCTGTTCCTGGCGGACCGTGTAGCAAGACACCTTTTGGGGCTTCTATACCTAGCCTTTCAAAAATCTCTGGATATTTTAAAGGAATTTCAACCATTTCTCTTACTTTTTTTATCTCTTCATCCATACCGCCTACATCTTCGTAAGTTACGTCTATTACTTTTTCTTCTGCTACCTCTACCGCTTCAGGTTTGAATGTTACTTGACTGTCTGCTGTTATGATTACCGCTTGTTTAGGGTTAACGTCTACTACTATTAGTCTCAGTACTGATAGTCCTAGGTTTCCTATGCTTCTTTCGAACATTTCAAAATCTTTCCCGAATTGTTCAAATATGTCTGGGAACATAGCATCTGGTTTTACTCTTCTTCTTATACTTCCACCTAATGCTACTTGGTCTCCTTTTACGACTGCTTTCCCTATAAGCCCTCGTTTTAAGAATTCAGGATCTCCTTGAATTACCAGTCCTTTCTGTGCAGGCGCTACTACTATTGATTTTGCGTCTTTAACCTCTGCTTTTCTTACTGTTACATTTTCGTCTAATCCTGCTTTTGCATTTCTTCTTATTCCGCCGTCCATCCTTATAATGCTCTGGCCAATATCCATTGGATAAGCTCTGTCTACTCTTGCTACTGTTTTTCTTGCGCCTTCTATTTCTACTATTTCTCCTCTTTTGACGCCTAAGGCTTGGATGGTTTCTGCGTCTATCCTTACTATGCCCCTGTCGATATCATCTTGGTTTGCTTCTTTTACAGTAAGTTTTATTGGATCTGTCATTTTGTATTACCCCCGATTATTGTTTCTTGATTATTCTCCTTGTTGTTCTTGAAAAAAATAACACTACCTTTTCCGGCTGGTCCATGCTGACTTTTACTATTTCGTCTTTTTTTATCTCTCCGAAGTCGACTATTTCTCTTGGTATTGATACTGTGTAGCTGTTGCCGACGAGCCTTAGCTTTACTTGGAAATCTTTATTCTTTATCTTCTGGAACTCTTCGTATTCTTTCATGTCGCCTGGATGGACTAATGTTGCCCCGCATTCTGGGCATTTCCAGCATCTTAGTTCAAAGCCGTCTTTGTGCAGTATTCCTTTCTCTGTTTTCTTGTTGCACTTCTTGCACATTACGATTGTTTCAAAAGTGTCTTTCATTTTGTGTATACATAGTGTATATACATTAAGTATATAAATATTGTGGTCACAGAGGCTTTGCACAAAAATAATTTAAACAGAAAAAGAATACAAAATTCGAGACAAATTTTACAATGCTAAAAAAAGAATTAGAATCAGATTTTGAAGAGTTTTTAAAAACAATCCCAAAAACTCTCGAATTTTCCATTATGTTATATCCGAAGACAAAAGACAGCCAAAAATTTGTGCGTTTAAAATTAGGACTCAGCGATGAAGTACAAGCAACTTTAAAATACAAAATCATGGATTATAAAAAATTTCTTAAAACTAATAAAGCTAAACTATACTTTACAGGATTATTCAGGAAAAGCATGGTGAAAGGAGATATAACATTAACACAAATACTCCATGACGCTAAACCTGTACACGATTCAATGAAATATTTTTTCAATATAGACCCAGATTCAAAATATGGCAATACTCAAGGCTTACACTGTGGCAAAATAACAACAGAAAAACAAAAAGAAGGCTTAATGCTAAGAATAGAGGACATAAACCAACAAGAAAACATATCAGGCACATATATTATAAAAGAAACAAACAGGTATTCCTATTTTTACGGGACCCTCTCTAAAGAATTGTCATTAAAAAAAGAAAAAATAATTTAAACAACAACCTTAACCTTCTTAATATATGATAAGCACCGGGTGCAAAGACTTAGACGAATTCTTACAAGGCTATAAAGAAGAACTGACATTAATCTATGGCCCTGCAGCGTCCGGAAAGACAACACTGGCATTACAAGCAGCGATAAGACAGGCAGAGCAGGGAAAGAAAGTATTGTACATAGACACAGAAGGAGGATTCAACGTAGACAGGATAAAACAGTTAAACCAAAATCCAAGAATATTAGATAATATCTTATTATTAAGAATCACAGACTTCACAGAACAAAGAGCTAATTTTAGAAAACTAAAAGACTTAACAAGCAAGGGAAAGATAAGCTGTGTGGTAATAGACACGATAGGCATGCATTACAGGCTATACTTGCAGAAGAATTCTTACGGAGCCAATTTATGCTTAAAAAAACAGTTAGGGATACTTAACGAGATAGCTAAAGAATTGAAAATACCAGTAATAATAACAAACCAAGTGTATAACAAAGTTGAAAGCTTAGGTATCATGCCTGTAGGCGGAAAAATAATCTTGAACAACTGTCAGACTTGGATAGAATTACAAAAAGAACCTAACCGAAAAATAATCATCAAAAAGCCTAATCCAGAAAAGATTATGGAAATAGCAATAAAAACAGAGGGCATATTCAAGGCTTAGGTTTATTGTTTTCTTCCAGTTTCTTTTTCTCTTCTTGCTGCTTAATCCATGCAAGCCTTTTAGGGCATTTTTTGTTGATACAATACTCGAAAGGCCTCTTACCCTGCCTTATGATCAAAACCATTGGATAATTACACTCTGGGCATAACTTATCAGTAGGTTTCGGCAAGCCCCTAGTCAAGCTGAAAGTCGTCTTACAATTAGGATAAGCGGAACATGCCACAAAATAACTCTTAAACCTTTTAGAATACAATATTTTCAAATCTGAGCCGCAAACCTGACATTTACCAACAATGCTGGCCTTATTCCTGGTCTCCTTATACGCTTCTGACAGGCCTTCACCAATGTTTTTTTCATGAGACCTAAACTTGTCCAGTACTTTTGTAAGCACTGTTTCTGCTTTTTTCAATATCTCTTCTTTAGTCTTTTTACCTTCCTGTATCTGCTCCATTTCTTTCTCGAAGCTTCTTGTAAGCTCTTCGTCTAAGATGTCCGAAGCATATTTTTTTAGAACTTCCACAGTCTTCAATCCTAAATCAGTTACTTCCATAGAATTCTCTCGAACATAATCCCGGTTGTATAATGATTCTATAATATCTGCCCTTGTAGCCTTAGTCCCTAAATCCCTTTTCTCCAACTCTTTAATAATAGAAGCAGGAGTGTATCTTTTTGGCGGCTGGGTCTGCTCATCATGAGTTATTACTTCTTTGATTTCTAATTCTTCCCCTTCTTTGACTGCTGGAAGCTGCTCTTCCTTAACTTTAGCATACTTTCCATAAAGCTCATGCCATCCATGTTTTACAACTCTTGAACCTTTAGCTATGAATATTTCCCCATTAGAATCTAATTCTACGTTCATGTTTTCTTTAACTGCTTGTTCTCCAAAAGTGGCCATGAACCTTCTTACAACAAGATCATAAATTTTTTTGTCACGACCTTTAAGATTCTTAGGATTTACACCTGTAGGGTATATTGCTGGGTGTGCAGGATCTTTCTTTTCACCATTATTGGGGGTTAGTTTTTCTTTTTCAGAAAGTTTTGCAGCATCTTTAGAATAATCCTTTTGCTGGGATAAATCTTTCAATATTTTTTTAAAATTTATAGTCAATGGCAATTGATTTGAACTAGTTCTAGGGTAAGATATGTAAGCATTGACGTAAAGCTCCTGAGCGATAGATAAAGTATCTTTGGGAGATATCCCTAACCTCCTGTAAGCTTCTAATTGTAATGCTGTCAGGTCAAAAGGATGCGGCGGCGATAGTGTCTGTTCTTTCTTCTCTACTTTTGTTACCTTAGATTTTTTTCCATTCGCTTTTTTAGCAGCAGTTTCTGCTTCTTCTTTTTTCCAAAACTTATCATTCTTATGCCAAGCGTGAATTCCATTCTTGGTTAATAGTTCTATCCTCCAGAAAGGTTCTGATTTAAACGCGAGGATTTCTTTTTCCCGCTCAGCCAGTATGCTTAGCGCCGGCCCTTGGACTCTTCCTGAGCTTAAAACTTTGAACATGCCTGTAGAATGTTTTATCGAAAGTGTTAATGCCCTGCTGAGGTTTATCCCCCATAACCAGTCAAGAATATGTCTTGTAAGCCCTGATTCTACCAGCCCCTTATCTAGATGAGCAACTCTTTCTTCATAGGCTTTTCTTAAGTCTTCTTTTGTTGTTGTTGAGAAGTGCATCCTTGCAGAATCTTCTTTCTTACAGATAAAGTGTAAGATGTTATATCCTATAACTTCTCCTTCGATATCCCAGTCGCATGCTATAATATACTCATTAGCTTGCTTGGTAAGCTTCTTGATAGTGTTCAAGTATGGTTTGATGAAGCTTGCTCTTTTGTTAGACTCGTAAGTAGGAATCCAGTGTGTGCTGAATGTGGGATAATCCCATTTCTTCTTGTCTTTCTCAGCTACTGTGAACAGATGACCTACAGCACAGGCTACAATTATCTTTTTCCCTTTATGATCTAACTCATAATAATAAACTTTCTTCTCTTTAACGCTTTTAGGCTTCTTTTCTGCCAAGGCTTCTGCTATCTTTTGTGATACAGAAGGCTTTTCCGTTATTATAAGTTGCGTCATGCGCATGATAGTGAAGGGAACATTTTAAAAACTTTCTATTCCTTAACGATTCGTAATGAAAGAGCTTTTACAAAATATCAGAAGATTAAGTTTAGTAGAAGCGCGAGGTCTTATACTGTTAGACACTTGTTTTGTTATTAACCTCTTAGAACATCATAAGCATCTGGACAAGCTAAAAGATAAGAGTTTAGGGATGACCAGTTTTAATGTTGAAGAGCTTTTGCACGTAGAACATAAACTAAAAAGCGAAGATAAGAGAATGATACGTAACTTTCTAAAACATCCAAAGTTTTGCATAGTGGAAATACCAGTACATCCTGGCAACCGGGAAGAAGAAGTTAGTTTTGTAAAATCTGTGGATGAAGAGTTATTGAAAGAAGTCCGTGACCCTAGCGATGCAGTATTAATAGCTGCTGCGATAAAAACAAGGTCAATAGTGCTAACTAAAGATAAGCATCACTTGTTCACATGCGCCCTTGAAAGTTTTTTAGAGAAATATTCTTTAAAAGTTTATAAAGACTTGAACTCTTTCTAAACTGGAGTCGCAGGTTTTTCAGGTTTTGTCAGTTTTACCCTTATTACCCTATTGCCTTCTACCTTTTCTATCTTAATGTTAAGGTCGCTTATGTTAAGCTCATCACCCTCTTTAGGAATCCTTTTTAATTTTTTTAATATTAGCTTGCTTATAGTTTCAAAACTTTTGCCGGGAAGAGTTATGTTGAAGAATCTGTTTATGTCCCCTGCTTGTGTTGCCCCATCGACTATTATAGTATACTTGTCAACTCTCATCATAATGTTTTTCGTAACGTCACTTTCTGTTACCATCTCACCCACCATTTCTTCGATAAGGTCTGTTAGTGTTACAAGCCCTTGCACGCCTCCGAATTCATCAACTACTATGGCTATATGCGTTTTTTTCTCTTGGAATAGCTTAAGAAGGTCGGCTAATAGAATAGTTTCAGGTACGAAGAAGGGTTTTTCTATGATATCTTTAAGCTGCTTGTCCATCTCATTGGCTTCTATGCATTTTAAGATGCTCTTAATATGGACTACTCCGATTATATCATCGTTTGTTTTTCCATAAACTGGAACTCTTGAGTATGGAAAAGAACTCAGGGCTTTTATTCCGTCTTTAACAGTTAATGTGGATTTAATTCCGAATATTAAAACTCTAGGAGTCATAACATCTCCAGCAGTCACTTCTTTAAGATTTAGGACGTTTTCGATTACTTCTTTTTCTTTCTTGCCCACTGCTCCTTCTTCCGCTCCTCTTGCTAAGAATGCTTTCAGCTCTTCTGATGTGAATGGCGGCTTGTAAGCCTTAATATCTCCTTTAATCAAAATGGTAGTTACAAAATCTATTAATATCCTGATAGGGGCTAATAGGTTGGATAATAGTATTATTGGCCTAGCAGAAGATAATGCTAAGTTCTCAGCATGAGAATAAGCAAAGCTTTTCGGAATTATTTCACCAAAGACTATAAATATGAATGTTAAAACAGCGGTTGCAGCAGCAACCCAGTAAGACCCTAATAGGCCTATCACAATAATCGCTGATAATGCTGATGCAGCCATACCCACACCGTTTATACCTATCTGGATTGTTGAGAAAAGTCTTTTTGGGTCTTTCTTAAGGCTTAATAATGCCTCAGCACCACGGTGTTTCCCTTTAACAAGGCTTTCTACTCTAAGCTTACTAATAGAGATTATAGCTATCTCTGATGAAGAGAAGAACGCATTCAAAGCTAAACATGCTAATAGCGCCAGTATTTTAACAATCATAGTATTTTATACCAATATTAATATCGTCAGACTACGTTTATAAACTTATCGAAGACTAAACTTTTGCGTTTTTGACTAGTATGTGTTGGTTTAGTATTTTTCTTCCTGTGTTAAAATCGTTGAATGTTTTTTTTAGCCAGTATGTTGTTTTTT
>Ga0194111_10002750_pt1 | contig 21254 bp, 9 predicted proteins | sample TA2KigC300mmetaG_FD_146194 | JGI IMG/M metagenome (GOLD analysis project Ga0194111, IMG submission 146194) | Freshwater microbial communities from Lake Tanganyika, Tanzania - TA2015033 Kigoma Deep Cast 300m | ecosystem: Environmental > Aquatic > Freshwater > Lake | place: Tanzania: Lake... | reverse complement strand
GTGGATTCCCCGCCAGACTCGCCCGAATGACTTGGTCGGGTGGGCCGCGTAGCGAGTAGTCGTTATTACGTCGTCAACTTGCGGCTATTGATCCAAGAATGATTGTTATTTTCCCTCCTTTGGGCTTTTTCATCCCATCACCTGGCGCAAAACGCCGAAGAATAGCGGGGTACCGATCTTGACGTAGATTAGCCAGCTGCCCGTTTGTCACTTCTGCGGCGAGCTGGCTTTTGCGGGACTTGCGTCCAATTCAGAAAAGTTGTACAATTCTTGGCGGAGAGAAGGAAGAAAGGAGACCTTACACCACCCTCAACCGAACCAACAACATCAACGATACACAATACCCTCCAAAATTCGATCTCAGTTTATCGAAGAAGCACGGATAAGTCTTAACCGACATATCAAGAAACATCTCGAAACGAGGTGATCAAACACCCTGTGCGATCGGTTCATCGCCAGGGATGGGCAGAATTGATATAGCTTCACACTCTCCACCTACCGTAGGCCGAGGCATGCCTTCGGCAACCGTTTGCATCTCGCTCCTATATCTGAATCACAGATCTCAGAAGGAGGTGATCCGCATCCTGAGCGATCAAGGGATCGCCGGGGACTAAGGGTCTTGGCATAGCTTTACACGGTTTACCTACCACACGCCGAAGCGTGACTTCGGCAACCGTTTGCTTCACAAAGCTGTACTCACCCACTCCTCACACAGCAAGAAGGAGTATTTCTATGCACCGTAAACTCTTCTTTGCGTGTACACTCCTTATCCTCCTCCCAGCACTCTTGCTCGCCCAGGACGGCAAGCTGCGCGGCAAGGTGTCGGATAGAGAATCTGGCGAAGCACTCGTCGGTGCGAACGTCGTCGTCGAGGGAACCAACCTCGGCGCTGCAACCGACGTGAACGGCGATTACATCATCTTGAGTGTTCCGCCGGGAGTGTACGCAGTCAAGGTTACGTACATCGGGTACTCTCCGGTGACAATCTCGAATATCCGCGTGAGCTCCAACTTGACGACCACACAGGAGTTCCAGTTGGCGAGCTCGGCTGTTCAAGTCCAAGCAGTGGAAATCGTGGCTGAGCGCCCGCTGATTCAACGCAACACGACAAACACTGTTCGGCTCACCACACAGGACGAGATCAGAACTCTTCCCTATCGTGGTGTTCAGAATATCATCGCGCTCAACGCGGGTGTCGTTCAGCAGGATGGTGACCTCCACGTCCGCGGCGGCCGCACCGGGGAGATTGCGTTTTATGTCGATGGAGCTTCCGTGACAAATCCCCTCTTTGCGGCTGGCGCACGACAAGGTGTGTCCATTATCCAGGAAGCCATCGAGGAATTCCAGCTGCAGTCGGGTGGTTACACGGCGGAGTTCGGTGGCGCGAGCTCGGGCATCGCTCGTACATCAGTCCGCACGGGCGGATCACGGTACAAGTTCACAGTTGACTACCAGACCGACGATTTCGCCAAACCCGGCTCGAAATTCCTGGGAACGAGCGCCTTTGGCTTCCGCAACGCCGTCGCAACGGTCGGTGGACCTATTCCTGGCCTTCAGCGGTCTACTTTCTTCCTTGCGGGAGAGCATAACTTCCTCCGGAACAGAAGTGCTATGTTCCTCACGCCGTTCCGCTTCGACAGTCTTGTAGGAGACGCTTACAATTCACGAGGAGCCGGTGAACCGCTTCCGGGTCCCGTGGAGTTCAAGGAGAACTATTTCTACAACAACTGGGACAACACGAACACCATTCAGGGAACATTGCTGTTCGATTTCACACCAGTTAAAGCCCGACTCACAGGAAGTTTCACCGATGCGGAAGCTCCCAATGGTCACGACTGGCCCGCGGCGCTCGGCAACTACTTCTGGAAGGTTGAGCAGTTGTCGAACATCAAGTCGCTCTTCGGTAACCTCCGCGTCACTCACGTATTGAGCCCGACGACGTTCTACGAGGTGGGCGTTTCGTACTTCAGGCGTTCGGCCAAGACGTACGATCCCGATTTCGGAGAGGACTTTGAGAGCATCAGAAGTTATTCCGACAGCGTCGCTGCCAGGAATCTCGGACGACTGGTTAACGACAGAACATGGTACCAGACCCGATGGGTAGGTCCGACATCATACAGCACCATCTACAATTTCACGTTCCGGCATCCGTACTTTCCGGTTAACAGTTACAGCAAAGATCAGCAGACATCCCTCGGCTTCACGATTGACCTCACCTCCCAGGTTACGACGTCATGGGAGCTGAAAGCCGGTGGCCGGCTCGAGACCTGGCTCATCCGGAGGTACAGCTTTGGTGCCATCAGTTCTCTGAATGAATTCATCGCTCGAAGTGGAGATCGGTATCATCCCGATTCGATTGCACGGAATCCATATCTGTGGAGAGAGCGCGAGGTATTCTACCAAAATAGAGGTGGTATGGATTACTTTGGGTATGATGTCTTCGGAAATGAGACCAGTTCTGGAGTCGATGGTCCGCGGAAGCCAACGTTTGCATCGGCATACGTCCAGAACAAGCTGGAGTTCAGTGATCTGGTCCTTAATATCGGTGCGCGGTACGAGTACTTCGATCAGAACGTTCAAACACCCGACGACTACGTCGCTCCAACTTGGGATGCAAACCTGGACTACTTTGCGGATCCGGAGAATCAGCTGAAGGACACGGAGCCAGCCCATCTCATCCTCCCGCGTGTCAGCTTCTCATTCCCGGTAACGGATCGGACGGTCTTCTACGCCATGTATGGGAAGTACGCACAGCTACCACCGCTGGACCGTTTGTTCTCAGGAAGCACCTCTCTTTCTGCCCGCATTAGTCCCAACACGCGCTCGAGCTACACGTTAACCAATACGCCGGGTGGAAGTGGGTTCTTGGTCCGTCCTGAACGCACCACCCAGTTCGAGATGGGTATCCGCCAGTCCATAACCGAAAACTTCGCTCTGACGGCGACTGGATTCTACAAAGACGTGCGCGACCAGATCCAGCTCAAGAGAATCTTCAACCAGGCTGGCGTACCGATGTTTGTCGCCTACCGAAATGAGGATTTCAGCACCATCAAAGGAGTGGAGCTGACGCTTGAGCTGCGACGGACGAACAGGCTTGCTGCCCGAGTTAACTATACGCTCTCCGACGCCCGTGGCTCGGCCTCAACCCCGGCATCCTCCCGCGTTGCAGTGAGCGACGAAGGTCAAGCCCGGTTCCCGAACTTCGTCAGTCCGTTCGAGTTCAACCAAGCTCACCGCGGAACCATCTTTGTTGATTACCGGTGGGCGAAGGGCGACGGCGGACCGATCCTCGAAGGGCTCGGCTTCAACATGGTGCTCTCATTCAACAGCGGACACAACTACACGCAGATCCTTGAGCCGCGCATCCTGGGCCAGGCAAGCGTCTGGAACATCGGCGTGCGACCACTCATCGATCCCCGAACGAGAACCCCTGTGGAGCCGGTCAACGCCTCGTCAACACCCTGGGTATTCAATATCGACCTCAATGCAAGCAAGGTCTTCTACGTGGGCAACATTACCGTCGAGCTGTATGCGAACATCCTGAACCTGCTGAACAGCAAACAGGTCATCAACGTGTTCCCCAACACCGGAACCCAGGGCGACGATGGCTGGCTGAGAAGTTCGTTGTCGGCCTCGTACAGAGATATACCTCGGTACACAGAATTCTACCAGACCGTCAACATCGACAACCGGTGGGCGTATTTCGTTGCTACCGGCAATGATGTGTATGGTACCCCGCGGCAGATCCGTGTCGGCGTGAAGCTCGAGATCTAAGGACTAATGACTGAACGCTGTTGTACGTGAACATGTTTAACCAACAGCTCAACTCAGAAGGAGCAACATTATGAGAAATTCATTGTTCCGTTTTCTCGTCGCGGCGCTCGTGGGTTGCGCAATCATGACGTTGAGCAATGCGCGTGCGGATGAGCCGAAAGATGAGAAAGCTCGGAAACCGATGGGGCTGGCAAAAACGACCGGTGACCCGCGGTATCAAGTGCTGAACATCAACAACATTCAAACGTGGCATACATCAAACGGTGAGTGCAACTTTCCTCCGTCGAGAGTCGGTGATGGTCTGGTTTACCCCCGCGGCACTGGAAGCTTGATTTACAGGGACGGGCTTGTGTGGGGTGGGAAGGTCTTCCAAGACGCCGCGAAGACAATCCCGGGCGGACAGAACCAGCCGATTCGAGCCGGCGGAAACGAATACGTGCAGGGGAACCAACCCGGCCGTATCGTTGGCAGCGGGGCCACAGCAGTTGCCGCCGACCAGAATCTCCCTGAGGTTCGCATCTACCGTATTCGTCGCGACTGGAACGCGATGACCGAAGATGAGCTGAAGCGAGATGCGGGCGAATGGAACGAAATCTCCCCCGCCCAGGCAACGGCCGATCAGATCGCTACCATCAAGGCTCAGTATCAAAAGGACTGGGATGAATGGCCGGTGTCACTGGGCGCACCGTATATTGAGCGGAACGGCACACCTGGCTATCAGAAACCGCCCCGTTTCAATTACGATCCGACTGCTGGTCCGCTGTTCACTCACGATCATCTCGTCAGCGGCAAACATGATGAGCCGGGTGTCGCAGGTGCAGATCCGAATATACCAGCGGATATGGTTCTCTGGACGGTGTATAACGATCTGAACCGCGCCCTCACGACTGCAACCTTTGGCTCCGAGCCAATGGGAATCGAAGGACAAACGACATATTGGGGCTACAAACGAACTGACGCTCTCGGCAACTGCGTGTTCAGGCGCATACGAATCATCAACAAAGGGGGCGTCCAGACGGGTGACGTGGCCGGCGTGAAAGGGTCATTCTACATCGACAGCATGTATGTCGGCATGTTCTCTGACCCAGATCTGGGCAACGCCGGTGATGATCTCATCGGCTGCGACACAACGCTCAGCCTGAGCTTCGTCTACAACGGCACACCAATCGATGGAGAGTATGCTGGCTACAACCTCGCACCTCCTTCGGCCGGCTACGATTTCCTCGCTGGACCTATGGTTCCGGGTGCACCGGGCGATATCGCTGTCTGGGACTTCAAGCGCATCAGTGGCAAGAAGAACATACCGATGACAGGATTTTCGTACTTCTCCGCGGGCTCAGCGATCTCCGATCCTCGTCCCCGGACATGGTCACTTGCGACTCTGCGCTGGTGGAAGATGTTTCGAGGCTTTGCGCCAATTGATGGACCGGATGTCCGGTACCCGTTCCCACCCGGCATCACACCGGGACCATTCCCGCTGTCGGGTGATCCGGTCACCGGCAAAGGATTCATTGATGGTCTTGGGTTGTCGTACGCAATGTCCCCGGGCGATCGCCGCATGATTTCAATGTCGGGCCCGTTCACTCTTGCACCGGGTGATACACAAGAGGTAGTTGTGGCAACAGTCGTGGGACTTGGAGCAGATCGGTTTTCAAGCATCTCGGTGTTGAAGTTCAACGATCAGTTTGCGCAGAACACCTTCGATGCGTTGTTTGTTGTTCCCGTTGCGACAACTCCAAAAGTGATTTCCACGGAACTTGATGGCAGCGTTGTGCTTGATTGGGGGTGGGACCCGGAAACGGTCGCGAAGGTAGAGGGGACGACAATTGAACCTGGCAGCTTTGCCTTCGAGGGATACAATATCTATCAGCTCCCGACACAGGGGGGCGCGTTGAATTCGGGGAGGCGCCTTGCCACGTTCGATGTCATCAACTCCTATTCCGTGCTTCTCGATGAGACGTTTGATGAGGCCTCGGGACTGATCATCCAGAAGCCCGTTCAGTTTGGAACGAACAGCGGCGTAAAGAAGGTCTATGAATTCAAAGCGGACGCACTGGGCGACCATCCGACGTTGTACAATGGACGGGAGTACTACCTTGCGGTCACTGCCTATTTCCGCGCCACAAAACCGGGATTCTTGCCGCAGGTGCTGGAATCGGCTCCGGCCCGTGTACGCGGAACACCTCAGAAGCCGTTCCCCGGCACCAAGTACAATGCGAAGATCGGCGAGACAATAACCGTATCGCATCCCGCCGGAAATGCTGAAGGGTCTGTGGTCGTTAACGTTATCGATCCGTCGAGGCTGAGCGGTGATACATATCGGGTAACCTTCACGGGAGCTGGGGCAGGCAAGACTTACAGTATCGTCAACGTCACGAAGAACAAGACACTGTTCTTCGGCGGAAGGAACTATGGAGAAGACTGGGGTGGAATGGCTGACGATTACCCCACCGCGGATGGGATGGTTGTAAAAGTGACCGAGGGGGCGGGTGTTAGCAACGCTGCGACGGTATGGTCAGGTGGCGCACAGTGGATCGATGGAACACTTTATTGGGGCGATCCCTATTCCGGCTTCAAAGAGAGCGTCCTGCCGGGAGCAAAAGCTGGCGACCACCTTGGGCAGTATGCACCGTCTTTCCCATTGACCAGCATCTATCCAGTCGAAATCCGGTTCGACGCGGCAAATCCGCAAAAAGCCTACCGTATTGTCCGTCATAGCACGTATACTGAAAACGTGTACAAGATTGGCAAGTCATTCGGCAGCACCAGTAAGGATACTCTCCCGGTGATTAACGTGCCGTTCACGGTGTGGGATGTCAGCAAGACTCCACACCGACAGTTGACGGTCTCTGTTCGGGATAATAACCGGAACGGCGTATGGGATTGCGCTTCTGGCGAATTCTTCAACATCTACAACAAGACATACGACCCGACGATGACACAGTTCGGAACGACCATGAAAGAATATCAGACCCCGAACATCGCGACGGGTGGTCCGACAGCGGACATTGTCTATATCGTTGATCTCAAGATCGCCACTGGCCAGACGATGAGCGGAAGCGTTGGAACTCTCAAGATCTTTCCGAAGCTGCCCTTTACCACCACCGATCAGTTCACTTTCTCGCCGGGCAGCAAGAAGGCGGAGTATGGCAACGTTGAACTCGCCAAGGAGGAGGTTAACAAGATCAACGTCTTCCCCAATCCGTACTATGCGCTGAATGCCTCCGAGACGAACAGGTTCTCACGGTTCGTCACATTCAGCCATCTGCCGGCAAACTGCACCATTCGGATCTTCAACCTGGCCGGCCATCTTGTCAGAAGCATCGTTAAAGATGGCGCGTCCAACCCGACGCAGTTCCAGCAGTGGGATCTCACGAACCAGTACGGGTTCCCGGTTGCCAGCGGCGTGTATATCGCGCACATCGACATGCCGGACCTTGGAACCACAAAGGTGCTGAAAGTAGCAGTTATCCAAGAGCAAGAAGTACTGCAGTACTACTAAACCTGCCTTGGAACGGATCTTTGCATAAGGAGAAACTAACATGACTATGAAGAATGTTCTTACTCTGTGCTTGATCTGCTTGCTGCTTCTCGGCATCGTTGCAACGGTTTCTGCACAAAACAAGCGGGTCGGCACAGCGGCTGCACCTGAGCTGCTGATTCCCGTCGGTGCACGAGATCTTGCCATGGGCGGATCAACCATCGCTGTTTCACAAGGTGTTGAAGCTATTCACTGGAATCCCGCAGGACTGGGCCGTACCGGTCACTCTGCCGAGGCGATGTTCTCTACCATGAGCTACATCGCCGATATCGGTGTGCAGTATGGAGCGGTTGCCGGCACATTTGGCGAGTTCGGCTCGATTGGCTTCAGCATCAAATCTCTCAGTTTCGGCGACATTAACCTCACGACCGTTGACGATCCCGATGGAGTGGGCGGCCGAGTCTTCAGTCCGACATACGTAACAATGGGACTGACGTATGCCCGTGCCTTAACCGACGCGATCTCCGCTGGTGGATCAGTAAAGCTGATCACCGAGCAGATTCATCGCGTGTCGGCATCGGGTGTCGCCTTTGACTTCGGCGTCCAGTACAGCAAGCTCGCCGGGATCTCCGGTCTTTCGGTTGGCGTCGCCATCAAGAACATCGGCTCGCAGATGAAGTTCGACGGCTCAGGCCTGATGCGCGAGGCACAGGCTATCGACGTCAGACGGCCCCTGCAGATGTTCAAGAGCGAAGCAGCAAGCTTCGAGCTGCCATCGGTCATCGAGATCGGGTTGACGTATCAACGAGCGATCGCTGAGAATCTGAGCGGCACTGTCAGCGGCTCCTTCACGAACAACAATCTGTTTCTCGATGAGTACCGCCTTGGCGGCGAGGTGGGCTACAAGCTTGAATCTCTTCAGTTGTTCGGGCGGGCTGGTCTTTCTGTTGTCCCGAAGGACCAGAATGCCGAGCAGGAGAGGGTTTTTGGTGCCTGTTTTGGCGGAGGCATTAACACCACGGCCGCTGGGATCGACATCACCATCGACTACGCATATCGGTCTGCAGAGTTCTTCGATGGTAATCAGGTCTTCTCGGTGAAGTTCGGCTTCTGACGAACGATTCAACGCTCGTTTCAACGCAAAAGGCTGCCCCTGGAAGGCAGCCTTTTGTGCTTAGAGGTCCTGGACTAAAGCATTTCAGGACGACAGGCTCTGCGGGTACAAACAAAAACCTGTTGCTGCCCAGACGTCCAGATGACACGTAGTTGGGTTGAAGGAGGAGAAAGCCCACCGTGTCGGAGATAGAGCTTGCGCTTCTTACGCGGGCAACAACAGGTTGTTCAGTTCGTTAAATGCGGGTCAAGTTTTGTGCCACGTCCACCGGTTTCGGGACTCTGTCAAAAACCGAGTGTGTGCATATACTTCCCAACCCGTGCTTTCTAAACGCGAGAATTTCAATTCTAGGGGTGGTTCCATTTCTGAGAGAGAAAGCCAGCAGCCTCACAAAGAAGAAGTGCAGATGAAGATCTCTCTATAACGGAGTGATTTCCACCTGCACTTCCCGTTTTTTAGACAACCGCGCCAGTGCTACTCGAGCTTGGCGATCTTCACCGCTTCGGGCAGCAGGGTGAGTGCCTTCTGGAACTGCGGATCAACACCTAGCATCACCGGATACCAGCCCTCATTTCCCCACAACGCTCTTGCAACCTCTGCCTTCAGCCTCGCCTTGATGTAGGAGAGATCCTGCGCAAAGTCCTTCTCTTCAATGCTGATATCCTTGGTCTTCACGAACTTCTGGTAACTGTCCACGATCTCGGGGGTGATGGTATAAGACTGCATGAACTTCTTTCTTTCAGCACCATACGTCGATCGGAGCATCTGCCCTTCCCCATCGAGATACGAGGAGGCAAACTGGTAGAACATGTCGCGCCTGAGGAGGTTTTCCGTCGACTTGCCAAGGCGCGGCGGCTTAATGATGTAGTCGGGAGTAATACCCCCGCCGCCGTAGACCACGCGGCCCGCCGCGGTATAATACACACCGCCCGACGAGTCGGGGCCGTGGTTGGAATCCTTCCTGTGCTGCAGGTTTTCCCCTTCCAGTTCCTCGCGCTCGAAGGCCTCCCGCTGATATGCCATCTTGTCCTTGCCCTCGTACGATCGCTGAATCAGGCGCCCGCTGGGAGTATAGTAGCGTGCGATGGTCATTCGAAGAGCGGAGCCGTCATTAAAGGGCCACTGACGCTGCACCAGGCCCTTTCCGAAACTCGTCTCACCCACCACAAGACCCCGGTCCCAGTCCTGAATTGCCCCGGCCACAATCTCGCTGGCACTTGCCGACGCATTATTGATGAGAACGATGAGCGGAAGTTTTTCGTACAAATCGCCGGAATTGGCAGCGTAGGACTCCTCAAGATCCGCGGAACGAGCTTTCGTGTACACGATCGTCCTTGGTTTGCCCTTGGTTCCCCCCTCCAGAAAGAGGTCTGCCATTCGAACCGCCTCCTCAAGGATGCCGCCGGGGTTCATCCGAAGATCCAGAATCAAGCGCTTCATCCCTTGCCCGCGGAGTAACTGAAGGGCTCTCGCCAGCTCCTGGTTGGTCTTCTGGCTAAACTTGTTCACGTACACGTACCCGACCTCATCAGTGACCATCGTCGCAATGTCGATAGAGGTGATGGTGATTTCAGCCCGCGTGATTTCGTACTCAAGAAGCTCGCTTATGCCCGGACGGGAGATGGCTACCTTTACTTTTGTCCCCTTCGGTCCCCTTAATCGCTGTGATGCCCGCTCCGATGTAAGCCCTATCGCTGTGCTGTCGTTGATCTTCACAATCCTATCATTTGAGAGGATGCCAAGTTTTGCCGATGGTCCCCCTCCCATGGGTTCAATCACCATAACCGTATCGTTCAGCGTGCGGATCATCAGCCCAACGCCCTCATAGTTGCCCTGCATTTCCTCGGATGTCCGCTGGAAAACCCTCGGTGGGAAATACACGGAGTGAGGATCGAGCTGCTCAAGCATCCCGTTGATGGCTCCTTCTGTAAGCTTCCGGGTATCGACCGTGTCCACGTAGAACTTGTCTGCCAGGACGAGGATGTCTTTGAACTTGTTTAGCTGCTCGTAGATGTTGTCGGCCGAAATAAGTGCGTTCCCCCCGAACCCTATGATCATCCCGAGCACCATCAGTGTGACAACCGTCCACAGTGAGAACTTCTTCTTCATCCAACCACCTTCATAAAATGTGATCTGGCAATATGATGTCTGAACGGCGAGGTAGCGCAGAGAGTTCCTCGGTGACGCTGACCGATCTCTCCACGATGCCCTGTCAATCAGCGGCCGTATGAAAAGGTACGAAAAAAACTAGAAATAGGAAACTTGCCGTAATATATCGCACGTGCCGGGTTTCGGCAATATTGGCCGTCTTACCTCGATACGACACCTCTATCCGCTTCATGTTCCTCGCACCGGCGCTTTGCCTTCGGCTTCCTTCGGACCTTCGGTCGCCTGAGGTACCCTTGCCGGGTATGCAGAGGACTCACACCTCCAAGTGAATGCGCCCTGCCGGGCGCACCAAAAAAAATCCCCGGCGCAAAGGCCGGGGACGCTCACACCGTTGTTGGGATGAAGAGACTTACGAGGAGAGATCACGTATCTTTGTACGAGCGTCATCTGCAGCACGGCCCGTAGACACCAGCCCAAGGTATTTCTGGTAAAATTGAACCGCCTCCCTCCTGGAACCCTTGAACTCGTACAACTGCGCGATGCGGAACACCAAATGGGTAAGCGATTGATCCCGCTCAAATGCCATTTGGAATGCGGTGATTGCGTCGTTGTACATTCGCTTCCGTTCGTATGCGCGACCAAGGTTGAGATAGCTGTCAGCATTAATTGGGGCAACCTCGACGTACTTCTTGAACATCACAATTGCCTCTTCCACCTGACGCCTGTTCAAGTAATAGATACCGAAGCGCTGATACGCTTGCCACCCCCGCGGATGCATCCGGATGGCCTTCTTATAAAGCGTGACAGCATTTTTTGGTTCGCCCTCTTCCGCGCAGATGCGCGCACGGGCAAGCGTGCCGAGATACGGGTCAACTGCAGCAATGGCGTCCGCCTGTTCGCGCGCCCTGCCAAAGCTTCCACCTAAGATCGAGGGTGCACAAACATAGTACTCTATGAGTGCTTCCCGATATTGAATGGCCGCTGGATCGTACTGCACAGCTTGTTCGAGCTGGGCCTTCACCCTCGCAGCGATGAACGGCTTGCGAAAGATACTTGCATAGGTGAAGTCGGCAATATATGCTTCCCCAAGCCGATAATGATATTCGGCGTTTGCGCCGTCAAGCTCAACGGCTCTCTCGAGGTGCTCAACGGCTTTCTCGGTGTCCTGTGGCTCGCGCAGATGCTCAAGCCCGAGATGGTAATGCGCTACTGCGTTTCTGGAATCCTTCTCGAGCAGTTCCTCGTAATAACGCTTTGGGTCTGTGAACTGGAGTCCGCGACCTAGGCGCGGTTGGGCAATCGCGCTCTGACCCGCAAAGAAGACGAGAAGATAACAGATGAGACCACCGAGATACAACGTACGGCTTCTGCCTGACATTACAGCCTCCTTCAATAACAGAATGGCTCTCTCGGTATGCCTTCACGTAGATACGTTTCAGGCCCAGCTGTGTTGCGATCTTCGACAGGCCCGCTGAATATAAGACGACTCGGCCAGCCAAATTGTTGCTGTCGGCAACTTTTTAGGAGGTACGAAGCGGTATGACCAGAGACACCTCCACCCCGCAAGTTGGCTTATTTGATAGTTTTAGCCTGTGTTCGTCACCGTAAAGCTGCTGCAGGCGGTCCCGTGCATTTTTCAGCCCAACGCCTTCTTTTACGCTGGTTTCTTCGCCGTTCGGCAATCCCGGGCCGTCGTCGCTCACCACCAGCCGTAACGATCCATTCTCGCGGTGTGCAGAGATTTCAATGTAGCCCCCATTCGTTCGCGGCGTCACTGCATACCGTATGGCGTTTTCCACGAGCGGCTGCAGGATCAGGTTCGGAACTTTGAGATCAAGGGCCTGCGGATCGATGCTCATGTGGACCCTGAGGCGGTCGCCAAATCGGATCTGCTCGATTTCAAGATAGCGTTGAAGGAAATCAAGTTCCTCGCGTAATGTTACTTCCTGCACACCGAGGTCACGCAACGAGTATCGCAGCAGGTCGCCCAGCCTCGCGAGAACCCGATCTGCCGCATGCACATCTTTGTGTAATAGAGACGATATCGCATTCAGCGTGTTGAAGAGAAAATGAGGTTGTAGCTGCATTCGCAGAGCCTGTAGTTGCGCTTGGGAGAGTTGCGCCTCGAGCTGTGCTGCCTGTAATTCCCTGTCGCGGTACTTACGATAGTACTGGCGCGCGTAACCATAGCCCAAGATTGCCCAATAGGTCAATACATTGATATGGAAGTTGAAGACGAACGAGAACCGGATCGAAGTAAATGACTCGTAAAGATTGAGCGGCTCGGTCAGAAATGACTGCAGAACAACTTCTGCAATCAGCAGTTGAATAGTTGAGAGGAGGAGGCTTGTCGGCAGATGAACGAGGAGCAAACGCAACCACGTCGACCGTTCAAGCTGAAAGCGCCTCCCCAGCCACAGTACCGTAGGAGCAAGGCATGCCCATATATAGTAGAACGAAAGGTTTGTGATCAGCGCCTGCTCGCGTGTGATCGGACTCTGGTAGATGTACCGATCCCAAAGAGACGACTGCGAGGCGAAGAAGAGTCCTACGGAGGTCCAGACGAGAATTGCAATGAACCACCGGACCCATCGGCGTTCAAAGATGCTTTTCTGTGCCATGGCTATTCCTCGGTGCTATGCCTCGTTCCCATATTGCTGCGTCTGTGGCCTTCTTTTCTTGGCGCCGTCAGATCGGCAGCCGGCGTGCCTTCCGCTGAACAAGCTCCAGCACGTTTCTCATATCGGCTTTGTCCGTCCGCATATGATTCACAACCAATTGTTCATTGTTTCCGCATTGGCGGCTCAGCGATCATTTCCTTGTACACAACCGGATGTGGCCGAAAGACGATCCCGTCATCAGCAGTCCTTTCCGAGTGGTGGCAATCAAGAGCCAAGAGTTGTACTGATTCGATTTGCGCTCATGGCAGTATAGCAAAAAGCCTCCGAAGATGCTCAGAGGCTTGGGCTTCACGCCAGTAAGAGATTCAGTGATCACCAGATGCGTACAACACAAAAAATAGATAGCCCGCCTTGCCACCCTCGTCTGGAAATGCAACCGACACGCACAGTTGGGGAGAAGGAGGAGGAAGCCCTTCGGGCTGAGCCCTCAGGACGAAGCCCAATGTGTCGATGGTTTGAGTGTTGCATCCTGGTCAATAGCGGGCTATATAGCTTAACGCAACCGTTGTCGTGAGAAAGAACTCCAGGTCGTCAGACCCCCGCACAGCCCTGCATCATCCACGGGGCAAGTATACATAGTGTTCTCCCTCTCGGCAATTGAATTGTGATGGAAGGTGTCACTGGCGGGACAGTGTGTCCTAGTGGGGGGATGGGCGGTAATTCAGAGCGCCTTGCCAATCAGTTCCGGAAGATGGTTTCGGTAACTCCGGCTCATCGTCAATTGCGTTCCATCGCGCAGGATGACCACATACTCGCCGTGAAACCAGGGTTGGAGCTCTTTAATCTTCTCCATGTTCACAAACGTCGAGCGATGAATTCGGATGAACTGGTTAGGATCCAGTTTTTTCTCAATCGCGCTCATCGTTTCGCGCAGCAGGTGCGTTTCATTTCCGACATGCAGGCGGACATAGTTTCCCGCTGCTTCAATCCAGTCAATTTCTTCGGTCTTCAAGAAGAAAACGCGTCCGCCCGACTTCACAACCAGCCGACTTGCCTGCCGCCGCGCGGCTCGGAGTCCTTCAAGCAGCGCGAGCACTCGTTCACGCGCGTCGCCTTGCTCCTGTTGTTCGATGTACGACTTCGCCCGCTGGAGGGCATTGTGGAACCGCTCTTTGTCAAACGGCTTCAGGAGATAATCCAGCGCGTGCACCTCGAACGCCTGGACTGCATATTGGTCGTACGCGGTCACGAAAAGCACAGCGGGGAGATGATCTTGGTCAAGTGCTTCCAACACACCGAAACCATCTACCCCCGGCATTTGAATGTCCAGAAAAAGCAGATCCGGCAGCTTCGTGCGGATTGCTTCAACAGCATCGCGACCATTCGTGCATTCAGCGATCACCTCAACACTGTGATCGTTCTTCAGCATCTCCAGGATCTTCTGCCGTCCTAGCTGCTCGTCATCAACGATGATCGCCCGCAGTCGCTTCGATTCAGCCATCGTCCGTGCCTCCTTGCTCATCTCTTTTGTATCCGGGGTCTAGCCACAACCCGTCTCCACCTTCTGCCAAAATGCGCTTCTCCGCCTCAATGCCGATCATGTTGAGAGACGAAACAAGAGGTCCAAAAGTTACATCAGGCTCCGACGAAAAAGAAAACCCGGCTACCGTGAGCCGATAGCCGGGGATCATTCTCATTTCTGAGTTTTTGGTGACTCTACTCCTGCTTCTTGGGCTTCCAATTCACATCAAGCATTTCACTTTCAGGGATTACGGACAGTCTTGCAGCCTCCACTTTTGACCGGTAAACTGCCACATCTCTTGCAAACAGATCGTTGAATTCCTTCAGTGCGTTTTCCAGAATGACTTCGGCCTGCTGCCGGTACGTATTCTGTGTTGGTGTCGGTGCATCCCATGATGAAGACAGAGATCGGAGAACATAGCCCAATCGAGCAGAAGCTGTGTTCGGCCTGCGACTCATCCCCTGAACACGATCCGGTTCATCAGCAAATTGGTCTGCGACCGTTGTGAGCTTCTTCTTCAGGGCCTCTGATGCGTTCTTCAAATCTTTCGCTGTATCATCCGTGCGATCTTTGATCTGACCGAGCACATACTCGATGGCTTTCCGTGTCTTCTGAATGCGGTCGATTGCTTCAGCAACCACCTCCACGCGCTGGCCGACGCTGAGGATGGCTTCATACTTCTGCCGACGTTCATCGAGCGCAAGACTCGCACGCGGGTCGGCCAGGACCTCTGCTGTCTGCACAGCTTCAACCTTGCCGAGCTTTATCCGAACAGCGTATTTGTCGGGCAACACTTCCGGCCCCTGCGGCGTGAACTCTTCATCTCTCGGTGGAGTGAAGCGCGGTTGCCTGAAGCCGTCGCGGCGGAGATTCCATGAGACACGGTTGATCCCCTTCTCCATCGGACCGTCAAGCTTGCGGATCACCCTCCCTTCTCCATCCAGAATTTCAATCTTCACTCTCTTCTTTTCCTTTTGATCCCGCTGATCCTCGGGGTCTAATTCCGGCCGATCATCTTTCGCTTTCTCTTCCTCCTTCGGCGGATTCACACTGTAGGTGATGAGCGCACCATATGGTCGCCCCTCACCTCTGAACATCGCGTCGCCCGGGAAGTGATAGCCATCCATTTGCCGAACCTGGTGTTGAATGGCCGACGGGATTTCAAAGATATGAAGCGGTTTCTCCAGCAGTCCGCGGGTGACAGCTCGCAGGGGTCGAATATCGTCAAGTATGTAGGCTGCCCTGCCGTGTGTTCCGACCACAAGATCGTGCTCGCGCGGATGTACTATGAGCGCCATTGCTGACACCGTTGGAAATCCGTGCGTCCATTTCATCCAGTTCTTCCCGTCATCGAGGCTGATCCAGAGGCCGAACTCCGTGCCGAGATACAGGAGTTCTCTTTTCACGGGATCCTGCTCGATAACAAGAGCGTACCCCCAGAGGGATTTCGACCCAGCGGTTGGGTCGTTTTTTGTCAGGGCCGTCCAGCTTTTTCCAAAGCTGTCGGTTTTGTAGACGTACGTTTTCCAATTGCTTCGCCGATGATCATCAAAGACTACGTACGCTGTGCCCGCGTCGAACTTGGATGCCTCGATGTGGGCCACCCAGGTGTTCTTCGGCACATCTGGAATCCGGTCTCCGGCATTCGTCCATGTTGCACCGCCATCCTGTGTACTGTGTATGTTTCCATCGTCGGTTCCAACCCAGATCACGCCTTGCCGCACGGGGCTAGGTGCTATCGTCAAGATCGTGGTGTAATTCTCCGCCCCAGTGACATCCTTGGTCAAACCGCCGCTCTCGGCCTGTTTCTGTTTTGTGGTATCATTTGTCGTCAGATCCGGACTGATGATCGTCCAGCTATTGCCCCGATCGGTGCTTTTATGAAGAAACTGGCTTCCATAATAGATCGTCTTCGGATCGAAAGGGTCAACTGCAATACCTGCGTTCCAATTGAACCGAAGCTCCACACCGTCCGGTCCCCAGGGCCGGATGTCTTTCCGCTCTCCCGTCTTCCAGTTGAACCGGATGAGAAAACCTCCCTGCGACATCGCGTATCCGAAGCTCGGATCTGACGGATCGACCAGGGTGGCAAATCCGTCGCCGAATCCCACTTCATTCCAATGCCAGTTGCGGATGCCTCCATTTTCCCACACGTTGCTGGGGCCCCGCCAGGAGCCGTTGTCCTGCATGCCGCCATACACGTTGTACGGCACCTCCATATCGACATTGATGTGATAGTACTGTGCGAGGGGGAGGTTTTCCACAAAGCGCCATGTTTTTCCTCTATCGTAGCTGATCGCGACGCCGCCGTCGTTGCCGTCGATCAATACATTTCCATCGGAGGGATGGATCCAGAGTGCGTGATGATCCGAGTGAACACGAGATCCGGGGGTGATGTTCGTAAACGATTTTCCGCCATCCGTGCTGACGGTGAGATTTGTATGAAGGCTGTATACCCGATTCTCATTCTGCGGATCAACGCGTATGTCTGCATAATAGAATGGACGCGGGTTGATCGTACGGGAGTCGTTAACCATCTTCCACGATCGGCCGGCGTCCTCAGATCGGTACAGGGCGTTCCTTTTGGCTTCAATGAGTGCGTAGACAATTTCGGGGTTGCTGCGCGCGATTGCCACGCCCATACGCCCGAGGTCCCCCTTTGGCAAGCCTTCCCCGTCACCGATGCGCTTCCACGTTTCGCCTCCATCATAGCTCACGTAGAGCCCGCTGCCCGGTCCGCCAGATTTAAAGAACCATGGCCACCGGCGATATTCCCACATCGCGGCGAAGAGCTTGTTGGGATTGGTTGGATCCATGACAAGATCCGCGCATCCCGTCTTATCGTTTACGTAGAGCACCCTCTTCCAGGTTTTCCCTCCATCAGTTGTCTTGAACACACCACGCTCGGGATTTTCACCCCACATCTGTCCCATCGCTGCTGCATAGGCAAGCTCCGGGTTGGTGGGATGAAGAACGATTCTGTGAATGCGCTCCGTCCGATCAAGTCCGAGATGCGACCACGTGGTTCCGCCATCAAGACTTTTATACACGCCGTTGCCTACGCTGGCGCTGTTGCGCGGGTTCCCCTCGCCCGTTCCTACCCAGACAGTTGATGGATTCGCCTGAAAGATCGCCACAGCCCCAACGGCAGCGACCGGCTGTTCGTCAAACAGCGGTCGCCACGACGTGCCGCCGTTTGTAGTTTTCCAAACACCTCCTGTTGCCGCACCAATGATGATGATATGAGAATTTGACGCAACAGCATCAATGCTCCCGATCCGGCCGCTCATGCCGGCAGGACCGATACTGCGTGCTTTCATGCCCGCAAAAAGTGCTGTGTCTGGTTGCGCGTAGCTCACTGCGGCACCGACAAACACCAAGGTGGTAAGCCGCAGGATGGCAAGACATATCTTGTTCTTCACAATAATCCTCCTTGGGAACGAAGGGAAGGTTGTGACCTCCTCAAGAAAATGCGCGTTTCAAATGGATTTCCTGACGCTTCATGCTGACAGAGTAGACGAAATGCTGCAAGCGTGCTGCTGAGTATTGCAAGACTGCTCTGGCGCCGATCGCTGAGTCGAGGACGGATACAGAAGAATCTCCATACAGCAAAGTAGGTTAACAGCCTCTTCAAGATCAGCGCTTACGTATCACGCGTGTGATGCCTGCTCCACACTAGTTCTTTGACTCCACAACCGGCGGTTTCCCAAGCACGTCTTCAATGCTTAGATTATTGACGGGTCCCAGGTTCAGGTCACGCAAACCTTTCTCAATCACCTTCCGGTCTCCAACAATGATGATTGCCACCGCCTCGGGATCAAGGTACTTCTTTGCCACACGTACAACGTCCTCTTTCGTCACGGAAAGCACACGCTGCACGTACGTATTAAAATAGTCATCTGGCAGACTGTAGGTCACTACTTCTCCAAGCTCCCCGGCGATTTGTGACGCGGTCTGGAACGACCTGGGGTATCGCAGCGCAAGGTAGTTCTTTGCCCGTGTGAGTTCTTCATCAGAAGAGGGTTGGAGTATGCGCGTCAGCTCATTCATGAACTCTGTGAGGGCTTTGTCGGTAACTGCGCTTTGCACTGCTGATCCTGCGAGAAACGGCCCGGGCAATAGCCGAAAATCGAATGACGAACCGGCTCCATATGTGTACCCATGCTGCTCGCGGAGGTTTTGGTTCAGTCGGGAGGTAAAAGAGCCGCCGAGGATCGTGTTCATCACAACCAGGGGGAAATAATCCTCCGTAAGTCGCTCGGCCCCGATGCGGCCAATCCGGATCTCTGATTGGGCTGCCTCCGGCTTGTCGACCAGATAGATCTGCCGCTGCCGAACCTGTTTCGGCCTGGTCCACGATGCCTTTGAAGCCGGCTTTCGTCCCCATGACCCAAAGGCTGCCTCGAACTTCGGCAGGATTGTCTGCGGCACAACGTCCCCTACAACGACAATGGTTGCATTCCCTGCGTGGAAGAACAAGGAGTGGAACTTCCGCAAATCATCGACCACGAAGGCATGGATGCTCCTCTCGGATCCAAGCGTCGGGATGCCATACGGATGCTGAGCACCAAAAAGCGTCCTATTGAACAGGACGCTCGCAATCGCCCGCGGCTCATCATGCCACTGCAGCAATGTCGTAAGGCGTTCCTTTTGCTTGCGCCCCAGCTCGGTAGCCGGAAACGTCGGGCGCATGGCGATATCGGCCATTAACGGGAGCGCCTCATCGATCTTGCCGAGCGGGGTGTGCAGCGTAATGCTCGAGGTGTGCATGCCCGCGTTGGTCCGGATGCTCGCACCAAGGAAATCGATTGCATCTGCCAACTCAAGGGCATCCCTCTGACCCGCCCCTTCGTCCATCATATCCACGGTCAGGCTCGCGAGCCCACTTTTGTTGTTCGCATCCATCGCGCTGCCAGCGTTCACTAGCAGGTTAACCTGGACCACCGGCACATTGTGCTTCTCCATGATAACAACCGGCAAGCCATTGGAAAGCTGAAAGCGCTGGATAGCAGGAAGTCTCAACAACGGTGTAGGCCCAAGCGCCGGAGGACTCTTGCGATCAGGCACCTGTGCATGAACCGTGCCCGAAACGAAAACGGCAAGCATCAGGAAGAAAGCGAGTATTGAGCTCTTCCCGGAAGCCGCTTTCCCTCCGGGGGCTTGTATGCACTGTTGAATGCTAGCTGCGTGTCTCATGGCTTTACCTCCTTGCTGCCGGGTGTAGCCAGGTCTTTCTTCCCTTGAGGGACGATACTTAGTACAACGCGGGCGTTTCTCTTTAGGTATGTTTGTGCAACAGCACGGATATCATTCGGGTCTAGAGCCTTGTATCGCGAGAGATCCTCGTGAAAGTAATCGGGATTTCCTGTATGAAAGAAATAACTATTGAGCCGATCCGCCTTCCCGCCGAAGCTCCCGACACGCTCCAGCCGATCCAAAAATCCTGCCTCGAACTGGTTCACCGCTCGCTGAACCTCCTTCAGACTTGGTGCCTCGGCTGTGATCTTGTCGAGTTCCTCCTGGATAATCCGCTCAAGCTCCGCCAGCGTGTGGCCCGCCCTTGCCGTAGCAACGATCCAGAATGTCGAACTCAATGCCTCTGACGACTGAAAGGCAGAGACATCCTGGGCAATCTGGAGTTCGTACACTAATCGCTTGTAGATCCGTGAATTCTTACCACCTGCAAGAACATCCGCCAGCACGTCGAGCTCTGCGTCGCCCGGCGCAAACATCGCCGGAGAGTGCCAGACAATGTATAGACGTGGCAGCTGGACGCGATCCTCAAACATCAATCGCTTTTCCTCTGTTAGCACGGCAGGTGGTGGTGCGAGTGGCTGCACGGGCGGTCCCGCTGGTACATCGCGAAACCATTTCTCAACGAGTGCCTTCGTCCCGGCTGGATCGATATCTCCCGCGATAACCAGGCTGGCGTTGTTTGGGGTGTAATAGTTCTTGAAGAACTCCACCACATCTTCATAGCTTGCAGCGGAGAGATCCTGCATGTAACCGATCGTCGGCCAGTGGTATGGATGATCAGCCGGGTACAGGTTCTCACTGAGCACGATCGAGGACATGCCGTACGGCCGATTTTCATAAGATTGGCGGCGCTCGTTCTTCACCACGTCGCGTTGCCCGTCGACCTTGGAAGGAGACATCGCGCTCAGGAGATTCGCCATGCGGTCGGATTCCAAAAACAGGGCGAGATCAAGCGCGTTGCTGGGACCATCCTCAAAGTAATTGGTACGATCGGAATTGGTTGAGCCGTTGTTATCAGCCCCGGCGGCCTCGAGCCACTCATCGAATTTCCCCTCGGGTACGTTGCCCGACCCTTCGAACATAATATGCTCGAAGAGATGAGCGAAGCCCGTGCGGCCCGGCTTCTCACGTCCGGAGCCGACGTGATACCAGATATTTACGCTGACGGCTGGTATCAGGTGATCTTCATGAAGGATAACGTTCAGGCCGTTCGGAAGCACAAACCGCGTATACGGGACAGAGATACGCAGCTCTTGCGCCACGCTGATGCTTATGGCAAAAAGAAGAAAACACAACAATCGTCTCATGGTATTCTCCATTGAGATGAAGCCGGGGGTAAGACAAGTATGTAAAGATTGGAACTGCTGCGCGCGTGCA
>Ga0194111_10002746_pt1 | contig 21263 bp, 14 predicted proteins | sample TA2KigC300mmetaG_FD_146194 | JGI IMG/M metagenome (GOLD analysis project Ga0194111, IMG submission 146194) | Freshwater microbial communities from Lake Tanganyika, Tanzania - TA2015033 Kigoma Deep Cast 300m | ecosystem: Environmental > Aquatic > Freshwater > Lake | place: Tanzania: Lake... | reverse complement strand
CTACGCCGAGGTCATGCAACTCTACGGCCAGGCGCCCGGCGGCATGTTCGGGGCCGACGAGAACGCGCGTGAGGGCTACCGCGATCCGCGCCAGGCCGCCGAGACCTGCTCCATCGTCGAGTTCATGCACAGCGACGAGATGCTGCTGACGATGCTCGGGCAGGCGCTGTACGCCGACCGTTGCGAGGACGTCGCCTTCAACTCCTTCCCGCCCTCGCAGCCGCCCGACCAGAAGGGCCTGCATTACCTCACCGCTGCGAACCAGCCGCAACTGGACAAGGAGAACAAGGCGCCCGGAATCCAGAACGGCGGGAACATGTTCGCCTATGACCCGCACAGCTACCGCTGCTGTCAGCACAACGTCTCCCACGGCTGGCCCTACTACGCCGAGAACCTCTGGCTCGCTACGCCCGGCAACGGCCTCGCTGCCGTCCTCTACGCGAAGTGCAGCGTGAAGGCCAAGATGGGTGAGGGAACGGAGATCACGGTCACTGAGGACACGGACTACCCGTTCGGCGAGACGGTGAAGCTGACGCTGTCCGCGCCTCAGCAGGTGAGCTTCCCGCTCTACCTCCGCATTCCCGGATGGTGCAAGAGCGCTGCTGCGAAGGTGAACGGCAAGGCTGTCGATGTGAAGCCCAAAGCTGGCGAGTACCTTGTAATCGAGCGCGAGTGGCGCGATGGCGACGCGGTCGAGCTGACGCTGCCGTGGGAGGCTGCGGTGAAGAGGTGGGCGGAGAACCAGGGCGCGGTTTCAGTGCAGTTCGGTCCGCTGACCTACTCGCTCAAGATCGGCGAGCGTTGGGAGCGCTATGGCGGCACCGATGCGTGGCCCGCCTACGAAGTCCTCCCGACGACGCCGTGGAACTACGGACTGCTTCTCCCGCCCGCCGGCTCCCTCGAGTGGGTGAGGAAGCCGGGCCCGCTGCCCGACCAGCCGTTCACCGTCGATGCCGCACCCATCGAAATCCGCGCCAAGGGCAAGCGCATCCCGAACTGGCAGCTTGAGCACGGCCTCTGCCCGGTCCTGCAGCAGAGCCCGATCAAGTCCGACGAGCCGGTCGAGGACATCACGCTGATCCCGATGGGCTGCGCGCGGCTGCGCATCAGCGCCTTCCCGGTCATCGGCGAGGGGCCGGACGCCCGCGAGTGGCGGGCGCCTCCGCCTCCGCGGCATGTGGCCTCCCACTGCTGGGGCAACGATACCGAGGATGCCTGCAGCGACGGCCGCGTGCCGCAGAACTCCAACGACCAGTCGATTCCGCGCTTCACGTGGTGGGACCATCGCGGCACCGAGGAGTGGATCACGTGGCGCTTCGACGCGCCCCGCACCGTCTCCGAGTGCGAGGTCTACTGGTTCGATGACACCGGCGTCGGCGCGTGCCGCGTGCCCGAATCCTGGGCGCTGCTCTACCGCGATGGCGAGGAGTGGAAGCCGGTGAAGGCCGCCGGCGAGTACGGCGTCGCGAAGGATGCGTTCAACAAGGTGACCTTCGACCCCGTGAGCACGACCGAGCTGAAGATCGCCGTGAAGCTGCAGGGCGAGTGGTCCGGCGGAATCCTGGAGTGGAGCGTCGGGCCCTGACATGAGCGTCCGCAGGCTGTGCCCGACCATTGTGTTGGTCGGAGGCGCCTCGCTCATGCACGCCCAGGACCTTCCGCCGCTCTTCGCGCCGCCGGGGATGTGGACCAACGACAACTGGTTCGTGCAGGACGGCGACGTGTTCCACGCCTTCTACCTGCAGGTTCCCGCCGCAATCGGCGATTTGGGCGACTGGTCGCGCCGCGAGGGCTGGCAGCACGTCGGGCACGCGACCTCGACGGACCTCATCCGCTGGACCGACCACGGACCGGCGCTCGTGGCTGTGCGGCGCACCTGGAACGACCTGAGCATCGCCACCGGCAGCATCGCGCGCTTCGACGGGCGTTGGTGGATGGTCTTCACCGCACAGGGGCAGGCGCCCGGCGTCGGCCTCGCGGTCAGCGACGACCTGATGGCCTGGACGAAGGTGGGGGAGGGGCCGGTCATCCCCTTCTCCCAGCCCTACGAGGGTCTCTGGCAGGGCCAGCCGCTCCAGTGGCGCGGCTGTGCCGATCCGTACATCTACCCCGAGCCGATCGACGGGTGGCATTACCTGATCCTGAACTCGCAGGCCGTCGGTGCGCCGCTCGAGCAGTCCGGCTGCCTCACGACCATGCGCTCGCGCGACCTGCTGACCTGGGAGCCCGGCCCGGTGCTCCTCTACCCCCAGTGGTTCGAGCGCCTGGAGACCCCGCAGCTCTGGACGCGCGACGGCCGGTGGTACCTCTACTTCGGCGGCGCGCATGACCACGACATCCCCGCGAGGTACCTTGCCGAGGTTCCAGAGGAGGTCGCGAAGCTCGGCCGCCGCGTGAACTGCGTGTTCATCGCGCAGGCCTTCGAGGGCCCCTACGAACCGATCGGCAAGTGGTGGATCACGCTGCCGGACGGCCGAGGCGGCTACATCCACAAGGTCCTCCCGGGTCCCGACGGGAAGGATGTACTGCTGACGACCACCGGGACGCAGATCTCGCGCCCGTACCCCGTAGCCTACGGGCCGGACGGTCAGTTGGTGCTAAGCAAGCCGGCGGTCCCCTCCCCATAACGGGCCGCCGTGCCATCAGGAGGAGATCATGCGATACGCAGCAGCAGTCCTGGTACTTGTTCTCATCTGCGGTCTGGCGGGGGCACAGGAGGATGGCTGGATCGACCTGTTCAACGGAAAGGACCTGACGGGCTGGAAGCTAGTGAATGAAGCGGGCCGGCAGAGCTGGAGCGTAGTGGACGGAATCCTCACGAACACCTCCACCCACGAAGCCACGGGCACCGACCTGATGACCGAGCAGAAGTTCACGGACCACGAGCTCCACGTCGAGTTCCGCGTGCCCGCGGGCGGCAACTCCGGCGTGTACGTGCAGGGCCGCTTCGAGTGCCAGGTCGCCGATACCGCCTCCGAAACCAACCTGAGCCCGGGCATCTGTGGCGGCATCTGGGCCACCAGCCCGCCGCTGAAGAACGCCGCCAAGCCCGCCGGTGAGTGGCAGACCTACGACATCGTGTTCCATGCCGCCAAGGTGGATGCCAACGGCAACGTCACCGAGCCTGCCCGCATGACCGTGAAGCTCAACGACGAACTCGTCCAGGACAACGTGGCCTGCCCGAAGGCCACCGGCGGCCACGTGGACGACAAGGTCGCCGAGCCCGGCCCGCTGATGCTGCAGGGCAACCACTCGTCCATCGAGTACCGCAACATCCGCGTGCGGCCGCTGTAGCGGAGTGCCGTTCGTGCTGTCTGCCGTCGTCGTCCGTGCCTGCAGCTCACCAGAGCTGCGACGTGGACGTGTGTCGTGGGACGACCCAACGTCGCAGCTCTGGTGAGCTGCACGGACGACAGGAATCGCGGCGGATAGCGCTCCGTCGCGCGTCGTGGGGTGCCGAGTCACTGGGAGGGTCGAGGATGAGACCTTGGCTGCCGCTGCTTTGCCTGTTCGGCATTCCCCTCGCCGTTCACGCCCAGACTCCCCTCGTCGACTTCTCCGCCGCGCCTGTCGGCGAGCTTCCTGAGGGCTGGAAGCTCCGCGGCACGAACGGGCAGCTCTCGAGGCTGACCGTTCAGCAGGCCGAGGACGGGACCCGGTGCGCGCTGCTTGAGTACAACTTCGGCGAGGCGGCGAACCCGGCCGGCTGGACCAACCGGACGGGGCGGAAGACGTGTATCATGGGGTGTTGGCTCCCGATCCCCGAGGAGAACCGGGCCCTGGAGGTGGACGTCGAGGGAGACGGCTCAGGGCGTCGTTGAGCGCTCAGCATGGGGGAACCGATACACCGGGATGCACGGTCCGCCCGAGGCTCAGGTGCCGTGCACTTTCCAGCCGGAGTACCCCGAACAGGGGGCGTTGCTCGACCACTCGCGCAACGCAAACAGTCGTGGGGTCGCCTTCGCCATCTGCGCCGATCTGCTGCGCGACGCCGAGCCTGCGGGTGAGTTCGCGGCCCAGGGCTGTCGGGGCTACCTCTTCACCTGCGAGCAAGGCACGCTGGCTGCCCTCTGGCCCGAGCCGATCGGCGCCGCCGCCACCGTGAAGGTCAACGGGCAGGGGGTCGTCGAGAGGTACGGCGCGTGCCGGCGGTACTCGGACATCCCCGCCGGCACGCAGGAAGTGACACTGAAGCCCGGCATCAACCTCTTCCGGGGCAAGTTCGAGCTGGCCCCGTAGTAACTCCCCTACCTGAGCGACACAGTCGCCAGGGCGCTGCTCTGCCCGCCGCCCGCGTCGCGAGCCGTCAGCCGCATCACGTACAGCCCCGCCGGCGCTGTCAGCCCCGTATCCGCCTTCCGGTCCCAGACCAGCGTCTGTACGCCCGCCTCGAGGGGCTTGTCCGCCGCGAGGGTCGCAATCGGGCGGCCCGCGACGTTGACGACGGTCGCCGTGATGTTCGCCGCGGCGGACAGAGTGAACGTCACCTGAGCACCAACCGGAGTCTGCAGCGCGGCCACGCCGGTCAGGATGCTGGTCGTGCCGGTGATCGTCGGGTTTGAGGTCCAGTTGTTGGGCGGGCCAAGGGCCTGGCCGCTCGCGTCGGCGAAGTTGAAGCGGTACTCGTACGTGCCCGCCGTGTTGATCGTGACCGACGCGCGGTAGACCTTGCCCAGGCGGTAGTCACCCGCGGTCTCGGGGTTCATGTCCTTCTGACGCCAGATCGTGCCGTTGCGGCGGATGACGAGCTGGTACGTCGTGGGCGCATCGCCGGCGCTGTCCGTGTACTGCACCTGGAACTGGAAGCTCGTCCCGGTCGGCCCGGAGTCCGGATCGACCCCGTCGGACACGAAGCCCGTGGCGCCGGTCCAGCAAAGGGACGGACTGCCGTTGACGAACGGTCCCTGGACGAAGCTCGTCGGCGTCCCCACCGCGTCGATCGCGGCGGCCGACTTGAAGTAGAACCGGTACTTCATGACCTGGTTGGTCAGTTGCGCTTGGACGGAGTAGATCGCGCCGGTCTTCTCGCTGCCGAACTCCTTGGCAAGCAGGAGGGACCGACATGCCGTCCACGTCCCACCACAGTCCTTGCGCTGGATCACGCACCGGGCGACGGCCGGCGGCGCCCCGCCCGGATCCGTGTACTTCACCTTGAACGCGAAGTTCGTGGCGTTCGGGTCGCCGGTGTCCGGGTCCGCTCCATCGGCCGTGTAGCCGGGGCTCCCGACCCAGTCGAGCCTGGGTGTGAGATCGTTGCCGAAGGCCTTCAGGCACATGTTCGCCGTGGCATTCCAGTTCGTCAGGTCGTTCCAGGTGATCCCGTCCGCACTCCAGTAGCTCTGCCCGGAGGCCGCGGTCGCACCGCTACTGTAGCCGCCCTGGACCCATTCGATGACCTGGGGGAAGTTGTAGCCGGGGGTAGTGACCTGGGTGACCACCGCGAAGCTGGTGTCCCCGGGCAACAGATAGACCGGCGTGCTCAGGGCGAGCGTGTAGTACCCGGTGAAGGTCAGGTTCCCGAACTCCGTGGCAGCCAGGGTGCCGCCCGTAGGGTTGCCTGCCGGCGGGTTCGTGTAGACGTAGGCCTTAACCGTTGCGTTCGGCGCCGGAACGTAGAAGCTCACCGCCTCCAGGCGCTGGTAGGGCGTGCTCTTGGGGAACACATTGCCGCCCCACAGCGTGGGGGAAACGACACCGATGCTGGTGACCCATCCCAGCGGATCGTACTCGTACCGCGTGTCCCACGTGGTCGTAGGTTGTGCGTCGTTGAAGACGGTCAGCAGATCGTAGCCCAGGCGCGCGTCGTAGTAGGAGATATAGTAGTAACCACCGATGCCCCAGCCGGCGCCCCAGCTGTTCCGGCAGATGAACGCCCCGTTGCCGGGCGGCGCCACGGTGAAACTCCCCGCGGGATAGGAGTCGTCCCAACCGACAATCGTCACCGCATGGTTCACCGTCGTAGCGCTGGGATGGTAGTACGCCGACGTTCCGGGGTTGTAGAACGTGTTGTCGTGGTAGTAGCTCATGTACACGGCGCCCCAGTACATGAGCGCGTACTTGATGTTGTCGTTGTCCAGCGCGTTCGTGCGGAGCGGCAGCCAAAGCACTTGCTGCACGTGCCGGTTGGCCGGCAGACCGGGAGGCGACACGGCATTCGCGGGCGAGTACGGGTCGAGCGGCTCATCGACCGGCCCGCTCCAGCGCGCCAGGTAGGCGGTGGACATGTACGAGTGCCCGCCGGCACAGTGCGTGTAGTCGAAACCGTGGGTGTTCTTCAGGTTCTGCTCGGACCCGTCGATGACGTCGATGGGCCGTCGACAGGACTCCAGGGATCCGTACGTCGCGAAGGTCCAGCAGGAGCCGCACGGACCTTGATCCCGGATCGGGCTCACCTTCGCCGGGAAACTCCGCAGGTCGTAGTTGGCGGGTGGCGCGAAGGGGCGGTCGATCCGGGGTCTCAGGTGCAGGCCCTTCGGGTCCTGCGGAGCCGGAACCGCGCCTAACCCGTGTCCATCGGCCGTGACCGTCTGCCACCTCCCCGCCATCACGGAATCGTGGTACGCGACGTAGCCGGGGTTGATCGGCGCAGACCGCAGCACCTGGCCACCGGCAACTGCGCTTGTCAACGCCGCACAACTCAGAGCGATGGCGATTGACAGAACCGGGATCGTCCGGCGTCTCATGGGGGCCCCCTCCTCAATGTGGCGGTTTGTACAGCGGGGGTAGGTCGATCGCAGGCGCAGGTCAGCAGACGGCGTCGTCCGCCATCGGGGTGCAATCCGTGGGGCGAGTGCCTCCACCTTCGCCGTGCGGCGACCGTCTCCTGCCTCCGGCCCTGTGCGGCGCGGGTTACTTGGTGCGCGACGCGGCCCACTGGCCGTACAGCTCCGCCGTCACCGCATACACGGGGTCATCGAGCAACTTCCCCTTCGGCAGGCAGTACAGGCGGATGCCGTCCGCGTGCTCGCGGGACACGGTGAGCGTCCTGCGCATGTACTCCGGCGTGCGTGGCGGAGGGTTGCCGCCCCCTGAGCCTGAGGCGTACACATTCACCAGCAGGAATTTGTCCGGGCCGATCCACTTCCGGCAAGCGGCGAGTTGCGCCTCCAGTTCGTCGCCGGTCGCGTACTCACAGTACGGGAACACGATGCCGTCGATGATGAGCCCGTATGTCTCAATCCACTCGGCCTCGCCCACCGTGGGCCAGTAGATCGTCGGCAGGAACGCGAGCTTGGGGTCGTGCTTGCGGAGGGTCTCCACGACCTGTGCGATGTAGTCAGGCGTGAAGAGTTGGTGGTTCGAGGAGGACCAGAAGTCGTCGATCACCAGCGCCACGAGGTTGTCGTATCGCTCGGCCAGCTTGCCGATCTCATCGGCCCACCTCACGTAGTCCAGCCGGTACGGCTCAGACCACGGGAAGCCGCCTCCCTGCTCGCTGGGCGGGCAAAGCGTGACCCAGACCTTGATCCCCGCCTCCTCGGCGAGAGGCAGGAACGCCTGGAAGTCCTCCCAGTCCGTCTCCTCGTGCCAGATGAGGAAGTCGTACATGGTCATGTGCGCGGTCTTGATCTGCTCCATCACCCGCGGCAGGTCCACGCGACCCTCTGGCGTGCGCGGCTCGGCATCATAGTCGCCCAAGGTGCCGACCAGGTTGGGCTCGAGGAGCTTGCGGCGTTGACGCTCGGATTCCCTGAGCGCCGCCCAGCGTTGGCCCGTAAGCTCAACGGTGGCCTCGCACGTCTCGTCCGTTGGCCCTCCGCCCACGTGGAACCGGAGCGAGTAACGCCCGTCCGCCAGACCGGCGGTCGGGAGGCGTATCTCGGCATGTGCTGCCGTCACGTCTGCCACCGGCGGCGTCCACTGCAGAGGCTCAGACTGGGAAGAGGTTACCTCCCGGCCACCGGCCGCGATGAGAGAGGCGATGCAGCGGAAGGTGGGGTCTGGCTCGGTCGGTTTGCGGTACACCTTGCAGTCGGCGATCAGGGGCTCGGGCTGGCGGGCAGTGGAGCCGCGCGGGGCGCCGAACACCACGGCCGTCTGCCTGGAGAGGCGTGCATCCGCCAGCATGTAGTCCAGGCCGTCGCGAAGCATGGCCCCCACATCGGCTTCCCCGTTGGACCACACGACCCAGTTGTACACGAGTGCCTTCCCAGAGCCGTACTGGTTGTACACGACGGCCGGGTAGGCCCCGGGTGCGCCATTCGCGGCCATGCCGGTCATCTCGTACAGCACGGTCGCGCCGACAGTCGCGCTCGTGGCCGGGTTGCCGACCAGGCGCTGGGCCGCGCAGCCCCCGATCGAGAGCGCCGCCGGGTGCGGCCCACCGAGGCGCTTGAGCGCCACGTCGGCGAGCGGGGCGTAGGTCGTCTCCGGGCCAAGCCCCAGAGCGTCCCGGAACACCGCCTCGCGGCAGCGCGCGGGAGAGTCAAACCAGATCACCCGGCCCCCTGCCCTCACGTACTCCGTCAGGCCCTGCGCCGCGCCATCCGGCACGATGTACACACTCGACGCCAGGATCAGCTCGTACCGGCTCAGTCGATCCCCGTCGGAGGCCGCTTCATCGCCGATCACCTCGAACGTCACGCCACGCGCTGCCAGCCAGCTCCGCAGCGGCTCCTGGTAGATGCCACGATACTGCGCGGCATTCGCCTCAGACTCGTACACGGCGCACTGCTGGCTCAGGGCCGGAACAGAGGCCATCATGCACCACAGCGCAGCAGGCATGTCACACCTCCTGGGGCCCTCTTCCGCACCTTCGCACCCGCATCCTCCGCCGCTAGGGCCTTGCCGTTCCCCGTCCCTTCGCACCGATCTGGGTTGCGCGGGAGGGCCGGCGCTTCACACGCGAGGACGCCGTCTGCACCGATTGCCACGGCAAGCACACGATCCCGAAGCGCCGGTAGGCCCATCACCAGGGCCAGCCAGCGGTCTGCGCGGGCACGTATCTACGGGCCGGGGGAGAGTTCCGGTGGAGGGGGGTCAAGCCCCAACGATGGCTGACCGCGTGCTTGCGCCAGGAGCTTCAGGAGACGTTCAGCGCGATCGCTGGGCAAGGTCAGGTGAGTGGGCGGCTCAGACCCCAGGACCTGAAGCCGCCGGGTGAAGCCGCCATCGTCGAGCCGGAGACGGGCGGTGACCTCGTCGAGGGGGACGAATAGGACGCCGGCCTGGTTGCGTAGCGCGGCGCGCGTTCGGACCCTCAACTGCCTGCGCCTCGAGCGTGTCGTGAGATAGGCGACGGCGCCGTACGCGAGACCCCCCGCAAGGCTGGCACACATCAACAGGAAGAACGCCGCGATGGTCTCTCCAACCTGGGCGACCGCGCACATGACCGCCCCAACCGCAAGACCCAGGAGAGCCCCAACACCTCCCGCAAGCTTGCTCGCGGCCCATGACCAACACGACCGCCCCGCCATCCAGTCGCGCACGTACACGCCTTCCGAGGTGACGACGAGTTCGACTGAGTCGGTGACCTCTTCGCTGCTGCTGGCACGCACTGTCCCGTACACCCACCACTCAGCAGCCTGGGGCGCGCTCGCCGACGCGGCCCTCGCCAGGCCACATCGCCGGCAGTGCGTATCGAGCGGCTCCAGGAGGAATCCGCACTCAGTGCACTCCGTCTGCCCGCCTTCGCGGCGCTTGGGTAAAGGACGGGAGGCCGCCACCGGCGCCGGCACGGGGCGACCTGCGCGGATCGCATCGAGCGTGCCCTGGAGTTCCGCGACGACCTTGTCCTCCTCGGCCTTCGTGAGAGGGCTCGCAGGTGCGGGAGGGGGCCGGTCCGTGACGACCTCGTCGGCAGCAGGAGTCTCCTGCGTACCCGCTTCTGGTGGCCTTCTCGGGCTGGTGCCCGCAGAGGGTGTTGCTGCCCGCATCTCCTCCGCACGACCTTGGGCCCACTCCTTGAGGCGGCAGGCAGAGCACAGGCGGTCCCCGCGCTCGACGCGCGTGCGGATGCCCTTGGCCTTGCAGCCCTCGCAGAAGCGGATCTCGTCTCCTCGTCTCGGCATTCTGCCGCCACCCCCGCGCAGCCGGCCAAGCGTCAGCCAGCGGACGCACCGTACCTTCGCGGTCAGGTTGCGGAAATCCTGCCCGCGCGGTGGACCGGTCGGTCGAGAGCCGCCATCTGCCGACCACGCACAACACCGTCCTGTCGGGCCTACCCGCAAGGCTCTGCGGGCCCCCTGACAGCGCCGGTGAACGACCAAGGGTCTAGCGACTGACCATCAGCAGGGCCATCACCGTGGCTGCGGTCCCGTCCTCAGCCCGGGCCGTGAGACGGACGAGATAGCGCCCGGCCGGTACGCACGTGCCAGCAGCGTTGCGCCCATCCCACACCAGGTGGTTCCGTCCGGCCTCTGCCTCATGTCGTCCCACAACCGTGCGGACGGTCCGTCCGGCCACGTTGAGCACGCTCAGCTCTATCACTGCCGGAGCGGTCAGGACAAACTGCAGGTCAGCGCCGCTCCTCGTCGGGACTGCGGTCACGCTCGAGCAGAGCGGGCTACCCGCCGCGAGCGAGACCGCGCGACGTGAGTACCCCCTCACGTCGCCATCCGCAGCCAGCGTGAAGCGGTAGACTGTGCCGCCTGCTGTGAGCTTGACGAGGCGGCCCTTGGCGTCGCGGGCCAACGGTACCTGCGTCCGCGAGATGTGACCCGCCGTGTCTACCCGATAGAAGCTCGTGGAGTTGCCCCCCTGTGAGTAGACGTCGGCGAAGAACAGCGCCTGGTTGATGGGGTCGCGTCTGCCCGCATCGAACCGCACCAGCCCGAGTGCGAGCGTCTTCTCGCTGTCCGTGAACCACTGGTTGGCGATCGAGGCGAAGAACTCGCCCGGGTTCTCGGCGAAGAACCCGGGCGCGAACATGCTGCGCAGGAAGTTCAGCGGCTCCGAGCCTGAATCGGCGATCAGCTTGTTGCGCCGGTTGCGGAGCGTGGCCCGGCCTTCCACGGCAAAGGCGTCCACCACATGGTTGACCTCGTGTGCGGCGACCGCGCAGAACCCATCGATCCTGCCGGGAGCCACGTCTCCCGGGAACGAGTTCTCACGGCTGTCGCCGATGCGCCCATCCCACAGGTTGATGCCCGCTTCCCGGCCCTCCAGGTCCCGGAGGTCACCGGCCATCGGCCCGGGGTCCGGCTGCCCGACGTAGCTCGCCACACCGATGCGGCGCAGGTTGTGCAGGCCGGAGGGCAGGCTCTTCAGATACCGGTAGAGGAACTGCCGCTGCGCGCTGTCACAGCGGCTGTTGTCCAGCAGCAGGACACCCGACTCCACCCAGAGGTCGCGGTACCGACCCGTGAGGCCCATGGCGTCGGCGATGGCGACACTACGGAGGGGCGTGCGAGGCAGCGCGTCGGCGAACGTGCAATAGGCGCGCTCACGGGCCCAGGCCATCGCGGCTTGGGCGCCGGGATCGTACACGACGGACTTCCCATAGAGTGCCGGGTACGTGGTGACCAGGCGCTGCTGGAACGCGTACAGCTCCCGCCGCTGGGGGCTCCCTGAGGTCAGGTACCGGCTGCCCTGCGCCAGCACCAGATGGGCCAGCCGGTACCGCTTGCGGAGACCGGGCTGCGCCTCCAGAGCGGCCGGCAGGTCAACCGGGTGAGCGGCGGTCAGGCTGTCGATGTAGGAGCAGGCCTGTGACATGGTGGCCGGGTACAGCGCGGGGTAGAACACGCGGAAGATCGGGGCGCCTTGGTCGGAGTCCGTGGGATCGGAGAAGGAGCCGTCGATCCACTCGATCCCGAAGCGCCTGCCCAGTTCGTTCATCGGATACGCGTCCAGCGGGCCCTGGTACGCCTGCCAGGACCACCCCAGGCCCCCCAGCAGCAGCCCTCCGCCGCCGCGCACGAAGGCCTCGAGCGCCGCGACCTCCTCCGGAGCAATCGTGCCCCAGGCATTGCCCACGATCACCACACCGGCCTTCGCCAGAACATCCGGGGTGATTGCTCCCGCATAGCGAGACACCTGATAGCCGCGGGACTCCAGGTCGGCCTTCAGGGCACTGAAGTTAGGGCCGCCGAACCACTCCTGGTGGCCGGTCGTGGCGATGACGCGGCGAGGGCGAGAGCCCACGAGCCAGTCAACGACGTTCTCGGCGAAGCGACGGTTGTCCCGCAGGCCCAGGTTGTCGTTGCTCAGGAACTGCTCGTGTCCGCAGGCGACGACCCTCCCCGCGTCAACCTCGACCGCCACCACGACCGGCATGCCTGGGGGCATGGAGTCGGCATCGGAACCAGCGATCGGGGTCACGTCCCCATTGAGCGCCCACAGGGGCCCGGGGGATGCCAGGACGCAGACGGAGTCCACGCCCTCGACCAGCGGCGCGAAGCCCGCCGCCAACGCCCCTGTCCCAGTCAACACCATGCAGAGCAGCGCTGAGCCATACGTTGCTGAGGACACTGCGCGCCCTCCCTTCAACCAACCGCACTGACGACACCCGGACTGCCTGCTGGCTCCTTCCTCTGTCTTCGCTGCTGACAGAGGCATTCCTGCCGCCCGAGGTGCCTATCACGAACTCGTGGAATTACCGCCCACTCCTGACCCTTGGAGGGACGCCGTCATGCGCCATCGACCACTCGGACAATCGGGAATCGAGGCTTCCGTCGTCGGGCTGGGGGCATGGGCGATTGGGGGGTTCAACTGGGGTGGGACCGACGAGGAGGCCGCGGTCGCGGCAATACAGACGGCCATCGACGAGGGCATCACCCTCATCGACACCGCGCCCGTCTATGGCTTCGGGCTGTCGGAGGAGATCTGCGGGAAGGCCATCGAGGGGCGGCGGGACGAGGTAGTCCTCGCCACGAAGTGCGGGATCGTCTGGCACACGCAACGCGGCGACCACTTCTTCGACGGGCCGCCCGGGCCGGTGTATCGCTACCTGGGGCGCGACTCGATCCGCTACGAGATCGAGCAGAGCCTCCGCCGCCTGCGCACCGACCGGATCGACCTGCTACAGACCCACTGGCAGGAGGCCACCACCCGCCGCGAGGAGACGATGGAGGCTTTGCTGGAGCTGAAGGCCGAGGGCAAGATCCGTGCCATTGGCGTCAGTAACTGCGACGTGCAGCAGATCGGCGAGTACGAGGTTGCGGGCCCGGTCGATGTGGACCAGGAGCGCTTCAGCATGTTGGACCGGCGGCTGCAGCGCAACGGGCAGCTCGCCTACTGCCGGGAGCACAACATCGCGGTCTTCGCCTACTCGCCGCTGGAGCAGGGGCTGCTGACCGGGAAGGTGTCGGCGGACCGCGGGTTCCCCGAGGGCGACCTGCGCCGGGGGAGCGCGCGCTTCAGCGCCGAGAACCGGCAGCGAATCCTCGCGCTCCTGGAGGACCTCAAGCCCATCGCGGACCGGCACGGGCTGACCTACGGGCAGCTCACTATCGCCTGGACCGTCGCGCAGCCCGGCCTGACCCACGCCCTCGTCGGCGCCCGCAACCCCCAGCAGGCCAAGGAGAACGCCGGGGGCGGCGATGCGCAGTTGACCGAAGACGAGCTGGCGCAGATCGAGGAGGCGGTGGCGCGGCACAAGCCGCAGTAGGGCGCCGGGGAGACCCCTCGCGTTTCGCCACCCACGCCTCAGCCTCGCAAGAACGTTGCAGGCATCCCGAAAGCCCTGGGTACCCTCGCCTGGTGGAGGTGGCTTGGTGAACCGCCGCGTCTTGCTGGTTGCCCTGGTCCTCGTGCTCCTGGGTGGGCTTCTCGGTGCGGGTCTGTATGTGCGCTCTCGGCCTCCGGTTGCGCCGGCCGTTGCGCCGCCGACGCTGGCGGAACCCGCGGACAACGGGTGGCCGGAGCTGATCCGGGCTGCGACCGCGCTCGATCCGCGCAAGGACGAGATCGCGGCCGCGTACGAGCGTCCGTGGAACGAGCAGAGCCGCGACACGGCGCGCCTCCTCGCGGACTGCAGGGCCGACCTCGCGGCGGCAAGGGCAGCGCTGGCGAAGGACTGCCTGCAGCCGCGACCCAAGGACATAAACCAGGCGTTCCCCGAACTCCGCACGCTGCGGGGCCTGGCCCGGCTGCTCGTCCTCGCGGCGCGGGAGCGTGAGCAAGCGGGAGACGTCAACGGCGCGGCAGCGGCGTATGCCGACGTGCTAAGGCTTGGCACGGTAGCTGGCCGGAACGGCACCGTGATCCACGGGTTGGTGGCTATCGCGATCGCCTCGATCGTCGCCCCGGATCTGGAGCGCTGCACCGGATCGGCGCGGATGACCCAGACCGCATTGGCGCGAACGGCGCGGGAACTGGACCGGGCCCTGGAGCGGGGCGTGAAGTCGTCGGAGGCCATGGCGATGGAGTACGTGCTGCAGCGCAAGTGGCTGGAAGACGTCGCTGCTGGGCTCCAGGCGCCTGGCGCCACGGGCCCACGGGGCATCATCGTCAACGCGTTCACCGTGGGGCCCGCCCTCCGCGAGCTGGACCGGAACGTCGGCCCGACCATGCAGGCCCTGAAGAAGCCCTACTGGGAGCCGATCACCAATCCGCCTGTATACCGCACGACGCTGGGCCAGTTGACACTCGTCCAGCCCGAGGGCATCCGGCGGAAGTGGACTCAGCGCGATGCCGTGCTGTTGGGGCTACGGACGCACGTCGCCATCCAGCAGTACCGACTACGACACAGGGCGCTCCCGAACACCCTCCAAGCTCTGTCCCCGCAGTTCCTGCCGACAACGCCGGTGGACCCCTACGACGGCAAGCCCTTCCGGTACCGTCGCGAGGCGAGGAGCTACGTGCTGTATAGCGTAGGGGAGGACGGCAAGGACGACGGGGGGAAGGAGCGCTTCGACCCGAACACGAACCGGGGGGACTTCGTAATCTGGCCTTGGGGCAGGCTCTACGAGTCGGCCAAGCTGCCCGCGTCGCCACCACCCAGCGTGTCACCATAGCGTGCGAGACGCGCCCTCCCGGCCACCCAATGCGCCCAGCCATCCGTGAAGCTCTCGTCTGCCAGCTCGCCCCCCGCCTGCTCAGCTGGTTCGGCCGCGAGCAGCGCGATCTGCCTTGGCGGCGCACGCGCGACCCCTACCGCGTCTGGGTCTCGGAGGTCATGCTCCAGCAGACCCAGGTCGGGACCGTCATCCCCTACTACCGGCGATTCCTCCGGGCCTTTCCAACCGCGCGTGCGTTGGCCGCGGCGCCGCTGGACGAAGTGCTGCGCCTCTGGGCGGGGCTGGGGTACTACTCCCGGGCGCGGAATCTGCACCGCGCGGCGCAGGTGATCGTCGCCGAGCACGGCGGGCGCTTCCCGCGGGCTCTGGAGGCGATCCGCGCGCTGCCGGGCGTCGGGGAGTACACGGCCGGGGCGATCGCGAGCATCGCCTTCGGCGAGCGCGTGCCGTGCGTGGACGGCAACGTCCTGCGCGTCCTCGCGCGAGTCCACTGCGTGACGGGCGATGTACGCACGGGAAGGACCAGGCGGCGACTTGAGGCGTTGGCGTGGGAGGCGGTGCCCGCGGAGCGCCCGGGCGACTACAACCAGGCGCTGATGGAGCTCGGGTCGCTGGTCTGCCGGCCCACCGACCCGGCGTGCGGGGAGTGCTGCCTGAGCGACCTCTGCGAGGCCCGGCGACGAGGGAGACAGCGTGGCGTCCGCACGCCGCGGAAGAGGGAGGGAACGAGGCGGGTGCGAGCGGTTGCGGGAATCGCCTGGCGGCGAGGTTGTGTACTGATCGCGCGGCGGCCGCTCGAGGGCGTCTGGGGCGGGCTGTGGGAGTTCCCCAACTGCCGACCGGTCGAGGGCGAGACCGACTTCGAAACGCTGACACGCCTCTTCGCCGAAGGCTTCGGGCTGATCGTGGAGGTCGGGGAGAGGCTGGTCTCCCTGACGCACGGCATCATGCACGAACGGATCGAACTGGCGGCCTACGGGTGCAAGGTCGTCGATGGCCGGACGAAGGCGAGCGCGCATGTCGCCGTGAAGTGGGTGCGGCCGGAGGAGCTTGCTGAGTACGCGCTCCCCGCGCCCCACCGCAAGCTGGTGCTGCAGCAACTCACCCCGTCCGCACGTACACCGGCGCGTCGCTGACCTCGAACGAGCCGCGGCCGACCCGTACGGACGCGCCCATCAAGTCCCACGCTTCCTTCGCGCCCGGGATCGTGACCTCACTCCTGGTGCCGGTCCGCGCCCATACGACGGCCAACGGCCCGCGCGGCGTGCGGAACCAGTGCAGCCACACGTCGGGGTTGGCGCGTTCGGTGCGGTCGAAGGTCGCGCCATCGAGCACCCAACTCAGCGTGGCGTAGGCCGCTACATTGGGGCGCGGCTGGCCGTCACCCTCGACGAAGCCCTCCCAGGCGCGGACCTCCGGCGAGCCGTCGATGAAGAGGTTGTAGAAGAAGAAACGGTTCACCCCGAGCGCCAGCTGCGACACGTGCTGCCGCACGAGCAGCCGGGCCATGCGGTCCGGGGGTACGACGTCCGAGTCACACGGGCGATAGGTGATCGTCGAGCCGGGACTGGCGAAGCCGCCCTCGCTGTTGATGATCGGCACTTCCCGCCCGGCGGCGCGCATCGCCTCGCGGAGGCGCGGTAGCCACATGTCGATGGGCTCACTGCCCTCATCGACTGAACTCACGATGTAGTCATGGAAGCTGAAGACATCCATCAGGTCGAGGCCGCCTGAGGCCATGACGTCCTTCGTGAACTCCCAGGCAGGGGAGCGTTCCTTCAGCGCGCCTGCCACAACCCCCCCTATCACGGTCGCGGACGGGTCCTCGCGCTTCACAATGGGCGTCGTGTGCCGGAGCAGCTCGGCGTAGCTCTCGCCTTGACCTCGACCCTTAGCCGGCACCCACCAGTCCTCGGCGTTGGCTTCGTTCCAGACCTCCCAGATGTGGATGTCGTCCTTGTGATGGCGGACCGTCTGCGCGACATACTCCTCCCACTCCGCCCAGTCTCTCGGCGCCCACGCGGCGAAGCCCGTGTAGTAGTAGTCTGGCGCATCGGGCGGTGCGCTGGAGGCCCAACGCGGACAGCGGTCGAGGGAGCCGACCAGCGCAAGACCGGCCTCCCGGGCCAGCCGGATCGGCTCGTCCCGCCAGGCCCACTGACCCTTCTCGGGCTCGACGGTGCGCCACTTGGTGTGGTTGGGGGGATGGAAGCGCAGCCAACGGCACCCCACAGCCTGCGCGAGCGCGAGTCCCGCGGGGTCCACTGAGAAGTGTCCGCCGAACGCGCATGATTCGATCGCGCCGCTGCGTTCCCGTGGAGGCAGCACGCAGAAGGTCGCCTCGTTGCGCTGCGGGGCGCCACCGTCGTCCCACATCACCGTGGCGTGATACCACCCGCGCGGCAGGCGGCGGCACGGCACGGTCTTCTCGCGTCTGCCGGCCGGCACGGTCTCGTCGCCCGAGAGAACCACCTTCCCCCAGAAGCCCTGTACCACCCATGAGACCCTCATCGGAGCAGGCGCGGAGGTCAGCAGTCGCAGTCGCGGCGTCTCGCCACCGTGGTAGAGTGACAGCGGATGTCGGTCCGAGATGAGCGCAGCCTCGGGGCGGGCGGTCGGGCCCTCCTCGCTGTCCTGGCGGAGCTGCGCGTCGGCGATCCACAGCGTGGCCGGGCCGGTGCATGACAGCCACAGGGCGTCGTGAACCGTAGGGGACCAGGTGACCTTGCCTGTGCCCGTGAAGGTCTTCCACTCGGTCTCGACCTGCGCCGTCACGCGCGCGTGGCGTGTCCAGAGGCTTACCGTGACCGGCACGGCCGCCCGCAGACGCACCGAGAACGTCTCGGGGTGGCCCGCCGCCAGTTCCACAGAGTCGCTGGCAAGGGTGGCGCGGATGTCAGCGGGCACACCGAGGCTCAGGAAGCGGCCCTCCGGGCCCTCCTCTACCACCATCGTCGGCTCGACCCAGTAGTCGCACGGGTGCGCGAGCAGCCAGTTCGCCGGACCGAGGTCGAAGCGCCCATTCCGCAGCAGGTTGCCGGCCCGGAACGGCGGGCCGAGGCGGACGGCCTCCTCTTCCGTGATCTCCTCGACCGAGAGGTCATCCACCCATAGCGTCCCCGTCTGTGTGAAGCGCAGCATGAAGCGAGCGTTCGGATCATCCACGTTGGGGGACCACAGGTACTCGACGAGACTCCACTTTGGTGCCACCGGGAGGGCCCGCTCGACGTACACGGTGTAGGGCGACGGGGCGAGCCGCAACTGCACCGCCACGCCTCCGACATCGCCGTGCAACCACGCCTGGACGCGGTAGATGCGCCCCTTCACGAGCGGCACGCCTCGGTCGGGGATGAGTTGCACGGCGCCGTAGCTCAGGCGCGAGCAAGTGATCCGCTGGCAGGACCGACCGGAATGGGGGTCGTCCGTCTCAGCGACGTAGCGCACGTCGAGGTCGGCCCAACCGGAGTTGTCCTGCCAGTGGTCCGCCAAGCCGTCTGCGCCGAAGCCCGTCTCAAAGCCCGGGTTCTGTAGGAGGTTGCCAGCCGCGGCGTGGGTGCAGGCTGGGGCAAGAAGCGTGCAGGCAAGTTGCATGAGGTGCATCGTCGTGTGACCTCCGGCCGGGTCCCTTCGTCGCGAGGACCTCGGTTCCTGCGCGAGGGCGAGCCGGAAGGTGCGCCCGAAGTCCCGCGCGAACGCGCCGCTCGCGCACCATGAGGAGGAACAGCTGCATGTCATGCTACTTCCGGCACATCGGGGACCTGTTCGAGGAAGCCGGGGTGGAGGTGACCAAGGACAACCGCGCGGCCCTGCGGGCGTGTCTGTCGCAGGTCGTCGGCGATGCGGACGGGGACTGCCCGACCGCCTGGAAGCTGGTCAAGGAGTGGAAGGCGGACCCGGCCCGTCGGAAGCGGCTGATCCGCGCGCTCAAGGCGTTCCGACCGCAACCTGAGGATCCGCCGCGCGACGCTTCTGGTGTGGCGGGTCTGGCGCGGCAGCTGCCCGGGCGTATCTCGGCCGGGGCGAGGGGCGCCCGGCAGAAGGCGTCGGAACTGCTGGAGAGCGTGTTCGACTGGGCCACGCAACTCGACCCGGCGAGCGTGAAGGCTTCCGTGGGCGCCCTGCGCCGGCGGAAGCCCTACGCCACACCCCGACAGCTGGCGGAGGCGATTGTGCGAAGCACCCGACTGAAAACGGTAACGGTAGGCGTGGGTACCGGGCTGCCTGCGAATCCCTTCATCTCCGCCGCCGCCGGGCTGCTGGACGCGGGGACGGTCCTGCGCTTCCATGCGGCGATGGTCGCGCAGATCGGGGAGTGCTACGATCCGGGCTTCGTCGATGACCCGGCCGCACAGGCGGAAATCCTGGTGCCGCTCTTCGGCGTGAACGCCATCAGCCAGGCCGGACGCGAGACCGCGATGCTCGGCGGAGTCGGCGCCACTCGGGAAGGCATCCGGCGCGCCTTGACCGGAAGCCGCCGGCGGGCCTTCCGCAAGTGGGTACTGCGGTACTTCGGGGAGATGGTGACCGAGAGGACGGTGGCCTCCAAGGTGATCCCGATCATCGGGGCGGCGATCGGCGGTGGCTGGAACTTCGCCGAGACCAGCGCCGTCGGGAAGCGTGCGATCCGCTACTTCGAGGAGGAGCCCGTGACCGAGTAGCCCGGCCAGGCGACGCCGGTGCGATCCTCAGGGCCAGGTGCCTGACGTGGCGAACGTCCACGCGAGGAAGACGGCGATTCCCAGCAAGAAGAGGATTCCAATGATGGCCAGGATCAGTGCGAGGATCGCCAGCACTCGGTAGTGGCCGGGCGGCTCGTCCAGGCGCTTCAGGTCGGCGAGCCCCATGAGGGCCAGCACAAACGCGGGAATGCACAGAAAGCCGCAGATGACGAAGTTCACCGCGGCCAGTATGAGGGCGATGAGGATCTTGATCCACGCCGCTTTGACCCTCGGGTCTTCGGCCTGCGGACCCCACCCCGTCAGCGGAGGCGGCGGAGGGGGCAGTGGAGGTGGTGGTAAGGGAGGAGGGAGGTAGGTTGGCTCGACGGCGGGGTCCTGGTCCACGGCGGCGCCTCCTCAGCCCCATTGTACGCCGCCGTTGACGCTTTCTCCTGCCCGGTGCTATAGTCCGTTGGCGCCCCCAGCGGTCCGCTTGCGAACTCGCCAACTTGCCAACTTGCGAACTCCCCCATGGACACGCTCTCGGTATACGGGGCGAAAGAGCACAACCTCAAGGACATCACGGTTCACATCCCCCGGGGCAAGCTGGTCGTATTCAGCGGGGTCAGCGGGTCGGGGAAGTCGTCGCTGGCCTTCGACACGATCTACGCCGAGGGGCAGCGGCGGTACGTCGAGTCCCTGAGCACCTACGCGCGGCAGTTCCTGGACCGCATGACGCGGCCCGAAGTGGACCACATCGAGGGCCTCTCGCCCGCAATCTCCATCGAGCAGAAGGCCGCCAGCGGCAACCCCCGATCGACGGTCGCGACGGTCACCGAGATCAGCGACTACCTCCGTGTGCTGTTCGCGCGGGTGGGGAAGGTGCACTGCCATCAGTGCGGCCGGCCGATCAGCTCGCAGACCGCCGAGCAGATTGTCGATCGGCTGTTGGGCCTCCCGGAGGGGACGCGGCTGCTGATCCTGGCGCCCGTCGCCAAGGAGCGGCGCGGCACGTACAAGGACGTCCTGGCCGATGCCGTGCGGCAGGGGTATGTGCGCGCGCGGATCGACGGCGAAGTCGTGGACCTGTCCGGCAAGGTGCGCCTCTCCGAGAAGCAGCGCCACACGATCGAGATCGTGGTGGACCGGCTCGTGGTGCGGGCCGATGCGCGGAGCCGCCTGAACGACTCGGTGGAGACGGCCCTCGCGCTGGGCGACCAAACGCTGATCGCGGCGGTCGTGGAGGGGGAGGACCTGCTCTTCTCGTCGCGCTTCGCGTGCGTGGAGTGCGGGTTGAGCTACCCGCCGCTGACGCCGGCGATGTTCTCCTTCAACAGCCCGCAGGGGATGTGCCCCTCTTGCGGGGGCTTGGGGACGCGGCTGGAAGTGGACCCCGAGGCCTTGGTGGCCGACCCTATGAAGCCGCTCCTGGGCGGCGCGCTCGACCTGCAGGGCAAGGAGGACACGCCCCACACGCGCCATGTCGTGGAGGCGCTCGCGCGGCACTATGGCTTCGACCCCGAGACCCCGTGGAGGAACCTCTCCGACGAGGCGCGCCGGGCGGTGCTCGAGGGCACAGGCGCGGAGAGCATCGAGTTCACCTACAAGGCCCGCAGCGGGCGGGAGTTCTCGTACACTTCCACCTGGGAGGGGTTCTTCGCGCCGGCGCGGGACGGTCGCGGCCGTCGGCGCGAGGAGGCGGGCT